>ERZ791887.269-NODE-269-length-58986-cov-4.488045_pt1 | contig 58986 bp, 51 predicted proteins | sample MGYA00510157_ERZ791887 | MGnify/ENA primary metagenome ERZ791887 (study PRJEB30046, sample SAMN00792112) | human gut metagenome | study: EMG produced TPA metagenomics assembly of the A metagenome-wide association study of gut microbiota in type 2... | reverse complement strand
TTACATAGAGCCTTGGCTCATTCTTTGAAAACGAGAATGGGTCGAGGCTCTATTTTTTTCGCCTGAAATCCGGCGAGACAAATTTGAGTAGGAGGTAACAGGTATGACGGATTTCAATCAGAAGACCCATGACACCGATGTGGGCAGTCATGGCGGACAGTCGAGGCAGATAATGGAGGTGTTTGATAACCAGGAGTTTGGTTCGATCCGTTTGTTACAGGAGGCAGGCAAGACCTTCTTCTGTGCAAGCGACGTGGCAAAAGCGTTGGGGTATGTGAATTCCTACAGAGGGACGCCTTCAGGCGTTTGAACGCATGATGCAGGATAATGAGGGAACTTTAAAGGAACCTTAAAGAATGGACAGAAAATATGAAAGGTTTGTGAAAAGTCAGATCTCTGTAATCCAGATCGCTTTTTGAATACCATATAAAAAAAGAAAGAGCCCGTTTCCGGACAAATTCGTTGGAAGCAGATTTGTTCGGAACGGACTCTTGTAGCCGATATGCAAAGTCATGAAACATATAAAATAGGAAAAGCGTCAAAAATCATCTTGGCCAGCGCTCTTTTCTGGACATGAGTGGCGCGAATGGTACATGAGGATGCGTCTGGTACCAGTAAGCTGTGGTAGCGACATCATCCTGACGTTCAAAAAGACCTCCGTGACTGACACCAATCTGCTGCAGAGTTACCTTAAGGTCCTTCTCAAAAAGGATAGGATCAAGAAGGTGCCAGCGGTAGAAGCTGCGTTGTGGCATCTGATCATCATTGTGGTAATCATTATGAAGGAAGGTGTCGTGGCTAGAGTAGTATGGATAGCCAAGATACGGAGTACAGTACTGATTTTCAACGGTTTGGCCATTTTGCTGTGTTGCAAAGCTCCAGGCACCGCCGAAGTAATCTTCTGTTCCGGTTCCGCAAATGGTTGGATAATCCTTGTCTCCATCGATGTAGAATTTCATCTCACCTTCTCCATACCAGTAGCGTTCGAGGCTGGTAAGCGCAAGATAAGTTCCAACGTACTGGCCTTTCCCTTTGATGTTGTCGAGGACAACGTAGTCTTTTGCCTTTTCCGTTATGCGCTGACGACGCCACTGGGCATGGAAATAGGCAGCATCCTCCGGAACCGTTGTCAGGCAATAGTCGATCTGATAAAAGAAGGCCGGAATCGGCTCATCACACTGATTTTCAATGGTAATACGGGCGTTTTTACGGAACGGCATCGGGAAATAGCTGTTGAAACCACGGGTCGGATTGACAGCAATCGGGGCTGAGTTTACCTGGTAGGAAACACCGAAGCCGCAGCAGAAGAAATCGCCAAGCGGGCATTCAACGGATGGGAATTCTTCATCGTCCCAGTACATGCGCAGAACAAGATCCCGCAGAACATAACGGTTACGTTCACTGGTACGGTCTGTAACGGTGATCCAGATGTGCTGAATCATGCCTTCTCCCTGGATCTCACCAAGTGTTACCGTCTCTCCTGCTTCTATTTTCGGGATACATGGGGAACCTTTTCTGGACGGACCAAGATCGCCGGATGCCATGCCGCCTTTTCCTTTTTCTCCGTTCCGGTTTTCCCAGTTGATGGAACGGGACTGTCCGTTTTTCAGCCGGAAAATATTCTGTAAACCACAATCAAACATCATATATTCCTCCTACTAATTTTTGTCATTATCCCTTGCTATATTTAACCAGCAATATATCTAAGAACTTTACCCAGGCAATCTCTGCTGTTATCCGTAGACACCTGTTGATTACTTCCTGGTGCGCTACGGAACCTCTTTTTCGATGTCTAAAGTCACTCGCAGCAAGTTAAAATTTCTTATTTATATTCTACTCCAAGAAACGAACAAAATCAATCGGCAGTTCCTGCCAAAGAAAACGCCGGGGTGAATCATCACCCCGGCTTCAAAAAACATTTGCTTGTGCTTGCGGCCTCCACGCTTTTTGTAGTCCTCGTCTATACGCTTTTTCCAGTCTGCGCCCAGCGGGGCACTGCACCGGACAGAGCTAATTGCTTCGCTGACCACCTCATAATTCAACGCAGTTCCTTCGCTGTCACACTGATAGTTGACTGCACGATCTGCGCCAATTCCGAACTGACTTGCGGTCTCTACTGCGTCAATATTAGCACCAAGGAACAAAAACTCCCAACCGTATTTTGCTTTCTGTCGCTCGATCATCTGCTTCACTTTTTCGCTGTTGTACCGGCGGCTGGCATTTTCCATTCCGTCCGTAGTGATTACAAACATGGTGTGTTCCGGCACATTCTCCGGTCTTGCGTAGTCTATCATCAGCAAATTTCAAACTGGGTATTTGAATGCAGCACAGCGTTTGCTCTGAAACGAATAAAATAGAAGCCGTTATTGTGCACTTGCAGTCATTTTTCCAGACGAGGCAAGTGCGTATAATAAAAATGTAGTCGAAGAGAATTTTTCTTTTATCCGTCTTTTTGAGTTCATAATAGTAGGTTGACCGAGAAAGTCCGATTGCATCCAGCAAATCATTCAGTCGATGCCCTTCTTCAGAGTTTCACGGACATATTTTTGTTCTTCAGCGCCAGGAACATTTTGCTTTTGTGTCCCTAAATCGTCCCCCACGAAAATGGAAAACGAGGTTCTTTCTCTTCGCCTGCCCCCAATGGCGGTGCCCTAAGAGAATATCTCTCTCCTTCTCCTTTTCTTTCTCAGTATTCTGGTCATTCCTGGGTTGTTTTTGGAAGCCCTGCTTTGTGAAATCTGCCGATTTTCAAAAAGTGGGAAATCTGAACTTTTTCTGAGAAAACAGCAATGAGGTTTTGCATCCAGGCAATCATTAACGCAGGCATCTTCTCCCCCTCGTCAAATTGCAGGATAGATGTCCCCCGTTTTTGACTTACCGATACGCCTTGTCAACACCGTAAACTGCCTGACTATGGGTAAATCCTTCAAATTCCAGTTGTTCAATCAGGCTGCTACGGGAAAAGGCCATCATTTTCAAGTAATCCCTTGCCATATCGTAGGCTTGCTCGTTCCAGTCTGCGCCGCAATGCTCGACCGCGTATTCGGCTTCTGAACTGGAATAGCCTTCATATTCTAGCTGCTCGATTAAGCCTTTGCGGGAAAATGACATGGCATCCAGATAATCCTTTGCACTTTGCAGCGCATTGCGCATTCCGGGTGTTACTGTGCTTGTTTCCTTTGTTTTATTCAAATCCGTCTGCTGGGCAGCTCCCGTCTCACCGCGTATACGGGAAGTTCTATATGGGGCGATTTGGTATTGCATAAATCCGTAATCTTTAAGAGTAAGACCGATACTATCCTTTTTTAATATTTCAGAAAACAATTCAAAAATTGTGTTTAAGCTATCCTTTGCTTCCGTTACAAAGGAATCTGTAATCGCTGCATCGGAGGAACTATTGTTATTCTTCCGAATATCTACAAACGTTAAGTCAGCGTCAACTGTATAAGTCGTTGGATCCAAATTAACCCCTGCGCCGAAACTCAATTCGCCCGTTTTCATTGTCGCAGTATTGAGGTGGTAAAAGTAATATGTGCCGGGTTGCTGTTTCTCATAACCGGTTAAATACAGCAGAGCGGTAGATGTGAACTGTACTTGACTACTCGATAAACTTTCAATCGGGTAAGAAAGTGAAAGCATAACGGCATCTCCGTTCACCATACTGTAGAAATTTACATTCTCTAATCCAGTATCAAAAGAGTATACATATATCCCACTAATTTTCATTCCGTTTTCCAGAATGAAATTTTTGAATTTGTCAATCGATGATTCCGAAGATACCTCCATTGCACTATATGGTACAAGTACAGCTCTCCCCATAGTCTTTTCCCTTAAACATGTATAGCCGCATTCTAAAGTAAGTGTCAGAAGCAGTGCTGCTGCAATAAATTTACTGATGTGTCTCTGCTTTGCCCGGAAATCCCATTTTAGATTCTTATGAAATAAAAATCTGTGCATTCTGTTCTTTCTCTTTTCCATGTCTTTCTCCCCTTCTTATTTGTAAATCAATATTTAACCAAATATCACAAAACATATTTTATCGCTCTGACATTAACCGATATTGGTTAATATGATTATATACCAAATACGGTTATCATGTCAAGTATAAAAATAGGGAGAAGGCTACACATGATAACCTATGAAAAGCTTTGGAACCTGATGAAGCAGCGGGGTATCTCCCAATATGCACTAATCAAGAAATACAATGTCAGTCCTGGACAGATCACGCGGTTAAAGCGTAACGAGAGCGTGAGCACCCACACCATCGAAATATTTTGCCGCATTTTGCAGTGTGATGTAGGCGACATCATGCAGTACATTCCAGACGAGCAATAAAAAGCCTCCACCTCTTTGGGGAAGTACATCCTCATTTTCTTCATCAAAAGCGCCGCGAAAGAAACAAAAAAGAGCACGTCATGCCCGATTTCTCAGGTATGACGTGTTCCTTTTTCTTATGATTTACGGAGCACCAATTTTGAGCTTTTGCGGCAGAAAATTGGAAATTAGTCCTTCAGAGCCTCTTCCACGGCCACGGCAACGGAGACGGTAGCGCCGACCATGGGGTTGTTGCCCATGCCCAGGAAGCCCATCATCTCAACGTGAGCGGGGACGGAGGAAGAACCGGCAAACTGAGCATCACTGTGCATACGACCCATGGTATCGGTCATGCCGTAGGAAGCGGGGCCGGCTGCCATGTTATCAGGGTGCAGGGTACGACCCGTGCCGCCGCCGGAAGCAACGGAGAAGTACTTCTTGCCCTGCTCGATGCACTCCTTCTTGTAAGTGCCGGCCACAGGATGCTGGAAGCGGGTGGGGTTGGTGGAGTTACCGGTGATGGAGACATCCACGCCCTCGTGGTGCATGATGGCAACGCCCTCGCGGACATCGTCAGCACCGAAGCAGCGAACAGCGGCGCGCTCGCCATCGGAATACTTGTACTCCTTGACAATCTTCAGCTCGCCGGTGTAGTAGTCAAACTGGGTCTGCACATAGGTAAAGCCGTTGATACGGGAGATAATCTGCGCAGCGTCCTTACCCAGGCCATTCAGGATAACCCGCAGGGGCTCTTTCCGCGCCTTGTTGGCGGAACGGGCAATGCCGATTGCGCCCTCAGCAGCAGCGAAGGACTCGTGGCCAGCCAGGAAGGCGAAACACTTGGTCTCGTCCCGCAGCAGCATAGCGCCCAGGTTGCCATGACCCAGGCCGACCTTGCGGTCTTCGGCAACGGAGCCATCAATGCAGAAAGCCTGCAGGCCAATGCCGATTGCCTCAGCAGCCTCAGCAGCGTTCTTCACGCCCTTCTTCAGCGCGATTGCAGCACCCACAGTGTAGGCCCAGCAAGCATTTTCAAAGCAGATAGGCTGAATGCCCTTGACAATCTCATAGGGGTCGAAGCCCTTGGACTGGCACAGGGTACGGCACTCTTCAACGGAGGTCAGGCCATACTGTGCAAGGACACCATTGATCTTGTCAATTCTTCTTTCGTAACTTTCAAACAAAGCCATCGTTGTGTCCTCCTCTTATTCCTGACGGGGGTCAATGTACTTGGGCGCATTGTCGAAGCGACCGTAGTGACCCATAGCCTTCTTGTAGGCAGTGTTGGCATCGTCGCCCTTCTTCATGAAGTCCATCATCTTGCCCAGGTTCACGAACTCATAGCCGATAATCAGGTTCTCAGCGTCCAAAGCAACGCGGGTAACATAGCCCTCAGCCATTTCCAGATAGCGGGGACCCTTGGAGCGGGTGGCAAACATGGTGCCAACCTGGCTGCGCAGGCCCTTGCCCAGGTCTTCCAGGGACGCGCCAACTACCAGGCCGCCCTCGGAGAATGCAGACTGGCTGCGGCCATAGACAATCTGGAGGAACAGCTCCCGCATAGCGGTGTTGATGGCATCGCACACCAGGTCGGTGTTCAGCGCTTCCAGGATGGTCTTGCCGATGAGAATCTCGGCAGCCATAGCAGCGGAATGGGTCATGCCGGAGCAGCCGATGGTCTCCACCAAAGCCTCCTCGATGACACCCTCCTTCACGTTCAGGGTCAGCTTGCAAGCGCCCTGCTGAGGAGCACACCAGCCAATACCATGGGTAAAGCCGCTGATGTCCTTGATTTCCTTGGCCTGAACCCACTTGCCCTCTTCGGGGATGGGTGCGGGGCCATGGTATGCGCCCTTAGCGACGGAGCACATATTCTGTACTTCTGCACTGTAAATCATGGCAAATTTCCTTTCTTTCAAAAGGCGGTGAGCCGCCTTCGGATTAACGTGTCAGAAACGGCGAAAATCACAGCAAGCGCTTCAATCCCCGCAATTTCCGAGTGTATTATACATTGAATTATTGCAATTGTCAATTATCCTACGTCGGCTTTTCCGTATAAAAACATCTATTTCCACACAAGACACTTTGGCGGATGTATCTTTGCTGGCCGCAAATCCGGTATATTGGGCGTTATCTGGCATACATTTGCCGGACGATCCAGCTTGTTAGTCTCCCCGGTAAAATCCGGAGCAGCAGCATTACGCCCTTGTAGGGCAGCCCAATGGCATAATCCGGCTTCAAGCGACCTTTGGACGCAATTCTGGCAATCGCCTCTCCGGCGGCCTCCGCCGTCATGCCTGTCCGTTCATCATGCTCCATAACCGCCACAGAACGGGAAATTCTTCCCATATAAACATTATCTCCGGCGCAGGACTTCTCCCTGCTTCCGGTAAAGCCGGAACGGATGTCCCCCGGAAGGATGGACGCAACCTGGATTCCGAAGGTAGAAACCTCCCCCCGCAATGCTGATGCATAAGCGCGAACCGCCGCCTTGGACACGGAGTACCACGCCTGGAACGGGATGGGAACCGGTGCAGCAATAGAGCTGATGCACAGGATGCGCCCGCTGTGTTGGGCACGCATCCGGGGCAGCACCGCCTTGACTGCATTCACCGCGCCAAACAAGTTGACATCCAGAAGATGCTTGGCAGTTTCATTTTCCGTGAACTCCGCCGCCCCGGAGATTCCGAAGCCTGCATTGCAGATAAGCACGTCCACCCTGCCCTCTCTGGCTATCACCGTGTCAATTGCTGCTTTCACTGCGGCTTCATCGGTCACATCCACCGACAGATGCAGCACACCGTTTTCATGCTTCACATTCCGGCGGCTCAGCTCATAGACTCTGCAATTTCTTTTCCGAAGCGCGGCTGCCGTGGCAAGGCCAATGCCGCTGCTCCCGCCGGTGATGACGATAACCTCATTCATGTTTCTCTCCCCTTTTTTCTGCGGAACATCTGTCAAGGAAAAGCGCCGGGAAAATTTCCCGGCGCTCTGAATCAGGATTTTGCAGGCATACTTCCACGACTGCTCAGGTCAATCACCAGATTGCTGTCAAAGTAGCTGGAGAACTGACTGGAATACCAGGCCAGCATCTCGCCGGTGACCATCAAGCGGGTCTGGCGGACGAAAGTGGTGTTCACATCCACTCGGGGGGAAGAACCGCTGTTGAGGAAGTAACGGAGGCCACTGTTGTACAGCACATTGAAGGTTGTGCCGGAATAAGCCTCGATGTCACTGCCGCGAGCAAACACAATGGTGTCCACATCGCCCAGCACAGGGGTAACCTGGTTGGTCCAGTTGGTGACCTCTGCCTGAATTTGAAGGGTGTTCATAGTGCGATAGGCCTGATTGGAATAAGTGTAGCTGGCAATGGTATAGCCCTTTTCCCGCAGGGCAGCAACCACCTTCTTTGCCTCTACAACTTCGTTGTCATAGTAAGCCTGACCAAATCTGGAAACGTAAGAAGTGTTGGTTCGATAGCCAAACACGCCCTCGCTGCCGGTAACAGCCAGAATGGCTCTTGCGCCCCGATAGACAAAATCAGGATGTTCCGCAATGAAGCTCTCCAGCACAGGAACCAGGTCATAATTGCCAATCAGTTCCTGACCATTACTGTCAACATAAGCAGCCTTGATGTCGCCATTGGCATCCACCACCAGCTTATTAGCAAAGCCATGACCCTTGCCGTCCAGCTTACCGTCTTTATCCGGGTCAACCATGTATTCAAAATAGTTGACCATGGTCTCGGTAATCATCACCGGCTTTTTGCCCTGGGGCAGATAAATGGATTTTGCTCCAAAGGTGGCATTTCCATCCAGGCCGACGTTGCTGTAGATGAAGCTGTCAAAATCCACCAAGACATAATTTCCGGTATACAGCTGGTTCAGAATCCGGCTGAATTCCTCTACCGATACGAAGTTCTTGTTGTAGAGACCTGCATACTCACCGGACACATCCTTGTTACAGGCGCGGGAAGCATCGGCCATCAGCACATGGAAGGATAGGTTGGGAATGGTTGAAACATCCTTAATCTCGCTGAGCTTCTGCTGCTCTTTCACAAGATCGCTCTTTTTGCTGTCCACCATTTCCTTATATTTGGCGTTCGTACCGCTGTAGCCGTCCAAAAGCTCAATTGCACCGTCATAATCATATTGCGTTACCAGTGCGTCCGCCTGGGAAATAAGGTTCTTATATTCCGCCTCGGCTGCACCCGCAGCATTGGCCTGCTGGATTGCCTCCTGCTGTGCCTTGGACTGGTTGTTCTTCCGCACCACAAGGGCATTGGAAACAGAACCAACCACAAAACTCAAAATCAGGAACAGCGCCGCGCATGCAATGATTGCAGGAAGGTATACTTCCTTGAAAATGCGTTTCTTTTCCCGCTTCTTCCGGCGGATATAGCGCGGATCGAGGGGATCAAGCACCTCGGACTCCTCTTTGGCGCGGGTAACCGGCTCCATATACATATCCAGGAGCTTAGAAAACACACTCTTTTTGGCGGGATCTTTGGTTCTCGCAGGTTTCTGCGTTCTTCCCTTCCCCTTCTTCTGCATTTTGATATCCGAAAGCTTCGGCAGCTTCATTCCAATCTTCTTTTTCTTTTTAGGAGGCTCATCCGTCTCCTCGTAGCCATCCTCGTATTGCCCCTCATCGTATTGACCATCATCGTACTGCCCCTCATCCGGCTCTTCGTCGGAAGTATCGTAGGCCTGTGGGTCATCCTCTGCGGGGTAATCCAGGTCATCCTCCTGCGGATATGGGTCATCGTCCTGGGTCATCCGGTCATCACCAAAGCTTTCATCGAGCCGCTCCTGAGCAGAATCGTCATCTTCTTCGGCATTCTGTGCATCTTGCGAAGCATGGTCAAAATGGAATTCCTTTGTTGCGTCCTCATCCTCTGATGCATCTTCTGCGGCTTCATCTTCGTCCAAAATATCTGAATAATCGAAATCGTCATCCTCCGAGAGAAAGTCCTTCGGGTCAAATCCGTATTCTTTCTCAAAATCGATGTCGAGATCGAAATCGTTCTTATCCATCGCTAGTCCCCTACCTTTATGGTAATGTCAATGATATTCTATCATTGCCTTGAAAAAAAAGCAAGTGGAATTGACATAAAACCTCAAAAAACGCGCACTGTTAAGAAGGTCTTAAAAACTGGTTCATTTCTCCGCCGCAAACAGCCCGTCCCGCGTGATGTTTTTCAGCCATGCACCGCTGCGGTAATGACGGATAACCCAAGGCCACTTCACAAATTCATCGGTACACAGCAGGAAATACACCCACAAAACCGGCAGCTTCAGTACAAAGGCAGCAAGGAAACCCAGTGGGACAGCATAGCACCACATATCGATGGTATCACAAACAAGGCCGAACCGGGTGTCTCCGCCCGCCCGGAAAATGCCGGCAATCAGAGAGGTGTTGACGGCACTGCCCATGATATAATAGGAGTTAATCCACAGCATCACCCGCAGGTAATGCATGGCAGTCGCCGACAGGCTCTCCGATGCAAAGGACAGCACCAGAGGAATTGCCGCAATCAGCACCATGCCGCCGATGAGGCCGGATGCAACCGTCATCTTCATGATATTGGAGGCATAGCCCCTTGCCTTTTTCAAATCCCCCGTTCCCATTACATTACCCAGCAGGATGCCGCCCGCTGCGGCCACCGCAAAGCAAAACGTGGAGCCGAGATTCCGCACCACAACCACCATAGAGTTGGCCGCCACAGCGTCATTGCCCAGATGCCCCAAAATAACGGAGTACATGGAAAACGCCACACCCCAGGACACATCATTGCCCAGCGCCGGCAACGCCAGCCGGATGAAATCACCCCGCAGCAGTTTATTGGTATGGAGCATTTCCCGTAAATCCAGCCTTACGTTCTTCGACCGGATGGAAACAACCGCGAAGCCCAATAGCTCCACCGCCCGGGAGGTCGCTGTGGCAATGGCCACGCCGGTAGCCCCCAGCCGGGGTGCGCCGCAAAGGCCAAAAATGAATACCGCATTGAGCGCAATATTCAAAAAGAAGGTCATCACGTTCATCGCCAGACATATGGTTACCCTGCCAATGCTGCGCAGAACGGCGGCGTATATCTCTATGATGCCCCAGCACAGGTAAGTTATTCCCATCACCCGCAGGTAGTCCGCGCCAATGGAAATCAGCGCCGTGTCCTTGGTAAACAGGTGCATCAAGCCCTCCGGCATAAAAAAGGCCAGCAGCGCAAATACTGCCGAAATCGTCACGCTGTAGCGCAGCGCAATTCCCTGCACGGCCTGGATGGCCCGAAAATCCCGCTTGCCATAATACTGAGCGCACAGCAGCGTTGCTCCCGTACCCAGACCGTAAAACACATTGGCAAGGACGTTGGCATAGTTGGCGGCAAGGGACACTGCCGAAATGGAGGCCTGCCCCACATAGTTGAGCATCACCACGTCTGAAGAGCTGACTGCCGCATTGAGAAGATTCTGAATCACCAAAGGAATCAGCAGCTTATTCATTTGGGTGCGAAAGTCAGGCTCCAGCAGCTGTATTCGTTTCATATACACGCTCCTACCTTTTTTCATCCGAGCCCCGCAGCTCAATAATCTGGTCACGCAGCAGAGCGGCATACTCGTATTCCATCATCTTCGCCGCTTCCTTCATCTGCTTTTCCAGGCGGGCAATTTCTTTTTCCTTCTCTGCCTTGGTCATCTTCACACCGGTTCTGCCCTTGCGTTCAGCAGTGGGCGAAGAAATTTCAATGAGGTCACGGACAGATTTAATAACCGTTTGGGGGACAATGCCGTGCGCCTGATTGTAGCTGTTTTGAATGTCCCGGCGGCGAGCCGTCTCGTCCAGTGCCATGCGCATGGAGGGGGTTACCGTATCGGCGTACATAATGACCTTGCCCTCCGCATTTCGCGCGGCGCGGCCAATGGTCTGAATCAGGCTGGTTTCGCTGCGCAGAAAGCCCTCTTTATCCGCATCGAGGATGGCCACAAGGCTCACCTCCGGCAAATCCAGCCCCTCCCGCAGCAGGTTGATGCCAACCAGCACGTCAAATTTTGCAAGGCGCAGATCACGAATGATTTCCATTCGCTCCATTGCACCCACATCGGAGTGCATATACCGCACCCGAATTCCTGCCTTGGTCAGATAAACCGTCAAATCTTCCGCCATTTTCTTTGTGAGTGTCGTGACCAGCACCCGCTCCTGTCGTGCCGTGCGGGCGTTGATTTCTCCAATCAGATCGTCAATCTGGCCGTCAATGGGGCGAACCTCCACCATGGGATCCAACAGGCCGGTAGGGCGAATCACCTGCTCCACAATTTGGCCGGAGCGGCTGCGCTCGTACTCTCCCGGCGTTGCAGAAACATAGATAACCTGATTGATTTTTTGGTCAAACTCCCCGAAATTCAAAGGCCGGTTGTCATAAGCCGAGGGCAGGCGGAAGCCATAGTTCACCAGCGCATCCTTCCGGCTGCGGTCACCGGCGTACATGGCGCGACATTGAGGCAGGGTCACATGGCTCTCATCGATGAACATCAGGAAATCCTTTGGGAAATAATCCAGCAGTGTGGTGGGCGGTGTGCCCGGTTCCCTGCCCTGAATCACCCGAGAATAATTTTCGATGCCGGTGCAGAAGCCGATTTCTGTCAGCATCTCCAAGTCATAGGCAGTGCGCTGGGCAATGCGCTGAGCCTCAATCAATTTATTGTTGTCCCGAAAAAACTGCACCTGCCTATCGCATTCTTTCTGGATTTCCAGCATAGCCCGCTGCAATTTTTCCTTTGAGGCCACATAGTGGCTGGCCGGATAGATTGCCACATGATCCAAATACCGCTCTGTCATGCCGGAAACCGCATTGATTTCGCTGATACGGTCAACCTCGTCACCGAAGAATTCAATACGGATGGCACGCCCCGACCAATAGGCCGGGTAAATTTCCAAGGTGTCACCCCGCACCCGGAATTTATTGCGGGAGAAATCAATGTCGTTACGCTCATAACGAATTTCCGTCAGCTTCTTTAAAATCTCATCCATGGGGCGTTCCTGCCCCACCCGCAGGGAAATCACCATGCTCTTATAGTCAATGGGGTCACCCAAGCCATACAGGCAGCTGACGGAAGCAACCACAATCACATCCCGGCGCTCAAACAGTGCCGAGGTTGCAGAATGGCGCAACCGGTCAATTTCCTCGTTGACAGCAGAATCCTTTTCAATGTAGGTATCCGTGTGCGCAATATACGCTTCCGGCTGATAGTAGTCATAATAAGAAACAAAATACTCCACCGCATTCTCCGGAAAGAACTCCCGGAATTCTGAGCACAGCTGTGCTGCCAAAGTTTTGTTGTGTGCCAGCACCAGGGTGGGACGGTTCAGCTTTGCAATAACCGAAGCCATGGTAAAGGTTTTGCCGGAACCGGTAACGCCCAGAAGCGTCTGCTCCCGCAGCCCCAGCTCTACGCCCTTTGCCAGCGCCTCAATTGCCTCCGGCTGGTCACCGGAGGGCTTGTACTCCGACACTAATTTGAATTTATCCATTGTCATTCCTCCGATTCCTCAGCCAGATAGCCGGACTGCACCAAAGAAACATAATCGTCCTCGCAGAAAATGAGATGGTCAACAAACCGAATCTCCACCGCCCGCAAGGCGGATACCACATTGCGAGTCGTGGCGATGTCCTCGTAGGACGGAATCGCCATGCCGCCCGGGTGATTGTGTGCCAGCAGGACGCTGGACGCATTGGCAAGCAGAGCTGTCTCCACAATTTTACGGATAGAGAGGCTCGTGGAGTTTACATTCCCCTCTGCAATCTTCCGGCAGGTTAACAGCTTACACTTTGCATCCAGGCAGAGCAGATAAACCATCTCTATACTCCGCCCATAGAAATAGGGATGCAGATAGGCGGCACAGCTTTCCATGGTAGGCAGAATATTGACCTTTGCGGCGCGGTCTCTGAGATAGCATCCCCCCACCTGGGTAATCAGATGCAGGTAGGCGGCAGTGTTCTCCCCGATTCCTTCCACCTTGCATAATTCCTCTATCGGCGCATCCATCACCTGGGAAAGCGAGCCAAAATGGTCAAGCAGCGCGTGGGCAATGGGGTTGGTATCCTGCCGGGAGATGGCATAAAAAAGTACCAGCTCCAATACCTGCACATCTGTAAAGTGTTCCAGCCCCTCCTGTAAGAAGCGCTGGCGGAGCCTTTTTCGGTGGCCGTCATGTATTGACATTATTTCGCCTCAACTTTCATGTAAACCCCTTGCTATTTTTTCATTCTTCCGCTAGAATAGAGAAAAATGACGAAACCTACCGGGAAAGATTTTCCGTCTTCTGCGCACCCTATTCACGTCAGGAGGATTTCCTATGGATCAAAGAACCGAAGAAACCGAACTGTTGGAGCTGCTGCCGCGCCCGGTGTTCTGCGTAAAAAACGGGATAATCACGCGCCTCAATCAACCTGCCAGAAAGCTTTACTTGCGGGAGGGACTCCCGGTGGAGGCACTTCTGGAAGCAGGAAACGAGAACTATGCAGCCTACTGCGGCGGGCTGCTTTATGTAACGCTGGCAATCCACGGGCAGTCCTTCGGTGCTTCCGTGGTGCGGGTGGGAGATGAAAATCTATTCACCCTCGACCAACAGTTTGAAAGCGATGAGCTTCGCATTCTGGCGCTGGCCGCCCGTGAACTGCGTGCTCCCCTTACAGATGCAATGCTGACGGTTCAGCAGCTTTCCTTGGAGAACGCCGCCCAGAGCAAACTAAAGCGCAGTCTATACCAGCTGCTTCGGATGATTGGAAATATGTCCGATGCCTCCGGCAGCAGCCTGTCCTTCCGTCCAGAGCGTCAGAATGTGGATGCCGTGTTCCGGGAAATCGCGGAAAAAGTCACAGCATTAACCGATACAACAGGCATTCAAATCTCTTACAGTGGGCTGCAAACGGATTGCAGCTGCGTATTTGACCGGCAGCTTATGGAGCGGGCGGTTCTGAACATGGTTTCTAACGCGCTGAAATTCACTTCAGCAGGCGGCACGGTTCATCTGCTACTGCGTGCCAGCGGCAAGCAGTTCTGCTTCAGTGTCACGGACACCGGCAGCGGGATTCCCAAAGAAGATCAAGCCACCCTGTTCTCCCGATATCTGCGAGAGCCATGTTTGGAGGACAGCCGCCACGGCATTGGACTTGGAATGCTGCTGATCCGTAACGCAGCCGCCCTGCACCGGGGAGCCGTTCTGGTAGACCACCCGGAAAAAACCGGAACCAGAGTAACCCTCACCTTTACCTCCGTCCCGGATGACACCGCAAAGCTGCGCACCGTGCTGCTGGGCGCGGACTACGCCGGGGAGCAGGATCACGCGTTAATCGAGCTTTCTGAACTTCTTCCTTATAACAGATATTGATTTTGCTTGGGTCGGCGATTTGCCGACCCAATTTTTCTGTTTACTCCAAATACTTTTTCAGATAAGCACCGGTGAAGCTGCCTTCTGTTGCAGCAACCTTCTCCGGCGTTCCGGCTGCCACCAATGTTCCGCCGCCGTCACCGCCTTCCGGTCCCAGATCGATAAGATAGTCGGCAGTCTTGATAACATCCAGGTTGTGCTCAATGACCAGCACCGTATTTCCTGCCTCCACCAACTGCTGCAGCACCTCGATCAGCTTATGAACGTCCGCCGCGTGCAAGCCGGTGGTAGGTTCGTCCAGAATATAGATGGTGCGTCCGGTGGACACCCGCGCCAGCTCCGTGGCCAGCTTGACTCGCTGGGCTTCGCCGCCGGACAGGGTGGTGCTGGACTGCCCCAGCTTCACATAGCCCAGGCCAACCTCCTGGAGCATCTGAGCCTTTTTGCGGATTTTCGGCAGATTCTCAAAGAAGTCCACTGCCTCCTCGGCGGTCATATCCAAAACCTGGGCAATATTCTTTCCCTTGTACTGCACCTCCAGCGTCTCCCGGTTATAGCGGGAACCATGGCATACCTCACAGGGAACGTAGACATCCGCCAAGAAGTGCATTTCGATTTTTACAAGGCCATCGCCGCAGCAGGCTTCGCAGCGGCCACCTTTCACGTTGAAGCTGAAGCGACCTGGGCCATAGCCGCGCATTTTTGCCTCTGCAGTGGAGGCAAACAAATCCCGGATGTCGTTAAACAGCCCCGTATAGGTCGCCGGATTAGAGCGGGGTGTCCTGCCGATGGGGCTTTGGTCAATGTCAATCACCTTGTCCAGATTTTCAATTCCCTCGATGCAGGTACACACGCCGGGACGGGTGCGGGCATGATTCAGCTTTGCAAGAAGCGTTTTATTCAGCACTTCATTGACGAGGGTGGACTTGCCGGAGCCGGACACACCGGTGACGCAGGTGAAAGTTCCCAAGGGAATTTCCACATCCAGATTTTTCAGATTGTTTTCCCTTGCCCCCCGAATGACCAACTTCTTTCCGTTCCCCATTCTGCGCTCTGTGGGGACGGGAATTTTCTTTGCCCCGGACAGATATTGGCCGGTAATGGACTGGGGGCAATCCAAAATGTCCTGAAGTGTACCAGCGGCAACAATTTGCCCGCCGTGGCTTCCCGCGCCGGGTCCTACATCTACCAGAAAATCAGCAGCGCGCATGGTGTCTTCATCGTGCTCCACCACAATCAGAGTGTTGCCCAAATCCCGCAGATGCTCCAGGGTAGCAAGGAGCTTGTCATTATCCCGCTGGTGCAAACCAATGGATGGCTCGTCCAGGATATACAGTACCCCCATCAAAGAAGATCCAATCTGCGTTGCCAGCCGGATGCGCTGGCTCTCGCCGCCGGAGAGCGTCCCCGCCGCCCGAGAGAGGGTCAGATAGCCCAGCCCCACGTCCAAAAGGAATTGCAGGCGGGACTTTATCTCCTTGACAATCTGCGCTGCAACCAACGCCATATTCCCTTCCAGATGCAGGGTTTCCATGAAATCCAGTTCCTTGCGGATGCTCATGGCGCAGAAGTCCATGATGCCCATGCCTCCGACAGTCACCGCCTGTGCAATGGCCGACAGTCTCTTCCCGTGGCACACAGGGCAGGGGGCTGTGGACATACATTCCTCCAGTTCCTTCCGCGCTGCATCAGACTGCGTTTCCCGATAGCGCCGGGAGATGTTATTGAGGATTCCCTCAAAGGGCTGCTCCAGTACGCCCATGCCATTTCCACGGTTATAGGTCATGTGGAGCTTTTCTCCCTTTGTACCGTACAGGATAACATTCATCACATCCCTGGGCAGCTCCTTCACCGGCACGGTCAGAGAGAAATGGTACTTCTGTGCCAACGCCTCAAAGTACATTCGGAAAATGGAGTCCGTGCGGGCGCTCTGCCAGCCGGAGGCCTGAATGGCACCGTCAAAGATGGATTTCTCTTTATCTGGAATCACCAGATCTTCGTCCGCAATCAGCTGAAAGCCCAGCCCGGTGCAGCTGGGGCAGGCACCGGCGGGATTATTGAAGGAGAACATCCGGGGCTCCAATTCCGGCATACTGATGCCGCAGTCCTCGCAGGCATAATTCTGGGAGAAGGTCAATTCTTCCTCCTGCCCCGGAATGGAAATGGTCACCAGTCCCCCGGAATGGTTGCAGGCCGTCTCGATGGAGTCGGTCAAACGGCGGCGAATGCCGTCTTTCAGAACAAGGCGGTCAACAATCAGCTCAATGGTATGCTTTTTATTCTTCTCCGGCTTGATTTCTTCGGAGAGATCATACTGGATGCCATCCAGGCGCAAGCGGACAAAGCCCTGCTTGCGGGCATCCTCAAACACCTTTTGGTGCTCACCTTTTTTGCCCCGCACCACCGGGGAGAGAATCAGGAACTTAGTTCCATCCCCCAATGCCTCTATCCGATCCACAATCTGGTCAATGGTCTGGCGGCGAATTTCCTTGCCACACTTCGGGCAATGGGGAACGCCGGCTCTTGCCCATAAAAGGCGCAGATAGTCGTAAATCTCCGTGACTGTTCCAACTGTGGAGCGAGGGCTTTTGGAGGTTGTCTTCTGGTCAATGGAAATGGCCGGGGAAAGCCCATCAATGGAGTCTACATCCGGCTTGTCCATCTGCCCCAAAACCTGGCGGGCGTAGGAACTGAGACTTTCCACATAGCGTCGCTGCCCTTCGGCATAAATGGTATCGAACGCGAGGCTGGACTTTCCGGAGCCGCTGAGCCCCGTGAAAACCACCAGCTTATCCCGCGGAATGGTCAGGTTCACATTTTTTAGATTGTTTTCTCTGGCACCCTGGATTACAATTTTGTCATTCATCGTTCATATTTTCTCCTGCCTCAGAATCGTTCTCATGATTATAGCATACATTTAAATATACTACAAGTCATTTTTCAAACATAATTTCGTTTTCTTGTTCTTTCCTGGGGATACAACGCTTTGTGATTGTGCATAATTGTTTTATGTATTTTTTGGCGGTTTACACAAGACGGGATAAATTTTAATCCGTTTTTCAGCGGTATTTTTTTTTGCTGCTGCTTGCTTTTTCACTTGGTGTGGTGATATAATGAGATTGTAATTGGCCTCCGCCCAGCGGGGGCAGAAAAAGAAAAAAGCGAGGTATTTCTTTGATGACAGCTTACGGAGATAACATCAAAATTTTCTGCGGCAATTCCAATCCTCAGTTTGCCGAGACGATTTGCAAGTCCCTGAGCGTTCCCCTGGGTCAAGCAGAGGTCAAGACCTTTGCCGACGGCGAAGTTTCCGTCTCTTTGAATGAAACCTGCCGTGGTGCAGACGTTTTCCTGGTGCAGTCCACCTGCAAGCCCGTCAACGACAACCTGATGGAGCTGCTGGTGATGACCGATGCCTGCCGCCGTGCCTCCGCCGGTCGTATCACCGCCGTTATTCCCTATTTTGGGTACGCCCGCCAGGATCGCAAGGCAAAGAGCCGCGATCCCATCTCTGCAAAGCTGGTTGCGAACATGATTACCGCTTCTGGCGCTGACCGCGTGCTGACCATGGATTTGCACGCCTCCCAGATTCAGGGCTTCTTTGATATTCCCCTGGATCACCTGCTGGGCAACCCCTCCTTTGTGGACTACTATCTGAAGAAATTCCCTGAGGAAGCCTTTGACCATTCCCAGTTTGTTGTCGTCTCTCCCGATGTCGGCTCCGTCAGCCGCGCCCGTACCTTCGCCCAGAAGGTTCACATGAGCCTGGCCATTGTGGACAAGCGCCGTCAGAAGGCCAATGTCTGCGAGGTAATGAACGTCATTGGCGATGTCAAGGACAAGACTTGCATTCTTTACGACGATATGGTGGACACCGCCGGTTCTCTGTGCAATGCTGCAAAGGCGCTGGTGGAAGTGGGTGGTGCCAAAGAGGTGTACGCCTGCGCAACCCACGGTGTACTCTCCGGCCCCGCTTACGAGCGCATTGAGGCCAGCCCCATCAAGGAAATTGTCTTCCTGAATACCATTCCCCAGATGGGCAACACCCCCAGCAACAAAATCAAGTTCCTGGATGTGGCTCCCGTTTTTGCCCGCGCCATTGAGCATATCCATGGCGGCACCTCCATTGCTGACCTGTTCTGAGCCGTGCTGAAAGGAAATTCAGAAAGCTGGCTGATTGTCGGTCTCGGTAATCCCGGCAAGGAATATGAGCACACGCGGCACAACACCGGTTTCCGCGCCATCGACATTCTGGCTGCTAAGCTGGGCTGCCGTATTGATAAGGCAAAATTCCAGGGTCTGTATGGGCAGACTACAGTTGACGGCAGAAAGCTGTTCCTGCTAAAGCCCCAGACCTATATGAACCTCTCCGGTCGCTCTGTTTTGCAGCTGAGTGCTTATTTCAGCATTCCTCCCCAGCGCATTATCGTGATGTTTGACGACATCTCGTTGGCTCCCGGCAGACTGCGCATCCGTGCAGAGGGTTCCGCCGGCGGGCACAACGGCATCAAGTCCATCATTGCGGAGCTGGGCAGTCAGGATTTCCCCCGGGTGAAGATTGGTGTTGGCGCAAAGCCCACACCGGAATATGACCTAGCCAATTGGGTGCTGTCCTCCTTCAGCGCAAAAGAGGAAAAAGACCTTTCCATTGCGCTGGAAAATGCAGCGGATGCCGCTCTTGCCATTATGGAGCAGGGCGTGCCGGAAGCGGCCAACAGATACAACGGCAGTCACCCCTAAACCAAATCATGCGATAGAAAACGGAAAGTGGATTCAGTTCCACTTTCCGCTTTTCCGCGTGGAGCATTTTTTAATTGAGGCACGAATATGGATCAAATTTTATTTATGCTGAAAACCATCCCGGAGTATGCTTCCCTCGTGGAGGGCATGAAGCTGGGACAGCCCGCCGCTGTCACAGGCATCGGGCAAATCAACCGTTCCCACATCATTGCTGGACTAAGTGTAGATGCGAAAAAGCCCCTTGTCATCCTGGTGCAAGACGACATGGCCGCCCACAGAATGCAGGAGGAGCTGAAATGCTTTCTGCATATGGATGCGCCCATTCTCCCCAGCCGGGATTTGACGCTGTATGATGCCGCCGTTGTTTCCCGCGCCTGGGAGCAGAAGCGGCTGCGGCAGCTTTATGCGCTGGGGCGGGGAGATACCCCTATCCAGATTATGTCCTGGGAATCCGCCAGCCAGCGCACGCTGCCCCCCGCTGTGCTTTCCGCTGCCACACTTCATCTGGAAACCGGCAAGGAATATTCTGTTGACAAGCTTGTCTCCGCTCTGGTCTCCGCCGGTTACAGCCGCTGCGGCATGGTGGAAGGCGTTGGCCAGTTTGCTGTCCGCGGCGGAATCGTGGATCTGTTTTCCCCGGCAGAGGAGAAGCCGGTGCGAATGGAATTCTTCGGTGACGAACTGGATACCATGGGCTACTTTGACCCCGGCACCCAGCGGCGGGAAGAAAACATTACCGCTGCCACCATTCTCCCAATCAGTGAGACGCTGCCCCACTGCCATCCCGGTGGCATGGAAGGACTATGCAAGGATTTGCGCAATCTGATTTCCCGGCAGCGCCGACACAAGAACATCAACGAATCCTTGATTGCAACTCTTTCAAAGGACTTGGAAAAATACGAAAATGAGCTGCACAACACCGCCTCCGACCGGTATATGTCACTGATTTACCCAGAATTTTCTTGTGCGCTGGACTATGTGAGCAGAGACTCTATTCTGGTGCTGTGTGACCACAGCAGTTTACAGCGTGCCGCCAGAACTCGCACCGAGGAACTGGGAATGCAGCTGGACAGTATGCTCCAAGCCGGCTTGGTTGTGGGCGAGCTTTGCGACTTTGCGCTGCAATGGGAGGATTTCTGCACCCGTCTGCGCGGAAAAACCGTGGCCTATTTTGATGCCTTCGGCGGCAGCGCCTACCCGGATGACTGTCTGCCAAAGCAGCTGCTGCCCATCACTGCCAAGCAGCTGCCCGGCTACGGCGGAAGCATGGATACGGTGGTCAGCGACCTTAAATACTACCAGAAGATGGAATTTGGCAGCATGGTTCTTTGCGGCACCCGGCGGCGGGCAGAGCTGCTCCAGCAGATGCTGCAAGAAAAGGGCGTGGGTGCCTTTTTGTGCATTCCCCTGACTACGCTGCCAAAGCCGGGGCAGATACTCCTGTGTGAAGGCACGCTGCCCTATGGCATGGAATACCCCATGTCCAAACTGGCCGTCCTTACCGAAGGACAGATGATTGCCAAAAGCGAGCCCCGGCGTAAGGCAAAGAAAACCGGAGCAACCAACCGTCAAAAGCTGAACTCCTTCACGGATCTTGTTCCCGGTGACCTGGTCGTACACGAAAACTACGGTATCGGCCGCTTCATGGCAATGGAGCAAATCAAGGTGGACGGAGCAGTTAAGGACTATGTTAAAATTGCCTATCAGGGCTCCGACACGCTGTATGTCCCTGCAACACAGCTGGATTTGGTCAGCAAGTATATTGGCGGCGGCGGAGAAGACGCCAATGTTCGGCTGAACAAGATTGGCTCCGATGCCTGGCAAAAGACAAAGGCCAAGGCACGAAAGGCCGCCAAAGATATGGCTGGCGAGTTGATTCAGCTCTACGCTGCCCGCAAGCGGCAGCCCGGCTTTGCCTTTGCGGCGGATGCCCCTTGGCAGCGGGAATTTGAAGACAATTTTCCCTACCCCGAAACAGATGACCAACTGCGCTGCATTGCAGACATCAAGCACGACATGGAATCTCCCACCCCCATGGACAGGCTGCTGTGCGGCGATGTGGGCTTCGGCAAAACTGAGGTTGCCCTGCGCGCCGTGATGAAATGCGTCATGGATGGAAAGCAGGCGGCCATTCTCGTTCCCACCACCGTACTGGCGCAGCAGCACTACCAGACGGCGGTAGCGCGCTTCCGCGGATTCCCGGTGAGTATTGATGTGCTGAGTCGGTTCCGAACCACGCGGCAGCAGAGCAAAACCTTGCAGGATGTGCGCAGCGGTGCCGTCGATGTGATTATCGGCACCCATAAGCTGCTGCAAAAGAGCGTGGAATTCAAAAACTTGGGTCTGCTGATTGTGGATGAGGAGCAGCGTTTCGGTGTCAGCCACAAGGAGCGGCTGAAAGAGATTTCAAAGGGTGTGGATGTGCTGACACTTTCTGCAACGCCAATTCCCCGCACCCTGAACATGGCGCTGTCCGGTATCCGCGATATGTCCACCATCGAGGAGCCGCCCTCTGACCGCTATCCGGTACAGACCTTTGTGACGGAATATAATCCCGCCATCATCGATGATGCCATTCGTCGGGAAATAGAGCGCGGCGGTCAGGTTTTCTATCTACACAACCGCACAGAAACCATTGATCAATGTGCAGGAGCACTGCGGCGCAGAATTCCTGGTCTCAGTGTCGCTGTTGCCCACGGTCAAATGTCAGAGGACGCATTGGGCGACGTAATGCAAGCCATGGCAGATGGCGAAATTCAGGTTCTGGTCTGCACCACCATCATTGAGACCGGCCTGGACATTCCAAACGCCAACACATTGATTATCGAGAACGCCGACCGGCTGGGTCTGTCTCAGCTGCATCAGCTGCGGGGACGGGTTGGCCGCTCCACTCGTCACGCCTACGCCTATTTTACCTATCGCCCGGACAAGAATCTATCCGAAGTGGCCGAGAAACGTCTGGCTGCCATCCGGGACTTTGCGGAATTTGGCTCCGGCTTTAAAATCGCCATGCGGGATTTGGAAATTCGCGGTGCAGGCAACCTGCTGGGTGCCGAGCAGTCCGGTCACATGATGAGCGTTGGCTATGATATGTATCTGAAGCTTTTGGATGAAGCCGTGCTGGAGGAACGCGGCGAAGCCCCCAAGGAGCCGGACTGCACGGCCGACCTGAATGTCACCGCCAACGTGGACAAAGAGTATGTTGCGCGGGGCGAGGAGCGGATGGATTTGTACCGGCGAATGGCCGCCATCCGAACACAGGAGGATGCCGACGACCTGCTGGATGAAATTGTTGACCGCTACGGCGAACCGCCCAGAGGCGTGCTGAACCTGATTGACATTGCTCTGCTGCGCGCCCAGGCACGGAAAGTCGGTATTAAAGACATCCGGCAAAAGGGCAGCAATGTGCTGTTTGTGCTGACCAACCTGAATTTTGAAGTGGTCAGTGCCCTCTGCGCCGATGCAACCTACAAAACGCGGATTCTGTTCCTGGCAAACGCCAAGGAACCCACGCTCCAATTGAAGCTCGCCTCCGGTGTTGACAGCCTGAAGCAGTGCAAGGTCTTTGTTCAGAAATATTCCGAACTCGCTCACTGAGCCATCTGTCCAGTGTGGCTTCTTCGTGTGGTGCATGATTTGACAGGAAATGTGCAAATACCAGTTGTATTTCCAAAATCTGCATGATATAATACTGAGTATCTACCATACAATCAATGATTCTCAGGAGGTTTTTTATGGCTGACGGCAATCGCTCTGATGACTTTGATGCTTTTCTCGCTTCCCTGAATACAGATACCGCAAAAAAGCCGGATGATATTGATCTGGACGGTCTTCTGGCAGAGCTGAATGCGGATATTCATTCCGAGCGCAGCACTGAAGGCGTTCCAGACGATGCATTCTTCCCACCCACAGATTTTGAAGATACTCCGCCCTCTCCCAAGCAAGCGCCTATGCGTAAACGGCGGCAAGCGGCTGATGTGCCGCCAGTCAGGACGAATGTTCCCCCTCAGGAACGGCAAAGTTTCTTTGTCCGTCATCACCGCACCATCAATCTGGTCCTCCTGCTCCTGTCTGTTGCTTTGGCAGTCGGCATCATGGCAGTCATTCTTTCAATGTCCAACGCCGACCCCTATGGCGGAAAGATGATGGACAATATCCGTATTGCCGGTGTGAACGTTGGCGGAATGACCAAGCAGGAGGCCGCCAATGCCGTCGGGACTGCCATTGGTTCCAGCTATTATGAAAATAACATGACCGTCGTTCTGGGGAAGGATGAACTGATTCTCCCCGCTTCCCAGGTCTCCCCCACCCTGGATATCAGCGCTGCTGTAGAGGCCGCCTACGCCTGCGGACGTACCGGCAGCACAACACAGCGTCAGGCAGATTACCAACAGGCGAAGCAGACACCCATTGATATCGAAATTGGCAGCTGCCTCAAGCTGAACGAGGATTACATTCGCAACACCATCTCCTCCTTTATTGGGAGCTTTTCCGGGAGCTATACCCCCTCCGGCTACACATTGGAGGGCATCCGCCCCGGCCTGGATGCTGACAGCTTTAATGCCTCCGCTCCCTGCCAGAATCTGGTGCTCACCATTGGCACTCCCGGCGGACAATACAACATGGACGGAATTCTCAGCACTATTTCCAATGCCTATGGAGAGATGAACTTCCATGTGGTAATTCCGAGCGACTATCTCCCGACGCTCCCGGAAGCACTGGATATTGATGCCATTTATAACGAAGTTCATGTTGACCCGGTAGAGGCAATTCCAGCCTCCGGTTCCGGCGAGGGAACACCCGGCTCCTGCGGCTATACCTTCCAGCTGGAAGATGCACGCAGGCAGCTGCAAGACGCAAACTACGGTGACATCATTACAATTCCCATGGAATACATCATGCCGAAAAAGCTGGACAGTAACGGAACCTTCCGCGCTGCACTGGGTTCCTATGCCACACCGGTCAGCTCCAACGAAGCTTACAATCAGAATCTGGAATCTCTCTGTGCCAAGCTCAACGGCAATGTGTTGGAGGCTGGGCAGACGTTCTCCTTCGATACCGCTGTGGGCAGCCGCAAGGAGGCGGATGGCTATTTGATGGCACCCGCTCATGGCGACCAGTGTATCGAAACAGAGGTTGGCGGCGGCTCTGACCAGGTTGCAACCACCCTGTATGTCGCTGCGATGACCAGCGGCATGGCCATTGTAGAGCATAGCGCTGCGCCTCATGTCTGCCCCTACACCACTAAGGGAACCGAAGTGACGGTTTCCGACTGGCGTGACCTGAAATTCCGGAATCCGCTGGATTGCAAGGTTTTGATTCGTGCAAAGGTTGCAGACGGTCAGGTTATTGTCCGGCTTCTCAGCGAGAAGGAAGTTGACTACGAGATTAAGCTGGATGTTCAGCAGCTGTCCACCATCCAACCCGGCACGGTCAACGTGGATAAACACGTCTCCGAAGGCTTCAAGGCACAGCAGGTTCTGGTAGAGGGCAGCGAGGGCGGTCAGTTCTGGCTCAACTGGGTGAAATACAAAAAAGGCACTGCTCAGGAAATGGGAAAAGTCAGCGAATACGTTACCCTTCCCGCCTTGAATAAGGCAGTTGTCATCCTCTACGGTTAATTTTTCTCTTGCATCATAGTCAAAAAGTCCAACCGGTTTTTCTGCCGGTTGGACTTTTTAATCAGGAATAATTGCAGTGCAAGTCGATGAAAGGCATCTTCTGAACATTCGTTACAGGTAGGAAACCATATCTGCCTCTTCCCGGAATTTCAGGTGCTGCTTGGCAGGGGCAGCGTTTTCGGCCATATAACCAGCAGGGAGCAAATCCCGGATGCGGACCTCCTCTGGAATGCCCAGGGCGGCCTTCACCTTTGCCTCGTTGAAATAACCCACCCAACAGGTGCCCAGCCCCAGCTCCGTGGCTTCCAGCATCATGTGGGTACAGGCAATGGCTGCATCCGTGTTGCCGAAATCATAGCCCTCATAAATCATCCCCTTGGCGCTGCGGGTGATGTCATAACCAATCACGAAGACAACAGGAGCGCCGAAGGTGCATGGGGTCACCTCAGCCAAGGCCTTGCGCCCTTCCTCACTGGTGACGACGTAAATCTTTTGCGGCTGATTGTTGCAGGCGGTGGGCGCAATCCGAGCCGCCTCCAGAATTTTCTCAATCTTCTCCTGTTCAACAGGTCTACTCTGGTAGCTGCGGACGGAGTAGCGACTTTTTGCCAATGTCATAAAATCGTTCATGTTAATTTCTCCTTTTTTGAATTTCAACCTAAATCTTCCCATTCCAGCCGGGGCTGGCAATACGGAAGGCCATATTCCGTCTGACTGAGCATACGGTTTGACACAAACCGGAAGCCATTTTCTCCCAGCGGTCGGGCAGTCATCTCATGAGAAAACAGGCAGTCCATTCCCAAGTCGGTACACAGCGCCTCCACCGTCATAGAAATCGTTCCATCGGCATTATCCGTGAATGCTGTGACCTCTGGCTCAATTCTGTAATAGCTGAGGTAGATGACATAGTCGTTGCTCTCGATTTCCCGCCAGGGATAGCCCCCCTTTTCTGGGTCATACCCTGCGGCGGCTCTCAGCTGGACTGCATCCAGGCGGAAAAAGGGTAAAAGTACCTCCTCAAACGCCTCTGTCGGAATCCAATAGCACCTGCGCTCCGCGTCGTACCGGCTTTCGTCCGCCGCAAACTGATTGCCAGTCTGATAGCGGTAAAGGTACATCCAAACATCGTTGAAGCAAAGCGGGGTGAATGAATCCTCCGTCCAGTCCGTCAGGAAGATATTCGTGCCGGTATAGCCGCCCGCCAGGATGTACTTGTTGTACAGACCCCACAGCGTTTCATCCGGCTTTTGCAGCCGAATCAGCGCATAATTCTGATAATGGGGGTCATCCTCCGGGTTAATCCGATAGAAGAAATTATCCCGCTCTGTCAGCGTCCAGCCGTAGATTTTGTGTGCCGCGTAGCTTTCATTATCGCTGCCGTCCAGCGAGCACACCATGCTGTATACATAGGTGTTTTTCCCCTCCTGGACAAAGCGGCGATATTCCAGCGCACCGGTGCTGTCTATGGCGCACACCTCCTGCACGGCATTCTTTTCCCCGCGAACGCTGTCGAGAAAGCTGCGGAACTCCTCCACATTGGTTAGATAGCCCGGACAGATTTCACTGGAATCAATGATATTAAGACCGTTTTCAATCAGCCGTGCCTCAATCTCGTTGATGCTCTGCTGGGATAGCGTTGCTCCATCCCAGCGGTTTTCCGGTGGCAGCTTTTCCGCTGAATCGAAAATATCCCGATAGAGGGACACAATCTCATTGCAGCGAACCAGCAGGTCTTCCTCTGAGCACCCCCGTAAAATGCCGGATTGATTTTCCTCACAGCCGGCAATCAGCAGCACTGTTATTATGCAAAGCATCACTAGCAGACAAGCTCTTTTTCGTAGATTCATTCTCTCACGCTCCTGATACATTGTAGCACAAAAGCCCACTCGTGTCCATAAAAAGGAAAATCAGCCGGCATTACACCGGCTGATTTGCAGTTTTACTTCTCCGGGCGCTTTCTGAACAGATAAGTATCCAGCTTTTCCTTCATGTTATCGGGCATCTCCCGCTTTACGGGGCACAGCTTGGCATTGGCCATACGGCTCGTGAAGGCAATGAGAAAATCAATGTCCTCTGCCATCTGCGCTCCATTCATGAGCTTCATGGTGTCATAGCTGTTATGAATGGTAGCGGTGTTGTTGGGCGCAATTCGTGCAAAGGAAACGGCAGGAACTCCCTTGTCGGCAAAGGGTGTGGAGTCGCTGGAATAAACATCCTGGGAGACTTTGATTTCATGCCCCATTTCCGCTGCAAAATACTCGATGTAGTTCACCAGCTTTTCTTCGGCAGTAGCGCAGGCAATGAATTTGCCCATGATGCAGCCAATCATATCCAGATTGATATTCAAGACAATTTTGGAAAGCTCCTCTTCATGAGCAGCGCAGTACGCCTTGGAGCCAAGAAGTCCCCGCTCCTCGCAGCCACACCAGACAAAGCGCAGACCATAGCGGTGGGGATTTTTTGCGAAATGCTCCGCAATGCCCAACAGCCCGATGGAACCGGACATATTATCATAAGCGCCCTGGGACAAAGGCGTGGAATCATAATGAGCCGTAAAGACAATATACTCATCCACCTCTCCCGGCATATCCAGCACCACATTCTGGGAGGTTCCCATATACTCCTTCTGTTTCAGGACAATTTTAGCGCTCTTAACCCCTTTTTCAATCAGGGAGACGGCATCCTTGACATTGATATTGACACCAGGGATGATTTTGCCGTTGCTTACATAGCTGCGCAGCTCCCGGGCATCAATGTCCCGGTCGGCATAATTCACATGACCGTCATAGGTCACAAAGCCAACAGCACCGTTTTCCAGCAAATCCTGATAAATCCAATAGCCAAGGTAACCGTCAATCAAAACGATTTTCCCCTTGCACTGACGCAGCGACCAAGCGTCATTGGTACGCAAATAATAGAAGGGAGCTTCCACGGTACTGCTTCCGGCGCACATATAACCCTTGCAGGGAATGCTGACACCATCGACCAGAAGCATAGCTTCCTCGATATCTCCCAAAGGGACATCAAATGGCTCAAGCGCTGCTTCCAGGCCAAACTCGACAACCTGCTGCCGCAGATATTCCGCTGCTTTCTTTTCCTCCGGTCGTCCGCCCACACGGATGTAAGCCGTGTCGGAGAAAACTTTCATTATATTTTCTGCATTCATCGGTATTCCTCCTTTTTGGTATCCCTATCATATCACATTTTTGCAGGAACACAATCCCAAAAAGGCTGCCTTGCAGCAGGCAGCCTTTCGCTATTGATCTCTTAGAGTTCGCTGAGAACCTTACACAAGAATCTCCATACACGCCCGGTGGAGGCAATCTCCAGCCTTTCACGGCTGGTGTGAATGTCATGCATCTGCGGTCCAATAGACACAGCATCCAGGCCGGGGAGTTTTTCGCTGAGCAGACCACATTCCAAACCCGCATGAATTGCCAGCACCTTCGGTTCTTCACCAAACATTTCGCTATAGGTCTTCACCATAGTATCCCGCAGGACAGAGTTCTTGCAGTATTCCCAAGCGGGATACTCGCCGCTCTGAGAATAGATGCCATCATAGAAATCGCTGAGCTTTTTCAGTTGCTCCAGCAGCTCATCCTTCTTCTGATTGACGCTGCTGCGGACAGAGAAGGTGGTGGTAAACTTCTCCCCCAATTTGGCAATCCCCAAATTCAGGCTGGTTTCCACCAAACCGGGCATATCCACGCTGTAGCTCTGCACCCCATTCGGCACAGCGCACAGCAGGGAAACCACCCGAGCGGTATCCTCGGTGGTCAGACTATTGCCGCCCAGTGCGTCCACATCATAGGCCTGGACAGATGCTTCCGGCTCGTCATACTGCTCCCGGATTTCTGCCTGGAGCTGTGTGGCAATCTCGTTGATTCGTTCCAGGCCGATGCCCATGGCAACCACATTTGCCTGACAGGCATAGGGAATGGCATTATCTTTGTTGCCGCCGGAGAAGGAAGTCAGACACAGGGGCATCAACTTGAGAATTCTGCTCATGAACTCGCCCATCACCTTGTTGGCATTGGCACGGTTCTTATGAATCTCTGCGCCGGAATGACCGCCCCGCAAACCATCCACGCAGAGCCGGACGCAAGGACCATAAACCGCCTTGCGGTTGACATTCAGCGAGATCGTTGCGGTGGCACCGCCAGCACAGGCAACAGTGAAGATACCCTCATCCTCAGAATCCAGGTTAATCATTTTCCTACCCTTGAGCATGGACACATCAATGACATCTGCACCCAGCATTCCAATCTCCTCATCCACAGTGATAATAACCTCCAGAGGCGGATGGGGAATGGTTCTATCCGCAATCAATGCCATTGCATAGGCAACAGCAATGCCGTCATCGCCGCCCAGCGTTGTTCCCTTTGCAAACACGCAAAGGTTATCATGACACAAATCAAGCCCCTGCGTATCCATATCAATGGGGCAGCCCTCGTCCTTCTCGCAGACCATATCCATATGCCCCTGAAGCACCACAGGCTCGTGATCCTCCAGGCCGCAGGTACCGTCGGCAAACAGGATGATGTTATTGCTCTCATCCTGGATATAACGAATTTGCTGCTTCTTTGCAAAATCCACCAAAAAATCGCTGATTGCCTTCGTATTGTGGGAACCGTGGGGAATTGCACACAGCGCCTCAAAATATTCAAATACAGCACCGGGCTCCAGCCCAGCCAGCTTCTTTTCTTCCATAAAAATGTACTCCTTTCAAATGGTGTACCTCTGCGTAACTCCTATTTTATTTACCATTTTATTATAACACCAGTTCCCGGAAAAGTCATCGGGCAAAATAGCAAAGACCGCAGGGCAAAACCCTGCGGCCATATGTTCAATTTATCCTGAATTACACCAAACTCAGAACCAGAGTCAGCACAACCCAAACAATGGCAATCCACTTGGTGGAAGTAGCCAAAACCTGGTCGAGACCGCCCTTCTTGTTCTTGCTGAGATAGGAGTCAGAGGAACCGGACAGAGCGCCGGACAGACCTGCTTCCTTACCGGACTGCATCAGCACAACAACAGTCAAAGCCAAGCTTGCCAGAGTCTCCAGAATAATCAGAAAAGTTCTCATATAACCAAACCTCCCTCCGCCCCATTCGCGGACAGCGAACATGATACGGTCTGCCGAAATCGGCAAACCACATTTGCATCATCCAGTATAACACAGCGCCGAAAAAAAAGCAAGCGTTTTTGCCGATTTCCAGAAAAAACTCTACTGGGGCAAAATAGTCAATTATTTCTGCACCCAGTTGCCCGTGGCCAGACAATTCAGATAGCTCTCGATAAAGGGGTCAAGTGCGCCATCCATCACAGCGTTGACATTGGAGGTCTCACAGCCGGTGCGGGTATCCTTCACCAAGGTATAGGGCATAAAGACGTAATTGCGAATCTGGCTGCCCCACTCAATCTTCTGCTGAACGCCCTTGATATCAGAAATCTTGTCCAGGTGCTCCCGCTCTTTGATTTCCACCAGCTTACTGCGCAGCATCCGCAAGCAGGTTTCCTTGTTCTGGAACTGGCTGCGCTCCGTCTGACAGGACACCACGATGCCAGTTGCCTTGTGAATCAGGCGAACGGCAGAAGAAGTCTTGTTGATGTGCTGACCGCCGGCACCGGAGGAGCGGTAAACCTGCATTTCATAGTCCTCAGGGCGGATTTCCACATCCTGGCTCTCATCCTCAATGTCGGGGATTACCTCAATGGCAGAGAAGGAAGTCTGGCGGCGGGCATTGGCATCAAAGGGAGAGATACGCACCAACCGGTGGACACCATTCTCCCCTTTCAGGAAGCCATATGCATTCTCGCCTTCAATCATAATATCGGCGGACTTGAGGCCCGCCTCATCGCCCTCCAGGTAATCCAGGATTTTATAAGTGAAGCCATGGCGTTCTGCCCAGCGGGTATACATCCGGTAGAGCATCTGGCACCAGTCCTGCGCCTCGGTTCCGCCTGCACCGGCATGGAAGCTCATCAGGGCGTTATTCTTATCATAGTGGCCGGTGAGCAGCGTCTCCAACCGGCAGGTCTCCATTTCCTCGGTCAGCGTCTCGAAGCCGGTTTGCAGCTCCTCCAGCATGGAATCGTCATCTTCCTCCGCTGCCATCTCGCAGATGGTCATGAGGTCATCCCAATCGGTAAGCATCTTTTCGTAGCGGGCAATCTTTGTTTCCGTCTGGCGGGTTTTGACAGCCACCTTCTGGCTTTTTTCGGGGTCATCCCAAAAGCCGGGAGCCTCTTGCATGGCATGCAGCCGCTCCAGCTCACTGCGCATTCCCTCAATGTTCAGGGAATCAGCCAGACCGTCCAGCGTCGGGCGGCAGTCGTTGAGCTTCTGCTTATAGGTATCAAATGCGATATTCATTGCAATCTCTCACTTCATATTAGCATAGTTTTGCTTATTATAACCGACTTCTGTTTATCTGTAAAGACCCGAATTTTAATTTTTGTGGGAAATTTGCTTGTTCTATTGCTTTTCGTCCGCTTCCACATTTCCGATTGCAGGAATGGGCGCAATATGATACACTATAAAAAACCATCCAAGAACGGAGAATCTTTCCATGACAGAATTAGACATCATGAAGCACGCCAAAAGCTACCTGGACAGTCTCTCCCAAGGGATTGATCCCATTTCCGGTCAACCAGTCCCCGACGATTCGGTTCTTAATAACGTGCGGCTGGAGAAATGCTTTCGCTATGTATCCGGCGTTTTAGAGCAGGTTATCGCCAACGGTGGAAAGGTCGTCAGCGGTGCCCCTGTCCCCTTCTACATCACCCCGGAAGAATTACAGTGCATCTCTCCTGCGCAGGAGCCGCTGCGGATTTCCCAACTGGCAAAGCTCATCACCGATGCCGTCGATGATCCCCAGCGGATTCCCCTGCGTGCCACCGTGATGACCGATTGGCTGCTGGAAAAGGGCTTTATCGAGAAGCGGGAGCGCCCTGACGGAAAATTCCAGCGGCTCCCCACGCCCACGGGAGAATCCATTGGAATAAGCGTCCACACCGTTCAGGGGCAGTACGGAAGCTATGAAAGCGTGGATTACGCTCCCGCCGCTCAGCGCTTTCTGCTGGATCATCTTCTGGACATTCTGCAAAGCAGATAAGCAATCAGCGCTGGCTCTCGCCGCCATCCTCCTCGCCGAAAATCAGGTCGTCAATATCTTGCTCCGATACTGCGGTGCCGTTCATTCTATCGCCTCCAAAAATTCACATTGGAAATTATATGCTGACATCGGCGTTTCTGTTCCTTTGGACTTGCTTTTTCTCTTTGTCTGCTTTATACTGAAGGTACGTAGAATTGACTGCTGCTTCTATTAAACATTTTAGCAGTCTATTCAGCACTTGACTTTATCCAACGGAAATGGTATAGTTAAGCGGCATGGAGAGATGTCCGAGCGGTTTAAGGAGCCAGTCTTGAAAACTGGTGATACGGCAACGTACCGTGGGTTCGAATCCCACTCTCTCCGCCAGTATGCGCCGCAATTTACATTGCGGCGCACTTTTTTATGGTGGTTGTATGTGTTTTCAGTATTTGTGCAGACGATTGTTCCACCGGGCAGAATGGCAGCAGGCGCTGAAATGTGAGCAAGGGCATATGCGCTTGTATGCGCTAAATCATCTGACCGCGCAGCGGATTTACAGGGAGCATCAAAATGTCATCCGCATCACCGAAAAAATCAAGGCAGGCAGCAGCGCCGCACAGACACCCATGCTGTTGTCGCAGCTTCAAATGTGTACCAGCCAGCTCACTCCCCTATCCCCCTTTGCAAGTCCATCCCAGCGACTGAAAATCGAGGATGCTGTCCGCACAGCAGACTATGCTCGCTCCCTTCTCCCAGCGCCAAAGGAAGAAACTCCTACGCAGATGACCTACTACAGCGTGTATATTCCCACGCTGCAAGGTGCGTTTTATTATCTGGGCAGCCAGGTCTATGCAGTAGGTGACATTGTTTCCATCCCCTTCGGGCGGGAAAATAATATCATTTTTGGAATTGTGGAAGGGATTGTGTGTGATGACTACTGGAAGCTGCCCGTCCCGCTCTGGAAAATGAAATACATCGAAGGAAAAGCCCCGCAAGCTGTGGCGGACGAATACAGATGTCAAAATGCGCAATGACAACTTTTCCGCATTGGCGGCAAAACCGCAATTGGGAGGACAGAATCATGGACTTATCAATTCGCAAAAAAGCAGCCATCCGCACCAAGCGCCTTACCCTAAAGCCCTATGCCCAGGAGGACATCCCCGCCCTTGCAAAGCTCCTGCAAAACAAAGAAATCACCAAGACCTTTATGGTGCCGGATTTTGAAACGAAAGCACAGGTTGCGGTGCTGGTGCAAAAGCTAATCTCCTTCAGCAGTCTCGCCGACACCCGGCATCTGGAATACGGCATCTATCTGAATGATGCGCTGATTGGCTTTGTCAACGATTGCGGCATTGAGGAGGATTCCATCGAGATTGGCTATGTGATTCATCCGAATCATCAGGGCAAGGGCTATGCCACCGAGGCGGTTAAAGCGGTGCTTCACGAGCTGAAAAAAATGGGCTTCCACAAGGTAACAGCAGGCTACTTCCAGGAAAACATCGCCAGTCGCCAGGTTATGCTCCACTGCGGAATGGAACCCGTCAACTATACCGACACCGAAGAATACCGGGGGCAGATTCATACCTGCCACTACTGCGAAATCAAGCTATAAAATTCACCCACTGCCAAAAAGCACAGTGGGTGAAATCATTTTTACAGGAACAGCTCATACAGCACAAAATCCGTCCACCCCAGGTTGGCAGATTGCCAGCGGGCGGTGCCTACTTCTGCAAAGCCCATAGAGCGGTATAGCTTTTGCGCCGGAAGATTGCAGGAAAGTGCATCCAGACGCACCGCTTTTTTCCCCATTTCTCTGGATTTTTGGATGGCGGCCTCTACCGCCCGATGGGCAATCCCCTGCCCCTGCATTTTCGGATTGACTCCCAGCATATGAACCGTGGCAACCTGGTCATCTTCCAACGCAGCGCCCCAGGGGTTATCCCAGGCATAATTCTCCTCCTGATAGGGCAGCAGCACCAGCGCCGAAAGAATCACACCGTTTCTTTCCATATAATAGAGGTCACCATTATCAATGTGTTCCCTCAGCAGCGCATCCGTGGGATAAACCCCATATTCCCAGGGGCAGAATTGGCGCATATCAGGGGTTTTTGCAATCAGATTCTTATAAAATTCTTGCAGCCGAAGAAAGTCCTGTTCCCCTGCCTGAAAAAACTCCATATCTTTTCCTCCTTTCCCAAATCCATATCTCCCAAAAAAATCCTCCCGGAAGGAAGCCCGGGAGGATTTTCATATTGCCGGAGAAAAATCAGATGTTCAGCAGGTCGCTGTAAACCTTCAATGCGCCGTCGGTCTCGTGTGCCAGAACCTTCTTCGCCAGAACCTTGCCCAGCTGCACACCCTCCTGGTCGAAGGAGTTCAGATTCCAGGCAAAGCCCTGGAACATGACCTTGTTTTCAAAGTGAGCCAGCAGCGCACCCACAGCAGCGGGGGTCAGCTTCTCACCGATGATGATGCTGGAGGGACGACCGCCCTGGAACTTCTTATTCAGGTTCTCGTCATCCTTGCCGCAGGCAAATGCCACAATCTGGGCAGCCACATTGGCGCACAGCTTCTGCTGGCTGGTGCTGCCCTGAATCACGACATCGGTATCCATCTGGCTGTTGCGGAAGCCCACAAATTGCAGCGGGATGATGTCGGTACCCTGGTGCAGCAGCTGATAGAAGGAGTGCTGACCGTTGGTACCAGGCTCACCGAAAATGACGGGGCCGGTGGCATAGTTAACAGGCTCGCCAAAGCGGTTGACAGACTTGCCGTTGGACTCCATGTCCAGCTGCTGCAAGTGAGCGGGGAAACGGCTGAGTGCCTGGGAGTAAGGCAGCACAGCGGTGCTGGGGTAGCCCAGGACATTGCGCTCATAAACACCAATCAGTGCATCCAGCATGGCAGGGTTTTTCAGCAGATCTTCGTTGGCAGCCAGCTTGTCGGCCTCGGCAGCACCTTCCAGGAACTGTGCAAATACCTCCGGACCAAAGGCCAGAGACAGAACAGCACCGCCCACGCCGGAGGAGGAGGAATAGCGGCCGCCGATGTAATCATCCATAAAGAAAGCAGTGAGATAGTCGCTGCTCTTTGCCAGAGGGGAAGTCTCACTGGTAACAGCAATCATGTGCTTGGAGGGGTTCAGACCGGCCTTCACCAGGGCATCCTTCACGAAGGATTCGTTGGTCAGGGTTTCCAGCGTGGTGCCGGACTTGGAAACCAGGATGAACAAAGAATGCGCCAAATCCAGGTTGCTCAGCACACCGGCTGCATCATCGGGGTCCACATTGGAAATGAAGGCAGCCTTCATTTTCAGGGTATGGTTGACCTTTGCCCAGTTTTCCAGTGCCAGATAGATGGCACGGGGGCCCAGGTCGGAGCCGCCAATGCCAATCTGGCAGACGGTGGTGAACTTCTCACCGGCAGCGTTGGCAATCTCACCGGAATGCACCTTATTTGCAAATTCAGCAATCTTCTCCTGCTCACCCAGGTAGAACGCACGCTTGTTGACACCGTCAGCAATCACATCCTCGCCCAGCTGACCACGGCACAGGTGATGCAGCACCCGCCGCTTTTCACCGGTGTTGATGACCTCGCCATTATAGAGCGCAGCAAACTTCTCGGTCAGCTGAGCCTCCTTGGCAAATGCAGCCAGGTCGGACAAAATGGCATCGTCCACGGCTCTGGCACCGAAATTAAAGTCCATACCGGCTCCCATGGGGACGGAATAGCCCTTGACCCGCTGAGCGCCATTTTCGCCAGCCATCGCAGCAGCGAGATTTACTTTCTCATCTTCCTCCAGCTGATGGAAAGAAGACAGGGTATCCAAATTTTTCCAGGCAATCATGATTGATTTCCTCCTTAAATAATGAAATCATGCCCAATGCACGCTTTTCATTTCGATTATACTACGCCCCGGAAAAAATTTCAACCACGGAAATCAGTCAAATGGAATCAGCAGCGGTGTTCCATCCTTGCCGCTGAGGGAAAGATAATAGCGCTGGAGATTGCCGCCGGCATCGCAGAAGGAAATGGCTTTGGTTGGGAGAATTTCGCCCAAATCCGTTTCCAACATCAATAGCTGATTTTCTCCGATCTCCGGCTGCCGATAAAGCACCTGGGAACCGGTGCAAAGGAAGTTTCCCTCCTCGTCCACCGTTCCCTCCACCTGAGAGAAGGTGAAATCGGTAACGGCAGTATCAAAGGTCAAAAGAATCTTGCAGCTGTAGCTTTGCCCCGGTACATCGCAGAAATACAGGCAGTCCGGGCGCTGTTCCAGCAGCTTTTCGGTGGTAAGCTCTGCAAAGACCTGGGTAGCCTTCTGACCGGCATCCGCTTTCCGGCTCCAAACAGTGCCGTCGTTGCAGACCCAGCTGTCCCCCCCATCATAAGTAAAAAACCGGTCCTGCCGGTCAAGATAGCGGTGATCCGCCAGAAGATAGGCTGTGGTGCTCCCCCCTTCCGGGCTGACCAGCTCCACTACCTCCTCCCAGGCCTGGGTGGGCGCAGATTCCGTTGCCGCCTGGGTGGGGGGAGCAACCTGAACAATCGGCTCGGTGGGGTCGATGTCCGCTCCCTGCTGCGCCTGGCAGGCCGCAAGAGACAGGGTAAGCATTGCTGCGGAAAAAACCACCGCCGCCTTGTCCATTGATTTCATATTCAAAGCTCCTTTACAATTATGTAACCATTTGGTAACAATGTTTTCTAATTAGCGAAGCAATTATAACGGCTTGTTACCAAAATGTCAATGGCGCTAAGGAAAGATTAAGATTGGTTCCCCCATATTCACTATAAAATAGGTGAGCCACCCACTCCGCCAAAACAAACTCCTGCAATTATTAAGATAATTATTAAGATTTCAAAATGAGTATTGACACAAGAGGTTTAACGTGTTAAACTTCAAGTACAAGGTTTAGCGCGTTAAACCAAATTATAAAAAGGAGCGATTCCAATGAAAAAACTGATTTCTGCAACCCTCGTTTTCTCTCTTGCTCTGACCCTGCTGCTTGGCCTCCTGCCTGCTGCCCGGGCAGAAGAAGCCGCTCCCGCCGAGCCGGTAGAATATGTGCCGGTCATCACCGGGGAGCAAACCCAGGTTCATGTCTCCACCGTTGACGAATTTCTCAATGCGCTGGCACCGGACACCGAAATCATTCTGGATGCCGAATTTTACGACCTGAGCACCGCCACCGGCTACGAAACCAAAAACGGCACCTACTATCGCTGGGAGGAAGTGTTTGACGGCGTTCAGCTGACCATTCAGAACCTGAGCAACCTGACCATCCGTGCCGAAGGCGACGACATCAAGGCTCACACCGTTTCCGCTCGTCCCCGTTACGCCCACGTTATCAAATTTGAAAACTGCTCCAACATCATGGTAGAGGGCTTCACCTCCGGTCACACCGTTGAACCCGGCTCCTGCTGCGGCGGCGTTATCGCCTTCTATAACTGCGAAAATGTGCTGGTAAACAACTGTGGCCTGTATGGCTGCGGTGTGGTTGGCGTATGGGCAGAAAACACCAAGGGCATCCAGGTGACCAACAGCGACATCTATGAATGCAGCTGGGGCGGCGTGTACATGATGTTCTGCAAGGACGTAACCTTCAACGGGAATACCATCCGGGATTTGGGCGAAGAATTTATGGGGCAGTGGCATGACGGAACCCCCTTCATGCTCCACGACACCACGGGAATCACCATCAACGGCGAAACCATGAGAGACGACTACATCGGAGACTAATCCCTTATTCAAAAAATGCCTCCGGCTTTGCACCGGATGAAAATGTAAAAAGGAGGAATAACATGGCAGCGCCAAAAATCTTTGAAAGTGAATACCGCTTCTGCCTGCTGCTGTGGGATCACGAGCCGGTCAACTCCACCCGGCTGGTGGCACTGTGCAAGGAGCAGCTGGGGTGGTCGAAAGCCACCACCTATACGGTCATCCGGCGACTGGAGGAACGAGGCGTGGTAAAAAACGAAAATGCCACGGTCACCAGTCTCATCTCCAAAGAGGATGCCCAAAAAAGCCGACTGGACGAAATGATGGAAGATACCTTTGAAGGCTCTATGCCTGCATTCCTGGCAGCCTTTTCCCGCACCAAGCGGCTGACCAAAAGCGAGGTAAAGCAGCTTCAGGACTTCATCGACAGCTATCAAGAGGAGGGAGAACCATGATCCGGTTTTGTCAGAATCTTCTCACTGCAAGCATTCACGGCAGCGTTGTCATTCTGGCAGTCATGCTTCTGCGGCTGCTGCTGAAAAAAACGCCCCGCAAGTACATCTGCTTCCTTTGGATGCTGGCAGGCATCCGGCTGCTGATGCCCATTTCCGTCCAAAGTGCCTTTAGTCTACAGCCCACTTCCATCCGGCTGCCTGCCATCTCCTCTCAGCTGGTATGGATTGTATGGGGATGCGTTGCCGCACTAATTGTGGCAGGAAGTCTACTTGCCTATCTGCGGCTGCAAAAGCAGGTCAAGGGTGCTGTGAAGGTGCGGGGCGGTTATGAATCCGACCAGATTGAAACCGCTTTTGTACTGGGCTTCTTCAAGCCGAAGATTTACATCCCCAGCGGCATGAGCCCCGCCGCCCGCACGCAGATTCTGGCTCACGAGCGCACTCATCTGGAAAAGGGCGACCATTGGATAAAGGTCATCGCCTTCCTTGCGCTGGCACTGCACTGGTTCAATCCCCTGGTGTGGGTTGCCTACCTGATGCTGTGCAAGGACATTGAGATTGCCTGCGACGAGCGAGTGGTGCAGTTTATGGAGCTGGACGAGCGGAAGCAATATGCCTCTGCCCTGCTGCAATGCAGCACCAATCGGATTTACTATGCTGCCTGCCCGGTTGCCTTTGGCGAGGTCAGCGTAAAATACCGCATTAAATCCGCCCTGAGCTATCGCAAGCCCGCCGTCTGGATGAGCCTGATGGGCGTGCTGTCCATTGCCTTTGTATCCCTGTGCCTGCTGACGAATCCCGCCCAGGCAGTTTCCGATCCTCAGGCAGCCTTGCAGCAAAGCAGCCACCAAGCACCGGAAAGCCTCAGCTTTGCCGAAGCACCGGCGCTGGAGCCGAACCCGGATTGGGGCATCACGCTGTATATGGATGCCACCTCCCCCACCGGCGGTTACTTTGCGTGTGTTGTGGAGGAGCGGTTCATCCTCGGCTCCGAGAGCATGACCATTGACAATTCCCGTCTGGAGCGCTGGAACGGCACATCATGGGAGCCGGTGGAAGGGCCTGACCCTTACTATGATGTGGTAAAGACAGGAATCGGGTTTGCCCAAAGCAGAAACTACAGCATTGGCGACTATGGCCATGACATTGACTGGACGCTGAACTACGGCGCTCTCCCCGCCGGTGACTACCGCATCGTGATGACCATCAGCAGTGACACGGAATCCGCCACTTTCCAGACCGGCTTCCGCATTTACCGGGAGAAGCTGCCGGACGCAGAGGAGGACGCACTGACCCGCTGCACCAATGCGCTGAACGCACTGAGCAGCCAAAGCCGCTATTCCGTTTTCCTCTCGGAGGAAAGCCCTGCCGGGAACATCCAACCTGTTTGCCAGATTCAGTATGACAGAAGCAACAGTACCGTCACCTATTTTTATGGGGAGTTCCAGGTGTCCTCCGGCAAGATGGACGAATACGACCCACGCCTCTCCTGGGCAAAGGATTACCAGTTGAATCAAAACCGGAAATTCCTGTTCCCAGAGGGCAACTCCAAAATCAGCCAGGAGGAAATCAGCTTCTGCTCCGCATGGGCGGATTGCCATGGCAACATCCATCACGGAACCGATACCTTCCGCTTCAAGCCCAACGGAAATCTTCTTTCCGTTGACCGGATTGACGAAACCCTGGCAGAAGACGGCACTGTCTCCAATCGCAGCCACATCCGGCTGGATTCCAAGGAGATTTCCATCTCTCTCCCCAGCCAGTATGTGCCAGAGGATAGCTTCACTGCCCAGCAGCGCTCCCCCTGGGGCATCTTCTTCCGGGTGGACGACGATTTGCTCCGTGGCTGGGGCGGCGAAGTGTGGTTTGCCACCAACATCACCGGTGTCTCGAAAATCACCACCGACTGCCGCTATTGGATTGAAAAATGGGAGACTGACCGCTGGGTGCGGCTGGGCGACCAAGGGCAGGAAGGCAGCTGGGGCGAGGAAACCATCCCTGTTATGGGTCGAACCACCATTGTCAATGTGGATTGGTCGGATGCCTATGGAACGCTGGATGCCGGGATTTACCGCATGGGCAAGCGCTTCTATCAGGGTGAGAAATCCATCGTCCAGTATGCAGAGTTCTCCATTCCCCTTCAGGGTGGCATCCATGGCAAGGGCGCAGAGGAAGCGCTGGCTCGGGTGGATGCAGCCATTGAAGCGCTGAAGCAAAAGGGATTCCGCATAGAGATGTACCAGGTATACTCCACCGACTATTTTTCCGCAGAGGATTTGCATGAAGTCATCTGGCGGGACGGCGGAACGGAAGCATACGACATTTATGGCTCCACCGGCTACCGGCACAGCTTCACGGAAACCGCAGATTCCCCGGTGATGTTTGAAAGCTGGTGCAAACGCAGCTACGGAAACGAGAACCGGGAGAGCTACTACATCTCCAAGGATTACAACGTCATCAGCGACCGGGAAATCAGCCTTGCCTATTCCTACTCCCAGGAGAGCAGCACCGACCCCATCCGCACTTACACCTATCTATTCGATGAGGACGGCGGTCTTCGGGAAATTCAAACCACTTACCGCTCACAATCAGGGTGGCGTTCAGCTACCCGTTATGTGGTCACGGACACCCCGGAAAGTGAGATTAAAGCATGGATAGAAAAAGTAAAGTCAGGGCAATAAAATGCGCCTGGATTGACAAGGAGAAGCGCATCATCTCCTTTAGCTGTCTGCCCAATGCCGATGACTATCGTGCGGAGGAGCCGGCCTTCTGGCAGGAAATCGTGCTTCTTATGAAGTCCGGCTATCGTGTCCAATAAAATACATCGCCGGGTATCGCAAAAACAGCGATACCCGGCACTTTTTGATGGACAGCAGTATGGGGTGTGCGGTATAATGGAGCGCAGAAAACAGATGGGAGCTGATTGTGATGAAAAAGTGGGCGTGGATTTTGGCTTTTGTCTTATTGCTGGGGTTTGTGTGTTGGGGCATCCGGGCACAGCAGAGGCAGGGCGGTTTGCCCCGCACCGAAGCGGAAATCATTCAGGAACTGGTGCAGGGCTATGTGCTTGTGCCCACGGCCAATGAGAAATTGCTGGCGGAACTGGGACGGGTAAACCGGGACTCTGCCGATAAATGGCAGAAAATCATGGAGCGTTGGGCAGAATCAGATAGCGCAATGCCCGTCAACATGGGGGTTCTGCCCGATGGGTTAGAGGACAGCAACCAGCTTTGCATCATCGTGCTGGGGTTTCAGCTGAACCCGAACGGCTCCATGCAGCAGGAGCTGATTGGGCGACTGGAATGCGCAAGGAAAAGTGCGGAAAAATATCCAAAATCCTACATTTTGTGTACCGGGGGCGGGACGGCTGCTTCTGCCGCAACCACAGAAGCGGATGCGATGGCAGCCTGGCTGGAAGAAAAAGGCATTGCAAAGGAGCGGCTTCTTATAGAAAACCGCTCCCTGACCACCGCGGAAAATGCAGCCTATTGTGATGCGCTGCTATCCGGGCAATATCCACAGGTAACGCAGGTGGCAATCGTCAGCAGCGACTATCACCTGCCTTGGGCGAAAATTCTGTTTGAAACACAGTTCATTCTGAACGACCATTCCATAAAAGCGGTGTCCAATGCGGGCTGCGGGACTGCCACTACCCTATCCGGGTTTTCTCTGCGGCGGTATCAGGCAAACGGGATATTGGACATTGCGTTTCGGTAAAATTACATTCCAAAGGAAAATGCCCTTGGCCTTCCCATGCAGCGGCCAAGGGCATTTGTGCTTATATTCCTGAACGAAGTAACGATAACATCCCAGAGATGAAGCTGCGGGTGCTTCGCACCGTTCCCCCTTACACTTCGGACGGTTCCTTCTCCTCTTGCTCCTGGTACTCCGGGAACACGGAATACATGGGCTTGACATCTTTATGGAGGAAGGCGCGGTCGACATAGTTCTGGGTAATGCGATAAACCAGACTGCTCAGGCTGACCACACCAATCAGGTTGGGGATGGCCATGAGGCCGTTGAAGGTATCGGACAAATCCCAGGCAAGGTCAAGATTCATGGTTGCACCCACGATAATAAACGCCACAAATACCACCTTATAGCCGACGGTTGCTTTGATTCCGAACAGGTACTCAAAGGCCTTGGAGCCATAGTGACTCCACCCCAGGACAGTGGAGAACGCAAAGAGCAGTACGGCAATGGCAATAAACCAGGTGCCGAATTTACCGAAGGAAAGGCCGAACGCCTCGGCAACCATAGCGGTTTTCTCAGTGGTGGTCAGCATGGCGCCGGTCTGCAAATCCACCAGGCCGCTGGTCAGCACCACAAGAGCCGTCAAGGAACAGACCACAATGGTATCGGCAAACACCTCAAAAATGCCCCACATCCCCTGCATCACCGGCTCCTTGACATTGGAGTTGGAATGCACCATGACGGAGGAGCCAAGGCCGGCCTCATTGGAGAACACGCCGCGCTTCATGCCCCAAGTCACCGCGTCCTTTACGGTTGCACCTACCACACCGCCGAAGGCCGCCCTGCCGGTAAAGGCGCACTTGAAAATGATGGCGAAAGCAGGAATGATATTAGAGGCATTCATCACAGCAATGACAATAGCACCCACTATATAGGCCAGCGCCATGAACGGAACCAGCTTTTCCGTAACGGCGGCGATGCGCTTGATGCCACCCAGCACCACCAGCGCGGCTACCGCCATCAGGCAGACACCGGTCACCCAGGCGGGAATGTGGAAAGCTTCCGTCATGTTCACGGCAATGGAATTGATTTGACCCATGTTGCCGATGCCGAAAGAGGCGAGGATGCAGAAGCAGCTGAACAGAACAGCCAGTACGGAGCCAATCTTCTTGTAGCCGGGATAGCTGCCCAGGCCATCCTTGAGGTAGTACATGGCGCCGCCGCACCACTCACCGTCCTCATTCTTGCGGCGATAGTAGATGCCCAACACGTTTTCGGAATAGTTGGTCATCATGCCGAATATGGCGACAATCCACATCCAGAACACAGAACCGGGGCCACCGGTGGCAATGGCGGCTGCCACACCGGAAATATTGCCCGTGCCGATGGTGGCGGCCAGGGCGGTGCACAGGCTCTGGAATTGGCTGATGGAGCGGTCTTCCTTGGCCGTGTGGGCGGTAATGTGCTTATTGGTAAAGATTCCGCCGATGGTCTTTTTCATCCAGTACCCGAACCTGGACAGTTGGAAGGCGCGGGTCAGGATGGTCATCAGGATGCCGGTACCCACCAGCATAATCAGCATGGGCATTCCCCAAACGAACCCGTTGACGGCATTGTTGACAGTTGTGACAGTCTGAACGATGTTTTCCATTTTTCTTCCCCCTTGGTTTTTTCAAAGAACATGAAAAAAGTACCCACAAGGGGTACTCACCAAAAAAGACACCGTCCGTCCCTGCCACATTTCCGCGTTGCAGATACAAACATAAGCTCTGTCCTTTTGCCTGAGAGATTCGGTGATTCATCACCCCTTGCACCTTCGGCCCCCGGTTTTACCCGGATGTCTCCAGAGTGCGATCCACCCGCGGTCCTGTTACCTGAGAGTTTTACTCCTTCGGTCGGGCTTCCCTGCCCAGTTCTCCGCGTGCTTCGCATCGCACAATATTCAGTTCTTTTGTCCGATTGGACGATGGAGATACTTTAGCATATTCCCATCAGAATTTCAAGAGCAGTTTTGCTTTTTATACAGTCTTACAGACTTTTCCAAAATGATAATCGTCTTTTTTGTAGAAATAGTGCGCCATGTAAGCACAATCGCACTTGCATGGCGCACTTTTATAGGTACTTTGGTTACTTGGAAATATCCTCGCCGAAGAAGCGGGTGGACAGCTTGCTGAGGGTGCCGTCCTCACGCAGCTCATCAATGGCCTTGTTGACAGCCTCCCGCAAAGAGGCGGTTTCATCGCCCTTGCGCATGGGGATTGCAACGTTGGAAGCCTCCTCGGTGGTGGCAACAACCTTCAGGTTGGAATCGGGGTGCTGCGCCATATAGTCGGTGAAGGACACAATGGCATTGAGGGTAGCATCCACTCTGCCCTGGAGCACCATGGTCAGGGTTTCATCCAGAGTGGACACGCCATAGCAGGTAGCGCCATAGCTCTCGGCCAGGTTCATATAGGTGGAAGCAATGGAGTTGGCGGTCTTCTTGCCCTTCAAGTCTTCAAAGGTTTTGATGGAATCATTGTCGCCCTTGACAATCAGTGCGGTACGAATATAGGCATAGGGCGTAGAAAAATCGTACTTATCCGCCCGCTCCTCGGTCACTTCCACGCCGTTGACCACCATGTCATACCGGCCTGCATCCATACCGGCAAACAAGCCGTCCCACTCGCCGGGGACAATCTGAATCTCCACGCCCAGCTTGTCGGCAATGGCCTTTGCAACCTCTACATCATAGCCGGTCAGCTCATCGTTCTCATCCACATAGGACCAAGGTGCCCAGTCCCCTTCCAGACCGACGATAATGGTTCCCCGCTCCTGGATGGTCTCCAGCAGGTCATCGGAACCCTTTGCAGAAACAGCCATGGTCAGAACAGATGCCAGCATAAAAACCGCCAGCATTACAGCAATCATTCTTTTCATTTTGCGTTACTCCTTTTCATGTTGGGTAATGGTATTTAAGAAAGCGCGGGTGCGCTCTTCTTTCGGATTGGCAAACAGCTCTGCCGAAGGGCCGGACTCCACCACGGTTCCCTTGTCCATGAACATGGTCTTGGTGGACACATTGCGGGCAAAGCCCAGTTCATGGGTCACCACCAGCATGGTCATCCCCTCCTCCGCCAAGCGGCGCATGACTGAAAGCACCTCGCCCGTCAACTCCGGATCCAGGGCTGAGGTAGGCTCGTCAAAATAGATAATTTCCGGATTGGTTGCCAGCGCCCGGGCAATGGCTACCCGCTGCTGCTGGCCGCCGGAAAGTGCATTGGGATAGCTTGCAGCCTTTTCTGCCAGGCCAACCTTTTCCAGCGCGGCACGGGCAATCTCCTCGGCCTGCTTTTTTGGCATTTTACGTGCAACGGTCAGACCCAGCATCACATTTTGCAGGGCAGTTTTGTTGCGGAACAGGTTGTAGCCCTGGAATACGAAAGCCGTCTTTCTGCGGATGCGAGTAATCTGCCTGGCAGAAATATGCCGCAGGTCAAAGCACGCTCCGTCAAATTCCATCTCGCCGGAATCGGCAGTTTCCAGAAAATTCATACAGCGCAAGAGCGTCGTCTTTCCGCCGCCGCTCTGGCCGATGATGGCAATCACGTCTCCCTTGTTCACAGAGAGGCTCACATTGTTCAACACCGGCGTGCCATCAAACTGTTTGTTTACATTGCGGATTGTCAGCATATTTTCTCCTTTTTAGAAACCATAGGAGGCCAGTTTCTTCTCGCATACGGCTTGAAGCTTGGTCAGCACGGTGCAGAACAGCAGGTAAATCATGGCAACCTCGATATACAGCGCCAGATGCTCATAATAACGGGAGGCAATGCGCTGGGTCACCATGAACATTTCCATGACCGTGATGTTGGCAGCCAGGGAGGTATCCTTCAACATAGAAATCAGGGAATTGGACAGGGACGGGAACGCAGTGCGGAAAGCCTGCGGCAGCACAACGTGCCACATGGTCTGCATCCAGCTCATACCCACGCACACTCCGGCCTCCATCTGCCCCTTGGGGATGGACTCAATGGCCGCCCGCACGGTTTCAGCGCAATAAGCCCCCTCGTTGACAGAGAATACCAGCACCGCTGTAGGGAATGGATCCAGGTACACGCCCAGGTTCGGCAGTCCGAAAAACACCACATACAGCTGCACCATCAGCGGTGTCCCGCGCACCACCCAGATGTAAAATCGCACCAGCTGCCGCAGCACCGGAATCTTTGCCACCTGAATCATGGCAGCGGCCACGGCAATGACCAGGGCAATGGAAAAGGAAATGGCAGTCAGGGGAATGGTCATTTTTAATCCCGGAAGGAGCATCTTGGGAAAGGATTCAATCAAAATAGTAATCAGCCGGTTGGAGGCCAGCTGGGAAAAGGCATTGCTCAGGTGTTCAATCATATTATGCCTCCTTGTACGCAGCAACGGAATCTACTCTAAAAACACCGAAAGTATAGCACCTTTCCTTAAAAAATGCAAACCCCTTTTCGCGTTTGACTGCAAAAAAGGCCGCTCTCCTTTCGGAAAGCGGCCCTTACAGCGTTTATTGCTTCGTTCTGCTAATGATACCGCCGCACTGGGCGCAGGTTACAACCTTCCACTTGACACCGTTGGAATCGGTCTCCACTGTGGATGCTCCCGGGGTATGGGGATATCTCAGCAGCGACAGCACCACATCACAATTCTTGCACTTGGTGACCATGTCATAGCAGTATCCGGGCTGGCTGGGGGTATTCACCAGGTTGCCATTGGCATCCAGCACAGGAGCGGCAGGATTCTTCACCTTCACCGCAGCAGCAGGGGTATGGGGCAGTTTGGCAATTTTCTCCTTGGCCTTCATCACATGGCCGCAAATCTGGCAGGCGATGCCATCCGTCCAGCCTTCTTCGGTACAGGTGGCAGGGGTGCCTAAGAGACTGCCCGGCTTATGCGCAAGGGCAGGAATCACCTGGCAAGGCTCCAAAATCTCGCCGCAGACGCCGCAAACAGAACCATCGGTCATGCCATCGCGGAAGCACATGGGGTAGATGCCGTAAATCATCTCGGGGGTGTGGGGCAGCTTTTCAATGATTTTCTGAGGGGTAACCACTTCACCGCAGACGGTACAGCGAGCGCCATCGGTCAAGCCGGTAGCGGAACAGGTAGCCGCCTTCCCCGGAATCGTTTCCAAGGTGTGTGCCAGCTTAGCGGTTTCCTCCTGTGCGTTCATTACCTCGCCGCAAACGGTGCAGCGAGTGCCATCAGTCAGGCCAGCAGTAGTACAGGTGGCAATTCTGCCGGCAACGACCTCCTGCACATGACCCGCCGCAGGAATTTCCTCCTGCTCCTTCAGCGTCTTGCCGCAAACAGTGCAGCGAACGCCATCGGTCAAGCCGCTCTCGGTGCAGGTGGCTGCTTTCCCGGCAACCGTCTGTTCGGTATGCCCCAGGGCAGGCATCTTCTCTTGCTCTTTCAAAATCTTTCCGCAAACGGTGCAGCGGATACCTTCCGTCAGGCCATCTTCCTCGCAGGTGGGAGCAACAGCGGGGATCATCTCCTCTTTATGGCCAAGTGCATGAATGGCTTTTTGTTTCTCGACAACTTTGCCGCAAACAGCGCAGCGCTTTCCTTCGGTGACACCGCTCTTCTCACAGGTTGCAGCATGGCCGGGAATTGATTCAAGTGTATGTCCCAGCGCCGGAATAACCTGCTGCGGAACCAGCTCCACGCCACAGGTAGTGCAAACGCTGCCTTCTGTCAGACCGTTTTCTTCGCAGGTCGGCTCCACTGCCGGAACAGTCTCGGGGGTATGGCCGTGGGGGGCAACCTCACTGTCGGCTTCAATTACCTTGCCGCACACCGTGCAGTAGGTGCCGCCGATGGTGCCGCTGCTGGTGCAGTCCGGTGCAACATCGGCTTTCTTTTCCAGGGTGTGACCCAGGGCGGGAATCGTCTCCGGCTGGACAAGAATCTCGCCGCATACGCTGCACTTCACACCGGCAGTTTTCCCCTCACAGATGCAGGAGGGAGCTTCGGCAGGTATCTCAACTTCCGTATGTCCGGTGGCGGGAATCACTTCCGGCTCTGTCAGCAATTCACCGCATACGCTGCACTTCACACCGGCAGTCCTGCCATCCTTGGTGCAGGTTGCTTCCTCGGCGGGAAGCTCCTCTTCTTTATGCCCCAGTGCAGGCAGAACCTCCTCCTCCGTCTCGCCGCAGAGGCTGCATACATAATCCACCTTGCCGTCTTCCAGGCAGGTAGGCTCCACCCGCTCTGATTCAACGAAATCGTGGCCGGTTTTCAGAATGTTTTCAATGGTCTGGGCAGAGACGGAAAGGGTATGACCGTCCTGCGCATAGGCTTTCAGCTGCTCCAGCACGGAATCCGGGAGCTTTGTGTAGGGGATCTCCAAAATAGCAGAGCCAGTGCCATTCTTAGACGCAACACCATCCCAGGGGGCATCCGACCGCCACAGCTCCAGGTCAATCTCGTCTTCCAGCACGAAGGAATGGGTCTTCCCTTCTGTTTGAATCAGCAGAGCCTGGCCTTCGCTGGCCGTCATCTGGGTTTCGGTCTGCCGCAGCTGAACATCTGCCGCGCCCTCAAACACCTCTACCAGAGTGTGCTGGCCGTCCTTGCTGACACGGACAATGCCCTTTTCAATAGAAACCAAGGCTTCCTCTGTCTGAATCTGGAACAGTTCACCATTGGACAGGGCTTCTTCCACAGCCACCAGTATGCCGCCATCTTCCAGGTTGATTCTTGTTTTGCCGCTTTGCTCTGTACCGGAAGCCTCCAGCTTTACCTGCGTATCAGGTTCCAAATGGATGTACTTATCGCCGTCTGCACTCAATGTAAGAGAGCCGTCCGCCCCGGTACGCACGCCATCGGTGCTGCCCAGCATCTGGCCATCGGTGATATCTTGGGTGGTCTTTCCCTGGACAAGCTCTGCGCCGCTGACATTCTCCGCCTGGATTTCTCTGGAAAAATCCTTGGTGTTGATTTTTTCCGGTTCACCCTTTTGGGCACAGCCGGAAATCAGCAGCGCCAAAGAAAGCATGACAACTGGGATTGTTTTACGAAGCTTTTTCATGTTCCTTCCCCTTTCATTATCAAAAACCTGACAGATTGGCAGCGTATACAGCACAAAAATGAGCTGCACCTCCCCGCCGAACCCGCCGTGGGACACTTCCACCCTATGGTTACATCCGTATTATATCATGAAATGCGGAGAATGCAAGGATTATTCACAGAATTTCTAAAATAAAATCGACATTTTTCTACGATTATGTCATATTCTGCTTGCTGTCAGACGGGCACACCAATCATAAAAGCCCTACGATGATTCTGGCAACAACTGCTTACTATCTTTTTGATTATTGCCGTGGTATACTTGAAACACGTCCATCGCATTTTCGCCATAAAATGTGATAATTTACAGACGCAACCGGAATGCAACTGATAATATCGGGATAGTTGGTGGCAGAAACCAGGAAAACGGGCTATCATAGAGCCATTCACGGGGAGGTGATTTGAAATGAAATTTGTAGGAGTTGTGGTTTTTATTTTTGTTCTTCTCATTGGGCTTGCGGTGATTGCAACATTTGTGGCCTTGGGGATTTTCCTCATTCGGGCGCTCATCAAATACATCAAGTCCCGGGATGTCAGAAAAGAGAAAACCATTCTCAAAAAAACTCTGGGTGAAGTTTTGAAGCAGCATCGCGAAGAATGCAAAATGACCCAGGAATTTGTTGCAGAGGCCATTGGCGTAAGCAGGCAAGCCGTCTCCAAATGGGAAAATGGGACATCAGATCCCAGCACTTCCAATCTCATTGCCATTGCAAAGCTATTTGAGCTTTCCGCCGAAGACCTGCTGCACGAGGTTCAGTAAGCCCGGAAGCGTATTTCAGATGAGGTATTATCAGTTATGAAACAAAAAAGATATTTGAAGGTCAGGTACATCCTATTGGGCTTTTTCGCTGTCCTGCTGCTGTTGTCCGGAGCGTTCATGCGCCTTGGCGGCTTCTCGACCGGAGAAGCTGCAAACGTGGAAGCATTTCAGGAATATGCACAGCCGGTAGAGAAGCTCACCATTCCGGAAGGCAAAAAAATCATTGCATTGGGAGAGGCAACCCACGGCAACAGGGAATTTCAGCAGCTAAAGCTGGATGTATTCAAGAAAATGGTTGAAGACTACCATGTCCGTGCTTTCGCACTAGAAGGCGATTACGGCGGATGTGAGCAGGTCAATCGGTATATCCACGGAGGAGACGGAACGGCGCAGGAAGCTGCCGCTGAGATTGGATTTTCCATTTACCGGACGGAAGAAATGGCGAAGCTGATTTCCTATATGCGGGAGTATAATGCCGGTGCTGCCGCCGGTGATGATATTCGGTTCTATGGCTTTGATATGCAAAGAGTTTCCCATACATTTCGCTTTTTAATGGAAGCCTGCATGGAATTGAACATCGACACCACCCGTTTAGAAATGCTGGTGGATGGGGACAAATTAAATCCCGCATTGGATTTTCCCACGCAAGCGGAAATCCTCTCGCAAGTAAAGAATGCGCTGAGAACCAGCGCTGCATCTGAGCAGGTAATGCACTGTGCGGATATGCTATTGCAGTATTGCCAGCTGCAAAGCATCCCTTCTTCTGATGGCGGCGCTGTAAGAGACCGGTTTATGGCAGAAAACGTGAAGTGGATTCTTCAACAGGAGCAATCCAGAGGGCAGGAACGAATCTTTGTAACGGGTCATAACAGCCATGTTGCAAAATGGGGCAGCTATGATTCCATGGGGAAGATTCTGTCCAATGAAGCGGAAAACGGCTACTATGTCATCGGCACAGATTTCTATAAAACACGCTGCAATCTGCCCACCCACTCCCCTGCCAAACGCACTTACCAGGTATTTTATTCCCATGACCCGCTGGCCAAAGCGGCAAAGCTGGCTGGATATGACCAGTGCTGGCTGGATTTTTCAGCTGTACCGGAAGGCTCTGAACTGGGAAAACAGATTTCCGAATATACCTATCTGGGGAACCTGGGCGAACGCTATTCGGCGGTAATGCGGCTTCTCCCGCCCAGCTACCGAATGTTCCAGCCGCCTGCGGTGCTTTATGACAGCATGATTTTTGTATCCAACGCAACGCCTACCAGAATTGTACTGAAAAAATAGGCATTAAAAAATCCGAACTTACTTCCAATCGGAAGAAGTTCGGACTTTTTATGTTTGGTGGACGATATAGGACTCGAACCTATGACCTTCCGCACGTCAAGCGGATGCTCTAGCCAGCTGAGCTAATCGTCCATATTTCATATTATATCTTGCGCCGCTAAGCAGCCAAGCAACGGTGGGATTATATAATGGTTTTTGAAGATTGTCAAGCACTTTTTTCTTTCTCCTTACTCCCTTCTTCTCAGAGTTTTACTGAACCGCTTTCAGAAGCTTGTGGGTTTCCGCGAAACAGGCCGGAGAGCCTGCAAAAAAGAAAGAAAAAGTTAAAAAACTGCTTGACTTTTTTCACGCATAATGATAGAATACACAAGCCGCATTGAAGAGGTTTAAGTGGTGCGCTCAAATGCCCCACCTCCAAAGCGAGACTACACAATATAAAGTAGGTGAAACAAATGAAGGCAGTTATCGTAACCGGAGGCAAGCAGTACACCGTTTCCGAGGGTGATGTCCTGTTCGTTGAGAAGTTGGGCGTTGAGGCCGAGGAGACCGTGAAGTTCGACCAGGTTCTGGCCGTTCTGGATGGTGAGAATTCCAAGATTGGCGCTCCCGTTGTGGCAGGCGCTGTTGTCGAGGCCAAGGTCGTGAAGAACGGCAAGGGCAAGAAGCTCCACGTTCTGAAGTACAAGGCTAAGAAGAACGAGAAGAAGAAGATTGGCCACCGTCAGCCCTACACCAAGGTGGAAATCACCAAGATCGCTCTGTAATTTATGACAAAGTGCGAATTTTTCACCGAAGACGACAGAATCACAGGATTCTCCGTTTCGGGTCACAGCGGATACAGTGAGGCCGGCAGCGACATTGTCTGCGCCGCCATTACCGCTGTTGTTACCATGGCCGAAGCCACCATCAATGATGTTTGTGGTGCCAAGGCCAAGGTGCGTGTCAAGGAGGCGGATGCCCGCATCACCCTGACACTCCCCGCTTCCTGCGATGAGGAAGAAAGCGTCCAGGCAGTTCTTGCCGGAATGATGCTGACTCTTAGCAGTCTGCGGGATGACTATCCTGATTATATCGAAGTTTTGGAGGTGTAACACAATGCTGAAGATTGGTATTCAGTTCTTCGCTCACCACAAGGGCGGCGGTTCCACCAAGAACGGCCGTGATTCCGAGTCCAAGCGACTGGGCTGCAAGCGCGCTGACGGCCAGTTTGTTCTGGCTGGCAACATTCTGGTTCGCCAGAGAGGCACCCACATCCATCCCGGCACCAATGTTGGTATCGGCAAGGACGACACCCTGTTTGCACTGGTTGACGGTACCGTCAAGTTCGAGCGCATGGGTAAGGATCGCCGGAAGTGCTCCGTTTACGCTGAGCAGTAATTCCGTATAGCCCTCAGAAGGACTGCCGCAGTTTTTTTGCAGCAGTCCTTTTTTTTCGGGCTGTTTGTTCCAGAGAATACCCTTATGCCATTTGGTGAATGCTGAAAGCAGAGAGCCTTTCCCCTCTTTTTTCACCACTGCCCAAACCACATTCCTTTTTGCAGGAGGTATGCAAGATGTTTGTAGATAAGGTTAGAATTTCCGTTATCGGCGGACGGGGCGGCGACGGGGCCGTTGCCTTCCACCGGGAAAAATATGTAGCCTCCGGCGGCCCGGACGGCGGCGACGGCGGTCACGGCGGCAGCGTGATTCTTCGGGTCAATGACAATATGTCCACCCTGCTGGACTTCCGCTATAAGCGCAAGTATGCTGCTCAGCCCGGTGCCAACGGTCTGGGACGCAAGATGAGCGGCAAGCAGGGGGAGCCTCTGGTCATTGAAGTTCCCCGCGGTACCGTGGTACGGGACGCAGAAACCAACCAGATTATTGTGGATATGTCCACCGGTGAGGATTTCGTCATCGCCAAGGGCGGACGGGGCGGCTGGGGCAATGCCCACTATGCAACCGCCACCCGTCAGGTGCCCCGGTTTGCCAAAGCCGGTCTCAAGGGGCAGGAGCGGGACATCATCCTGGAGCTCAAACTGCTGGCGGATGTGGGGCTTGTGGGATTCCCCAATGTGGGCAAGTCCACCCTGCTGAGCGTTACCTCTAACGCCCGCCCCAAGATTGCCAACTATCATTTCACCACCCTGTTCCCCAACCTGGGCGTGATTTATGTGGATGAGGGTGTTTCCTTCGTCATGGCTGACATCCCCGGCATCATTGAAGGTGCTGCTGAGGGTGCCGGTCTGGGGCACGACTTCCTGCGGCACATTGACCGCTGCCGGTTGCTTGTCCATGTTGTCGACGTTTCCGGCAGCGAGGGCCGGGACCCGGTGGATGATTTCAATGCCATTTGCGATGAGCTGGCAAACTACAGCGTGGATTTGAGCAACCGTCCCATGATTGTGGCTGCCAACAAGATTGACCTGCTGCCCCCGGACAGCGACAATCTCCAGCGGCTGAAAGCCTGCGTGGAGGCTGCCGGTTGTGAGCTGTATGAGATTTCCGCCGGTACCACCCAGGGTACCCGGAACCTGATGCGGGTCGTTGCCGAAAAGCTGCGCACGCTCCCCCCTGTCACCATCTATGAGCCGGAATATGTGGAGGAAGCTCCCCAGGCTGGCGACCCCACCGAGCTGCAAATTGAACACCTGGGCAGCACCTGGGTCATTACCGGTGCATGGCTGGAGCGTCTGGTGATGAACATCAACTTTGACGACTATGAATCCCGGAATTACTTTGACTTGCAGCTGCGCAAGTCCGGTCTGTTTGCTCGGCTGGAGGAAATGGGCATCCAGGACGGCGATACTGTAGACATTTACGATTTGCAGTTCGATTATCAGCGCTAAAAAAGCATCAATATTTTTGTACAAAATTTTTATGTACAAAGTATTTGCATTTGTAAATTATTTTTGTATAATAACGGGGTGATAAATTTTATCACCCTGTTATTCGTCTAGGAGGTGCAGCAACATGATACGGAATCTGAACCAGGTCAATTTCTGTAGCTATGGCTCTGTCCTGCCGGAACGAGCACACACTTCTCTCCCCTTTTCCAGAGAGGACGCTGATTTGACTGCACTGGACAGTGACTGCGCCCCCATCTATATGACGCACAGCGAGACCTGGCTCTCCGGCAGCAGCGGAATGGCCATTCTGTCCATTTGTGCCCGGAAGGATGAATATCTTCACTTCTACCTGGACAAACCAGTCAGCCTGAAATCTGGGGTGCAATTCGCCCTGAGTGCCTTTATGGGAAGCGCCAGTGTATCGTTGTATGCTGCCGAAGAGAAGCCAGAGCCGATTGGCTTTCAGACCGTACAGTTGCTGCGGGAAGACCGTAAGCTTCATGTGGATGGCATTTATACCTTTTTCTATCAGGAGAAAGAGCAGGGCTTTTTGTTTCCCGGCGAAGCCCACCCTATGCCGGAGTTGACCTATGTTGACCAGGGGGAGCTGCATTCCGTGGTAGACGGGCAGGATTTGCTGCTGAAGCAGGGCGACCTGGTGATTTACGGTCCCAACCAATGGCATATGCAATACGCCGATATCGGCATTGCTCCCCGATTTGTGACCATTTCTTTTGATATGTGCGGCTTGGAGCTGACACCCCTGTTGAATCAGAAATTTTCTGCCCCTCAGGCCGCTGCAAACCTGTTGCAGAGTATGCTGCGGGAGCAGGAGCGGATGGACAACTTCTCCACCGACATCATTGTGTCCCAGCTGGCGCTGCTGCTGCTGTATCTGCTGCGGGAAACCGAGCAGCCCACTGGCAGCAAGGTAAAGAGCGCTAACATTGTTCAGAATGAAAACGAAATTATCCGCTTGGCGCAGCAATATGTGGCCGCCCACATCCGGGAAAAGCTGTCCGTGCCCATGGTCGCCAGTCAGGTGGGTGTCAGTCCCAGTTATCTGACGGTGTTGTTTCACAAAAATTTGCAAATCTCACCCGGTGAATATATCCGTAGAATCAAGTTGCAGGAAAGCAAGCAGATGATTCGGGAAAACAACCTGAATTTCACCCAAATTGCCTCCATCTTGCAATACTCCACTGTCCATCATTTTTCCCGTCAATTTAAGGATAAGTTCGGCATTACTCCCACAGAATATGCCAAGTCCGTTCGATAACCAAGGAGGTTTTTATTATGAGAGAAATTTGGAAAGCCATTAGATCTAACGTCACATCTTCCCTGACCCACCTGGACAAAACCGTTGTACGCACCAATCGGGAAATGGTTTATGGTGCGGTGGCCTGCGCCGCTGTGGGTGTGGTGATTGGCATTCTGCTCAGCCCCAAGAAGACCACAACCATCGGAAGCCACAACGGAAACGGCGGAAATAACCGCTGCAATCCAGAAGAAGATGAGCAGAACGAAGACCACGAATAGTCAGTAAAACAGCAAGTGCGGTACGACGAATGGTGCGGGGGACTCCCTCATTCATTCGGCGTACCGCTCTTTTTTTATTCCGTGCGCTCTCCCCTGCCCACTGCCATCACGTCATAGGGCACGGTCTGGTACACGATGTAATTGAGCCAGTTGGAGTACAGCAGATTGGCGTGCCCCCGCCAGCGGACGACGGGCGGCTTGGTATCGTCGTCATCGGGGAAATAATTTTTGGGAACCTGGATTTCCATTCCGGCGTTTTTGTCCCGCAGGTATTCCAGGTTCAGCGTCTCCGGGTCGTATTCCGAATGCCCGGTAATAAACAGCTGGTGCCCATATTGGGTGGACATGGCATAAAGCCCCGCCTCCTCGGAAGCGGCGAGAATCTTGATTTCGGGAATGGCCTCCACATCCTCCCGGCGGACGGTGGTATGCCGGGAATGGGGCACCCAAAATTCATCATCGAAGCCCCGGAGCAAAATGGGATTTTTATAAACCACCCGATGCCGGAACACCCCAAACAGCTTTTCCGGCAGCAGCTCCTTCTGCACCCCATAATGATAGTACAGCGCCGCCTGTGCGCCCCAGCAAATGTGCAGTGTGCTGTGAACATGGGTTTTCGTCCACTCCATAATCCGGCAGAGCTCCTGCCAGTATTCCACCTGCTCAAAGGGCAGCTTTTCCACCGGCGCACCGGTGATGATGAAGCCGTCAAAATAAGCATCCTTGATTTCCTCAAAGCTATGATAGAAGGCAATCATATGCTCCTGGGGAGTGTTTTTCGGTTGGTGGGAGGACACCTGGATGAGAAAAAGCTCCACTTGCAGCGGGGTATTGCCCAGCAGGCGGGAGAGCTGTGTCTCGGTGGTGATTTTGGTGGGCATCAGGTTTAGCAGTCCAATGCGCAGAGGGCGAATCTGCTGGGATTCTGCCCGCGCTTCTGTCATCACAAAGATATTTTCGCTTTCCAGCACCTCTCTGGCCGGAAGATTATTGGGAATACGAATGGGCATTTATTCTTCTCCTAATTTTATTCGTCCAGCTGTGCCAAGGCTTGCTGCAAATCCGCAATGATGTCGCTTACATCCTCAATTCCCACGGAAAAGCGGATAAATTCCGGTCCGATGCCGCAATCCTTCAGCTGCTGGTCGGTGAGCTGGCGGTGGGTTGTGCTGGCTGGATGCAGCACGCAGGTGCGGGCATCTGCCACATGAACCACAATCTGCGCCAAACGCAGGCTGTTCATCAGCTTCATGGCAGCCTCCCTGCCCCCCTTCACGCCAAAGGAAACCACGCCGGAAGCACCCAAGGGCAGATATTTTTCAGCCAGCGCGTGGCTGGGGCTGGATTCCAGTTTTGGATAATTCACCCACAGCACCTGGGGCTGGGTTTCCAGGAAGCGAGCCACTTGCAGGGCGTTTTCGCTGTGCTTGCGCACCCGCAGGGGCATGGATTCCAGCCCCAGATTCAGTAAATACGCGGCAATGGGTGCCATGGTGCAGCCAAAGTCCCGCAGCAGCTGAACCCGCGCCTTGGTGACATAGGCAGCTCTGCCGAACTGTTTTGTATACACCACACCGTGGTAGCTCTCGTCCGGCGTGGTCAGCTCCGGGAATTTGCCGGAATCTTCCCAATCGAATTTACCGCTGTCAATCACCACGCCGCCCAGCACATTGGCGTGTCCATCCATATATTTACTGGTAGAATGGGTGACGATGTCTGCGCCAAATTCAAAGGGGCGGCACAGCAGCGGCGTTGCGAAGGTATTATCCACCACCAGCGGAACGCCATGACGGTGAGCGATGGCTGCATAACGGGAAATGTCAAACACCGTCAGGGCAGGGTTATTGATGGTTTCACCAAAAAAGAGCCGGGTATTCTCGTCAAACAGCGCTTCCACCTGCTCATCGGTCATCCGGTCGTTGGCATAGCGCACCTCAATGCCCATACGTGCCATGGTAACAGAAAGCAGATTGATGGTGCCGCCGTAGACATTGTTCATGGCAACGAGATTCTGTCCGGCAGAGCAGATGTTGAACACCGCCAGCAGGTTGGCACTCTGACCGGAGGAAACCAGCATGGCTCCCACGCCGCCTTCCAGATCCGCCAGCTTTTCCTCCACCGCCGCCAAAGTGGGGTTAGAAATGCGGGAATACATATGCCCCTCGGCTTTCAGGTCAAACAGCTGCCCCAGGGTATCTGCGTTGTCATACTTATAGGTGGTACTCTGGTAGATAGGCAGGGTGCGAGGCTCTGCATTGCCAGGGTGATAGCCGGACTGGATACATTTGGTGTCAAATTGATAATCGGACATGGGAATCACGCTCCACTTTTTGATAATTGGAAGAAAACCTTCTGGTAATGGGAAGTATACCATTATTTTCTCGCTTTTGCAAGAATATTCACCACGCCTATGAACGTTGACAAGAAATCCTTTGCAAAGGTGCTTGAAATTACGGAGCAATTCGGGTATACTGTAGAAAAAAGAAAAGGAGACCGAATATGAGCATTTTGAAATCAGTCCTAAAAATCGGTGTGCCTCTTGCGGTTACCGCCGCAGCCATTGTGGCAGCAAAACTACACGAGCAGGAATCCAGCAGCAAGGAGCAGCCCCATGGTAATGCCCCGATCATTGTTGCCCTGGGCGACAGCATCACCTTCGGTGACGGCGTCAAAGCCACCCGAAAAACCGACTGCTGGGAAGCAAAGCTGGAAAAACTGCTGAACGGCAACTATCAGGTACTCAACTACGGCGTGTGCGGCGCAACGCTGCAAAACGAGGGTGATCAGCCCTACTATGCGGCGGAAGCAGGCCAGCAGAGCTTCCCGGAGGCTGCGTTGTCTCTGAACCCGGAAATTGTCATTTTTATGCTGGGCACCAACGACACCAAGCCTTATAACTGGAATCGCGGTCGCTTTGAGGCACAGCTTGACCAGCGAGTAAAGGAAATCAAGGCTGTCCCCTCCGTTAAGCGGTTGATTCTCATGTGCCCGCCCTATACCTGCCCCGTGGACGGTGCAGATGCTGTGGCATTTGATGTCATCAACGAAACCATCCGGGATGATGTAAGACCCATCGTGAAGAAATGCGCAGAAGAAAACGGTGCAGAGTGCATTGACTTGTACGCCCTGACCGACGGGCACGGCGAATATTTTGACGATGGTGTTCACCCCAACAGCTTTGGCAATCGGGTCATCGCCTCCGCCATTGCAAAAGTGATTCGGGAAGGTTAACTGTGATTGATTTTCCCTGGGCAGCAGCACCTGCCCAGGGAGAATTGTCCCTGTCAGATATTTCAATATTTCTCCGTTTCCAGGACGGTTCTTGTGGAATATGCCTGGCAAATTGCTGTTGACAAATCAGGGAAACGGAGTATAATAGGCTTGTAACAAATAGAGGATTTGTGTAACGGTAGCACACCGGACTCTGACTCCGTTTGCGGGGGTTC
>ERZ791887.265-NODE-265-length-59583-cov-9.277449_pt1 | contig 59583 bp, 58 predicted proteins | sample MGYA00510157_ERZ791887 | MGnify/ENA primary metagenome ERZ791887 (study PRJEB30046, sample SAMN00792112) | human gut metagenome | study: EMG produced TPA metagenomics assembly of the A metagenome-wide association study of gut microbiota in type 2... | reverse complement strand
TGTTCAAATCGTGGGAAACCGCCCCGAAGCAGCCGCACGGCAGGGGTGGATTTGTCGTCGTTGGTCGAGAGGTTGACCTGCAATTGGATGCCGGTGCCGCCGCCCGGCGTGGCCACGGTGACGGTGTCCCCCAGCAGGAAGATCATCCCGTCCTCGCTCTGGGCGTTGATGCTGCAGCGGGGGTAATCCGGGGCCCACTTGCCAAAGCTCATCCAGCCGGTCCAGGTGTTCCCGGCATAGACCCGGCAGCGCACCTCCACCATCGTGTTATGAGGGGCGCTGGCGTTCCAGCTGACGTTCAGGTTGCAGAAAGCCGGCATCGCGAACTCCGGCGTGGTGTAGCTGCCGTAGGGCAGATACCGCCCGGCGGAGCTGTCCAGCACCAGTGCGCCGCTTTCCAGCGCGACATTGTCCAGCGCGCCGCGGGAGAAGGTCTCGGTGCCCTGCAACACGAGGTTATTTCGTTGTTCCATCGCACGGTTCTCCTTTGCGCATCGGTGAAAGATCAGTGTTCGGTGCCGTCCGGCTCGTCTTCGCCGTATTCCTCCCGGAGGGCGGCGTCCAGCGCGGCGTCGTGCAGCTTCTGGAGGCTCTCCTCGATGTGGAAGACGCGGTTCACGTCGCCGTAGACGATCTGGCAGCAGACCTCGGTCTGGAACCAGAAGCCGAAGATGAGCATCAGGAAGATGCCCAGCGGCATGCACAGGATGACGACGCCCCAGAACAGGATGGTCACGATGGCGGACGCCAGCGCGTGGGGCAGGAAGGCGATCATGCAGTTCAGGCAGTTCTTCAGCGTCTGGTGGAAGGGCTGGTCCAGCAGGACCACCTGCGGCCACATGTAGGCGAACAGCATGTGGAACAGCACCAGGTTCAGCACCGTGGCCACCCACATGGGCAGGCCGACGTTGGTGCCGTGGTACAGCATGTTGAAGCAGAAATAGACGAGGAAGATCTGGACGGTGATGACGGTGCAGTAGACGATGCCGGGCAGGATGGCGGCTTTGAAGTTCCGCTTGAACGCGCGGCGGTAGGTGGTCCACCAGTAGCCCGCTTCATCGCGCAGGGCGCGGAGCACGGTGTCGTACATGCCCGCCAGTGCGGGGCCGGCCAGGATGCCGCCCGCAATGGCGCTGACCACCATGACGGTGAGGTTGTTCATCAGAAAACCGACATACACCAGGCAGATGACCGGCAGAAAGCCGATGCAGGTGAGCAGGTTGGCCAGGAACATGCCGGACATGTCGCGCCCGACCAGCTCAAAAAAGCGGCCGATGCCCGTTTTGCGGGGGGCGTCCTTCTCGACGCCCGGCCCGGCCTTGCGGAAATCATTTGCAGAAGGAAAAAGACCCATTTTGTTTCGAACCCTTTCTGGTTTGGCTCGGTGCCGCGGGGCAGAAGGAAAAGGAACTGCCCATTGTGCTACCTTTCTTTCTATAAATATACCCGGATTTTGTGAATTTTGCAAGCCATCCGGCCCTTCATTTGTAAAAAAAGTGTTTCGGCTCCCATTTTCGCCCAAAGTGTGGTACAATGAAACAGGCTTTTCAGGCCAGAAGGAGGAACGTATCATGAGCATTCTTCGCACGATCGCGATGTTTGTATATCTGTTTGGCTATATGATCGTCCACTACGGTGTGCTCCGCCGGGCCGAGCGCGCCCTCGCCGCCGGGGACATGGGTACCGTGGAGCAGATCATCAACAAGCATATCCCGCACTGGAGCCGGGGCATCCTGAAGGTGACCGGCGCACGGCTGGTGGTAGAAGGGCAGGAGAACATCCCCAAGGACGGCCCCTGCGTTTTCGTAGGCAACCACCGCAGCTACTACGACATCCCGCTGCTTCTGGCGGCGCTGGATGCGCCCCACGGCATCCTGGCGAAAGAGGAGCTGGAAAAGATCCCTCTGCTCAACCGCTGGATGAAGCTGTTGGGCTGCGTTTTCGTCAAGCGCGACGACATCCGCGCGTCCGTCAAGGCGCTGAACGATGCCACGGCCATCGTGGAGAGCGGCAAGAGCTTCGTCATCTTCCCCGAAGGCACCCGCTATAAGGGCGAAGAGGGCGGCGCAGGCGAGTTCAAGGCCGGTGCGTTCCGCATCGCCATCAAGACCGGTGCCCCGGTGGTGCCGGTGGCCATCTCCGGTGCCCGCGGCCTGTTCGAGGCCCACGGCAACCGTGCGACTCCCGGTTCCATCCACATCCGCATCCTGCCGCCCATCCGGACGGTCGGCATGAGCAAGGCAGAGCAGAAACAGCTGCCCGAAGCCGTCCGCCAGACCATCCTCGCACAGCTTTAAGGAGAACTATGGCAAGCTATCGTTACGAACGCGACATCCAGCCCGGCGACCTCAAACCCCGCCGGGAAAAACAGTATACCCGGAAAGAACGCTGGGCCAACTGGTGGGATTATAACCTGAAGTGGGTGATCCTCATCGGCATCGCCGTGGCCTTTGTGGCGTACAACTTCATCGGGCAGTATTTCTTTACCACCAAGGCCGACTACAATGTGGCCGTGGTGGCTCCCTACTACCTGCCAGAGGATACCGTGAACGCGCTCCAGACCCAGCTTGCCCAATTCGGCGAAGACCGGAACGGCGACGGCAAGGTGGTCGTGACCCTGAACGTCTATACGCTGGACTATTCCGACGAGGAGACCCAGACCGAGAGCGCAGCCTACCTGACCATGGCGGGCACCACCAAGCTGGCCGCCGATGTGCAGGGCGGTCTGAGCGCGGTCTTTCTGCTGTACGACCCGGCGGGCTTTGAAGAGAGCACCGGTACCCTGCGCTACCTCGACGGCAGCCTGCCTGAACCCGGCAGCGACGGCGACTGGTGGAACATGGTCTACCGGTGGACCGACTGCCCCGCCCTGACCGGGCTGGACCTTGGTGAATACCAGGCCGATACCACCCACGCTCAGGGCGGCGACAGCCAGGAGTACATGGCGCAGTTCTACGTCGGGATGCGCGGTGCCTGGAACTCCGGCACCGCCGACAACCTCAAGGGCGGCGAAGCGTTCTGGCAGGCGCTGACTGCCGGGGCCGTCTCCACCGCCAGTGCGGAGGACTGACGCCATGCGGTTCCGCCTGATCAAGCGGGAGGCCGGTGCCCCCCGCCGCCTGCCCGCCCCGCCGCCCCCGGAGCCAAAACGCGCCCCACCCCGCGCTGCCGACCTCGACAACCCCTATGGCCGGTATTACGGGAAGGCGCGGAGCCGGGAAGACCTGCGAAAATGACCCGACAGAAGAGTCTCATCCGCCCGATGGCAGATGAGACTCTTTCGTTTTTCCAAAGCAAAATCTGAAAAAAACTCCGCACAGAACCGGGGCGGGGTTTGTTGTTTCTGTGTCCGTGTTATGGTATACTCATTCCGTATCATCTCCGGTATCATGAAAACAAAGGATGTGGAACCCATGGACGCACTGGACAAAGCCCGCCGGGAGATCGACACGGTGGACGCAGCGCTGGCCGCGCTGTTCGAGCGGCGGATGGCGGCTGTGCTGGCGGTCGCCGAATACAAAAAGGCCCACGGCCTGCCGATCTTCGATGCCGCGCGGGAAGCCGTGGTGCTGGACAAAGCCGAAGCGCGCATTCAGGACCCCACCCTGCGCCCCTATTACCGCGACCACGTACAGCACATGATGGATGTGGCCAAACAGTACGAGGCCGAGGTGCTGGGCCGGAACCGCGCCGCCTATCAAGGCGTGGAGGGAGCCTTTGCGCACATCGCGCTCAAGGCGCTCTTCCCCCATGCGGAGGCGGTCAGCTGCCCCACTTGGGACGAGGTCTTCGACGCGGTGGAACGCGGCGATGCTGCCCATGGCGTGGTCCCCTTTGAGAACAGCCACGCGGGCGATGTGTCCGCCGTGCTGGACCTGTGCTACAACCACCCCGCCCTGTGGGTCGTGGATGTGTACGACCTGCCCATCTCGCAGAACCTGCTGGTCCTGCCCGGCACCCCGCTGAGCGAGCTGAAGCATGTGTACAGCCACCAGCAGGCCATTGCCCAGAGCGAGACCTTCTTAAAGCAGTTCCACCTGCCGGCCACGGCCATGCCCAACACGGCCATGGCGGCCAAGTTCGTGGCCGAGAGCGGCGACCGGACGCAGGCGGCCATCGCCAGCGTGGAAACGGCGGCGCTGTACGGGCTGGAAGTTCTGGTGCCCAGCATCAACACCGATGGCGACAACACCACCCGGTTTATCGTCCTCAGCCGCGAAAAGCCCACGGCGGGCAACCGCTTCTCGCTGCTGTTCACGGTGGACAACAAGCCCGGCAAGCTGGCCGAGGTCATCCAGATCATCGGTGCCAGCGGCTACGATATGGAGTCCATCAAGAGCCGCCCGCTGCCCCATGTCCCCTTCGATTACTATTTTTACGTTGAGCTGGTGGGCGACCCCACCGCCGAAGAGACCGCCGCGCTGCTGCGCGCGCTGAACCATGTCTGCCGCACGGTACGGCTGTTAGGAGTGTACAACAAATGAGCGATTTTATCGGAACCAAGCTCACCATGAATCTGGGCGAGCGCAGTTATGACATCATCCTGAAGAACGGCGCACTGGAGAACCTGTACCAGTTCGCCCGGCTGGACCGCATGGTGGCCGTCGTCACCGACAGCGGCGTCCCGGCCCAGTATGCCCAGCGGGTGGCCGACCAGTGCCGCGAGGCCCGGATCATCACGGTGCCCCAGGGCGAGGCCAGCAAGAGCTTCAAGATCCTGGAGAGCGTTTTACAGCAGATGCTCGATTTCAACATGGGCCGCGGCGACCTGGTCGTGGCGGTGGGCGGCGGCGTCGTGGGCGACCTGGCCGGATTTGCCGCTTCCATCTATATGCGGGGCATCGACTTCATCAACTGCCCCACCACCACGCTCTCGATGATCGATTCCTCCATCGGCGGCAAGACGGCGGTGGATCTGGGCGATACCAAGAACATCGTGGGTGCCTTCTGGCAGCCGAAACTGGTCATCGTGGACCCGGATACGCTGGCTACCCTCCCCCGCCGCCACTACATCAACGGCCTGGCCGAGGCGGTCAAGGCCAGCCTGCTGGCCGACCCGGAGCTGTTCGGCATCTTTGAAAAGGGCGACATCGACGGCCAGATCAATGAGATCATCTACCGCAGCCTGCGGTTCAAGAAAAACATCGTCGAGCAGGATGAGACCGAGCGCGGGATGCGCAAGGCTCTCAACTTCGGCCACACCATCGGCCACGGCATCGAGGCCGTCAAGGGCATCAAGGGCCGCCGCACCGTGGGCCTGTTCCACGGCGAGTGCGTGGCGCTGGGGATGCTGCCCATGATCGAATCCAAGGCGCTGCAAAAGCGGGTGCGGGCGGTCTACCGCCGCCTGGGCCTGCCCCTGCGCACCACCTACAACAAAGAAAAGGTGCTGGCCGAGATGCTGCACGACAAAAAGGCGCAGGGCGGTCAGATCACCATCATCAAGGTGCCGGGTCTGGGCTGCTGGCGCGCTGAGACCATCCCGGTGGAGGGCCTGCGCCCCCTGCTGGGCATGGAGGAATGACCATGAAGAACACGTTCGGGTCTGCCCTCTCCCTGACCATCTTCGGCGAGAGCCATGGCCGCGCCATCGGCGCCGTGCTGGACGGCATGGCGGCGGGGGTGCCGGTGGATGAGGCGTTCCTCGCCGCCTGCATGGACAAGCGCCGGGCGCGGGGCGACGGCCTGTCCACCCCCCGCGTGGAGGCGGACCGGGTGCAGTTCCTCTCCGGCGTTGTGAACGGCCGGACGACCGGCACCGCCATCGCCCTGATGATCGAGAACCAGAACACCCGCAGCGGCGATTATGCCAAGACCGCCGACCTGCTCCGCCCCGGCCATGCGGATTACACAGCTTATGCCAAATACCACGGCTTTCAGGATGCGCGGGGCGGCGGACACTTTTCCGGCCGCATCACGGCGGCGCTGGTGGCAGGCGGTGCGGTGGTGCTGGGTGCCCTCGACCGGGCCGGCATCAACATCGTGACCCACATCGGGCGGTGTGCGGGCGTTGCAGACACCCCCTTTGCGCTGGATGACCCGGCGGCACTGGGGGCGCAGGCCGAAGCGCTGCTGAGCCGGGGCGATGGCCTCGCTCTGCTGAACGAGGAGGCCGAAGAGCCGATGAAAGCGGCCATCCGCGCCGCAGGCAGCGCAGGCGACAGTGTGGGCGGTACGCTGGAGACCGCCATCCTCGGCCTGCCCGCAGGCATCGGCGAACCCTATTTTGACAGCGTGGAAAGCGAGCTGGCCCACATGGCCTTCTCGGTCCCGGCCGTCAAGGGCATCGAGTTCGGCACCGGCTTCGGCTTCGCCGACCTGAAGGGCAGCGAAGCGAACGATGCCTTCCGGATGCAGGGGGGCCACATCGTGACGGCTACCAACCACAACGCGGGCCTGAACGGCGGCATCTCCAACGGGATGCCGGTCGTCTTCCGCACCGTGGTCAAGCCCACGCCCAGCATCTACAAACCACAGGATACCGTGGATTACATTGCAAAACAGAACGCGGAACTTTCCATCCAGGGCCGTCACGACCCCTGCATCGTGCCCCGTGCGGCCATCGTGCAGACCTGCGCGGCGGCGCTGGCCGTCGGCGACCTGCTGACCGCGAAGTACGGCATGGCCTGGATGGAACGGCCCACTGCTTACCGCAAGGAGGAGCTGTAAATGGAATACGGACTCATCGGCTCCAAACTGGGGCACTCGTACTCGAAGATCATCCACGAGATGCTCTGCGGCTACCGGTACGACCTGTGCCCGCTGCCCACCGAGGAGGAGGCGCGGGCCTTCCTGACCCGGCGGGCCTTCAAGGCGATCAATGTGACCATCCCGTATAAGCGGCTGGTCATGGGATCCTGCTCCTACATCGACCCGCGCGCCAAGGCCATCGGGGCCGTGAACACGGTCGTGAACCGGAACGGCCTGCTCTACGGCTACAACACCGACTATCTCGGCTTTGCCTGCCTAGCCGATGCCCACGGCGTGGAGTTCGCGGGCCGGACCGTCCTTATTCTGGGCACCGGCGGCACCCACAACACCACGAGCGCTGTGGCAAAAGATAAGGGCGCGGCCAGAGTGCTGACCGTCAGCCGGCATCCGGACCCCGAAAAGGGCGAGCTTTCCTATGCGGAAGCCGTCCACAGCGGGGCCGACATTGTCATCAACACCACCCCGGCGGGCATGTACCCGAACGTGGGGGTCTGCAATCTGGATGTGGCCGCGATGCCGGGGCTGGAAGCCGTCCTCGACGTGGTCTACAATCCGGACAAAACAGAACTGATCCTGCGTGCCGAGGAGGCGGGTGTGCCGGTGGCCGTGGGCGGCCTCGAAATGCTGGTGGCCCAGGCCGTGTATGCGGCGGAATACTTCCTGGACCGCAAGTTTGACGATGCCCCGGCCGAGATCCGCGCCATCACCGCCCAGCTCCGGAAAGAGCAGCTGAACGTGGCGCTCATCGGGATGCCCTCCTGCGGCAAAACGACCATCGGCCGTGCGCTGGCCGACCGGCTGGGCAAGCGGTTCGTGGACCTGGATGAGGAGATTGTCCGGGCCGCGGGCCGCAGCATCCCGGACCTCTTCGCCGCAGAGGGCGAGGACGGCTTCCGGGCACGGGAGGCCGAGCAGACCGCCCGCTTTGCCAGAGAGGGCCGTCAGGTGCTCTCCTGCGGGGGCGGGGTCGTCAAGCGGCCCGAAAACCTGCGGGCCCTGCGGCAGAACGGCGTGGTGCTCTTCATCGACCGCCCGCTGGACGCTCTGACTGTGGGCGGCGGGCGTCCGCTCTCCACCAGCGCCGAGGCGCTGAAGACCATGGAAGCCCAGCGCCGCCCGCTCTATCTGGCCGCAGCCGATGCGGTCATCCCGAACGAAACGACCGTTGCAGACGCCGTTACGGCGGCACTGGAGGCATTGGATGCGATTTTTGTTCATTAACGGGCCAAACGTCAACATCACCCGCTTCACCGAGCCCGGTGTGGAGGGCGAAGTGGACTACAACGGCCTGCTGGATTATCTAGACGTCTGTTGCCAGCAGATGGGCATCGAGCCGGATTTCTTCCAGTCCAACCACGAGGGCGACATCATTGATGAGATCCAGTCGGCCGCAGGCCGCGCCGACGGCATCATCCTCAATCCGGGCGGCTATGCCTATTACAGCGTGGCCATTCTGGAAGCGCTGCAGCTCTGCGGTGTGCCCGCCGTGGAGGTACTCATGAGCGAACCCAGCGGCCGGGAGCCGTTCCGGAACACGGACGTCGTCTCGTTCGGCTGTCAGGGCCGCTTTGCGGGCGAGGGCATCGGCGGCTATCTCCACGCATGCAGTTATCTGGTGCAGCTGCTCCGGCTGGACGGCGGCGCACAATCGCACATGGTGCAGTAAGGAAAGAAATCTCTCAGTCTCGCTGACGCTCGCCAGCTCCCCTGGTAGGGGAGCCATTGGCAGTCCGGGCAAGCTCTGCTGTCCGCTTAGCTATATAATACAGGATACGCTAGACCTGCTGTCCACGTAGCCCCGATGGGGCGCAAAGCGGCGGGCCCTGTCCTCTTTGGCAGCGGCATTTGTATTGCTGCTGTGAATCTCGGCAGCGGAGCCCGGCCGTTTCCGGGAACGAAAAACTTCGCTCATCCAGCACAGTCCTCACCGACTCGCCAGAGGCTCCCCTATCAGGGGAGCTGTCTGCGAAGCAGACTGAGAGGTTGACACGTTGATAAAAGGGAAAGGAATGCAAGAAGATGATCATTTCGACGAAAAAAGGCACCCCGAAGGAAGAACTGGAAAAGATCGTGGACCGCTTTGAAAAGCAGGGCCTCGATGTCACCCTGATCACCGGCAAGGACTACAACGTCTTCGGTCTGGTGGGCGACACCACCAAAATCGACGAGCGCGATGTGCTCGCCAACCCCTGGATCGACAACGTGACCCGTGTGTCGGCCCCGTATAAGCGCGCCAACCGCCTGTTCCACCCGGCCGACTCGGTCATCGACTGCGGCGGCGTCCGGATCGGCGGCCGGGAGAAGATCGCCGTCATGGCCGGCCCGTGCAGCATCGAGAGCGAGGAACAGGCCCTGCGCATCGCCCAGAGCGTCAAGGCCGGCGGTGCTGCCCTCTTCCGCGGCGGTGCCTACAAGCCCCGCACCTCTCCCTACTCCTTCCAGGGTCTGGAGACCGAGGGCATCCTCGACATGGTCAAGGCCCGCGAAGCCACCGGCCTGCCCATCGTCTCCGAGCTGATGAGCGAAGACCGCATCCCGGAGTTTGAAGAGTACGTCGATGTCGTGCAGATCGGTGCCCGCAACATGCAGAATTTCCAGCTGCTCAAGGCGGTGGGCAAAATGCACAAGCCGGTCCTGCTCAAGCGCGGCCTGTGCAACACCATCGAGGAGTGGATCATGAGCGCTGAGTACATCATGGCCGGCGGCAACGAGCAGGTCATCCTCTGCGAGCGCGGCATCCGCACGTTTGAAAAGTATACCCGCAACACGCTGGACCTTTCCGCCGTGCCCATCATCCACGAAAAGACCCATCTGCCCGTCATCGTGGACCCCAGCCACGCCACCGGCAAGGCCAACCTCGTGGAGCCGATGATGATCGCTGCGGTAGCCGCCGGTGCCGACGGTCTGGAAGTGGAGGTCCACTACGACCCCCGCCACGCATGGAGCGACGGTGCCCAGTGCCTGACCCCGGACAGCTTTGCTCAGGCCATGGCCAAGTGCCGCCAGGTCGCATGGGCCATCGGGCGGGAGATGTGACCTTCTCAGGCCCCAGCTCTCCCGCAGGGAGAGCGTTTGGCAGAACGGGCAGAAGGAGGGCTACAAATGCAGATCACGATCCAACCAGACAGAAACATTGACGGGATCATTATGGCTCCGCCCAGCAAGAGCATGGCGCACCGGGCCGTGCTCTGTGCGGCGCTGGCAAAGGGCACCTCGCACATCCGGAATCTGGAGTTCAGCAAGGATATCGCCGCCACCCTCGCGGCGGCGGGCCAGCTCTGCGCCCGCGTCACCACCGGCGGGAACGATGCAGTGGTGGAGGGACTGGGCCGTTTTCTGCCCGTGGAAGCCCCGGTGGACTGCTGCGAGAGCGGCAGCACCCTGCGCTTCCTCATCCCGCTGGCCAGCCTCACCGGTCAGGAAGTGACCTTTGTGGGCCGCGGGCGGCTGATGGAGCGGCCCCAGTCGGTGTATGAAGCGCTGTACCGGGAGCAGGGCCTCCGCTTTGTGCAGAGTCCTTCCGGCCTGACCGTGGAAGGGGCGCTCTCCAGCGGGGACTATACGCTGGCGGGCAATGTGTCCAGCCAGTTCATCAGCGGGCTGCTGTTCGCCCTGCCGCTGCTGGGCGGCACCAGCACCCTTCACCTGCTCCCGCCGGTGGAGAGCCGCAGCTACATCGACATGACCCGGTCCGTTCAGGCGGCGTTCGGCGTCACGAGCCGGTGGGTGGACGAAACGACGCTGGAGATCCCCGGCGGGCAGGCATACCGCCCCTGTGACTACACCGTCGAGGGCGATTACAGCCAGGCGGCCTTCCCGGCGGTGCTGGGGGCTGTCACCGGCGGCATCACGCTGACCGGTCTGGCCGAACCGACCTTGCAGGGCGACGCGGCCATTCTGGACATCCTGCGCCGGTGCGGGGCCGACTTCTCCCGCACCGAACAGGGCATCGTCTTCCGGAAAGCGCCGCTCCACGGCACGGACATCGACCTGGCCGACTGCCCCGACCTCGGCCCGGTGCTGATGGTGCTGGGCCTGTTCTGCGAGGGGCAGACGGTCATCCGGAACGCGGAACGCCTCCGCATCAAGGAGAGCGACCGCATCGAGGCCATGGAAACAGAGCTGCGCAAATGCGGCGGGGCGCTGTCCAGCGCGGGCGGCACCATCACCATCGAGGGCTGTGTCGGGGCGCTCCATGCGCCGGAGGGCGTCCTCTCCGGCCACAACGACCACCGGGTCGTCATGAGCCTGTCGGTGCTGGCACTGGCAGCGGGGCTGCGGCTGCCCATCGACGGCGCCGAGGCCATCACGAAGAGCTGGCCGAATTTCTTTACAGCCATCAAGCCATTGGGCGCGGAGGTAGAAGATGTTGGATAAAACGAAACGTTATCTCGTGGTGGGCCTCGGCCTGCTGGGCGGCAAATATGCGCTGGAACTCTCCAAAGCCGGGTTCCATGTGGACGGCATCAACCGCAGCGAGGGCCACTTGCAGTTCGCGCTCGACCATGGCTACATCGAGCGGGGCAAAACCCACGATTTTGAAGACCTTGTCCGGGAGGCCGACCACATCATCTTCGGCCTCTACCCCACAGCCCTCATCGAGTGGTTCCGGACGTACGGCCCGCTCCTCAAGCCCGGCTGCATCTTCACAGATGTGTCCGGCGTCAAGACGGGCCTGGTGGAGCCGGTGCAGGCCCTCTGTCCGGCGGGGGTCGAGTTCATCGCCAGCCACCCGATGGCAGGCCGCGAGACTTCCAGCGTGGAACACGCCGCCGAGGTGAATTTTGCCCCGGCGAACTTCATCATCACCCCGACCGGGAAGAATACCCCGGAGGCCATCGCCTGGGTCCGGGAGCTGGCCGAGGTGCTGGGCTTCAAACACATCTGCACCCTGACCGTGCAGGAGCATGACCGGATGGTCGGCTATGTCAGCCAGCTGTGCCATGCCATCGCCGTCAGCCTGATGTGCGCCAACGACAACACCTCGCTGTGCGAGTACACGGGCGACTCCTTCCGGGATCTGACCCGCATCGCACGCATCAACGACAAAATGTGGGCAGAACTGTTCCTCTGGAACAGGGACAACCTCATCTCGGAGATCGACCAGTTCGACGCCGCGCTCGGCGCACTGCGCAGTGCGCTGGCGGCGGGCGACCGCGAAAAGCTCGAAGAGATGTTCCGCCTTTCCACCCGGCGCCGTGCGGCGTTCGATAAGAAGCTCCCCGAATGAGGTGAACCTATGCCCAAGCAGGAAGGCCAGAAATCCAAGCTGTTGGCGCTTTTGCGCATCTTTGAGACACAGACCGACGAAAACCACCTGCTGAACGTGCCCCAGCTGGTGGGGCTGCTGGAACAGCAGGGCATCCTCTGCGAGCGCAAGAGCGTGTACAGCGACATCGACGCGCTGAACGCACTGGGGTACGACATCCAGCTCCGGCGGGGCCGGGGCGGCGGCTATTTTCTGGCCAGCCGCACCTTTGACCTGGCCGAGCTGAAGCTGCTGGTGGACGCCGTGCAGGCCAGCCGGGTGGTGTCCAGCGCCACGAGCCGCCGCCTGATCCGGAAGCTGGAAAAGCTCTGCTCCAATTACGAGGGCAGCCAGCTGCAGCGTCAGGTCTACGTGGACGGCCGCCCCAAGACCGACAGCAGGAGCCTGCTGTACAGCATCGACGCGCTACACGAGGCCATCAACACCGGCCGGATGGTGGAGTTCCACTACAAAAAAGTGGGCCGGCCCGAAAAGCGGGTCATCAGCCCATGGCAGATGGCGTGGGAGAACGGCTGCTATTACCTCATCGCCTATCAGGACGAAAAGGAGCCGGTGGGTATCCGCCACTACCGGGTGGACCGGATGTCCGGCGTCCGGGTGCTGGAGCTGCCCCGCCACGGCCGGGAGCAGTTTGCTGATTTCGATCTGCCCGCCTACCTGCGCAAGCACTTCAGCATGTACGGTGGCCCCGAACGGCGCGTGACCCTGCGCTGCACAGCCGACCTCGAAAGCGCCATGCGGGAGCGGTTCGGCGCTTCGCCGACCTTCCTGCCGGAGGAGGACGGGTGCTTCCACTTTGATGTGCCCATCTGTGTCAGCGAGCCGTTCTACGGCTGGGTGGCGGGCTTTGGCGGCAAGGTGGAAGTCCTTGCGCCCGAAGACGTCCGCACCGGGATGCGGGCGCTGGCCGAACAGCTGGCGGAAGAGCATCGCTGAACAAGAAAAACGGACCGTTTCAGCGGTCCGTTTTTTGCGTGGTTCTGCAATTATTCGTCCAATTCTAAATCGCTCGGCAGGAGCACATCCAGCGCGGCGGCGGGCTCGGCGACGAGGCGGCGGCTCTGGTGGAAAATGGCCTTTTCGAGGGTGTTGCGGGCCAGACGGCCGTTGCCGGCGGTGCGGGCGTCGTCAGCCTGACGGCGGGCGTAGTAGTTCCGCAGCGGCTCTTCGCAGGCCTCCGAGAGGGTGTAGCCCTTGTTTTTTGCGAGGACGTGGGTGATCTGCAGCAGCTCGTCGGCGGTGTAGTCCGGGAACTCGATCTTGTTGGGGAAGCGGCTGGCCAGACCGCTGTTGGCGGTGAGGAAGGTCTCCATCTCTCTGGTGTACCCGGCCAGAATGACCACGAGCTCGTCGCGGTGGTCTTCCATCCCTTTGACGAGGGTATCAATGGCTTCGAGGCCGAAGCTGTCCTGCTCGCCGCGGTAGAGGCTGTAGGCCTCGTCGATGAAGAGGACGCCGCCGAGTGCGCTCTCAATGACGCTGTTGGTCAGCGGTGCGGTGTGGCCGGTGTAGCGGCCCACGAGGTCGCCGCGGCCCACCTCCACCAGCTGCCCGCCCTTGAGCGCCCCGATGGCCTTGAGGTACTTGGCCACCAGCCGGGCGATGGTGGTCTTGCCGGTGCCGGGGTTGCCGGTGAAGATCATGTGCATCGAAAGGCTGGCCGTCTTCATGCCCGCAGCGGCGCGGCGCTGCTGGACCTGCAGATTGTCGGCCAGACCGAACACGTATTCCTTGACTGGGGCCAGACCGACCAGCTCCGAGATCTCGGCCCGGATCTCATCCAGCGCGCCGGTGTAGGCGGCGGGCAGCAGGTCAAACAGCGGGGCCGGGGCGGCGGCGTTCAAGTGGAAGAGCAGACCCTCCGGTGCGGCGGTCAGGGTCACGGTGCCGGTGAGCGGCTTGTCCGTTTGCAGGCAGTATTCGCTCAGAGCGCGGAAGATGCGGTCGCAGCAGCCGGACAGCCCGGCTGCGCCCTTCTGGGGGGTGCACTGGGCGGCGACGTAGTCCCGCACATCGGCCCCGGCGGCGAGGGTCAGGCCCAGCCGGGCCGTGACCTTCTGGGCCAGCGCGTTCAGCTGCTGGGCGGCGAGGGCTGCAAGGTCTGCCTGCTGGTAGGCGGTCGTCTCACAGACGTCGCCCAGCGCCGAAACCATGCCTGCGCCGAACTTGTCCGCCATGGCGGCGCGGCCCTTGTTCGAAAAGAAGATGAGGTACTTCCCGCAGGGGTCGAGACGGCTGACCGCGCCGGGGGCCAGAGCCGTTCCGGCGTCCACCAGAATGCCGTCCCGGTTGACGATGTACCGGCTGGAGAGCGGGGCGCTGCCCCGGACGGCTAGGTCGGACAGCGTCTTCAGAAAGCTGGGGCAGCAGCTCTCGTAGTGCTCAAAGACCACGATCTCGCCGGGGGCGTGGAGCGCGGCGTAGAGGTCCTGCAAAAAGAGTTTTTCGGCGGCGGGGTTCGCGTAAAGCGCCAGGTCGAGCGCGGCGATCTGGTCGTTTTGCAGCAGCCCCCGCGCAGCCATGCAGCGGGCGGTCTCCTCCAGCGCGAAGTGCCGCCCGGTGCCGGTGCCGCCGCTCAGCAGGATGACGTTCCGGGCGGCGGGCGGTTCGGTGCCCAGCACAAAGGGGCGGCGCATGGCGCGGACGACCGCGTCCACAAAGGCGTCCTGCCCCAGCACGGTCTGCCGGACTTCGTCGGCCAGTCCCTCGAAGCTGCCCAGATGTTCGGGTTTCACGTCGGTGGTGCCTTTGGCCAGCAGACCGTCGTTCTCCATATCCCGCAGCATCTGGCGACTGTTGGCCAGCGCAGCCTCGGCGGCGGTGTCCTGCGTCTTCAGCTGGGCCGACTGGGCCTTGAGCATCGCATCCAGCTTCTTCTGCTGTTCCAGAAGCGCCGCGTTCAGGTCGTTCAGCGTGCTGTTTGGCTGCTGCCGGGGTTCGGCGGGAGTGCCGGGGGCGGCCTTGAATCTGCCGCCCGGCCCGAAGACTCCATTCATCAGGGTCTCCCAATCGTCTGTGTATGCCATGTCATCGCCTCCGTGATCGGTTCATTTCTTTCAGTATAGTGTACCGCAGCCCCATTTGCAAGGAAACTCTTGCAAAATCCGCGCAAGCCGGGTACACTAATTCTAAAAGGCCTGACTCCGGCGAGGGCGGGAATGTCAGGATAAAGGATGAGAGTCAATGAAAACGCCTGCACAATGGAAAGCATGGTTCGAAAGCGAGGAGTTTGCCCGTCAGACCGACTATCAGGGGCCGCTGGGCGCGGCGTATTCCCCATCGGGCACCCACCTGCGGCTGTGGGCACCCACGGCGCAGTCGGTCCGGGTCGATCTTTACCGGAAAGGCGACGGCGGGGCCTGCATCGGCAGCCTGCCGCTGAGCCCGTGGGGGCAGGGCGTCTGGGGCGTTTATCTGCCCGGCGACCAGCACGGGACGTATTATCATTTCAACGTGACCACCGAGTGGGGCAGCGTGACCACCGCTGACCCCTATGCCCGTGCGGCGGGCGTGAACGGGGCGCGGAGCATGATCGTGGATCTGGCCCGCACCGACCCGCCGGGCTGGGAACAGGACAAACGGCCGGTCATCCCGGCGTCGAAGCGGAGCGTCTGGGAGGTCAGCGTCCGGGATTTCTCACAGGACCCGGCCAGCGGGGTGCGCAATGCGTGGCGGGGCAAATTTCTGGCCTTTACCCAGCAGGGCACGACCCTGAACTGCGACGGCGTCCACCCCACCTGCCTGAACTACCTCAAGCGGCTGGGGGTGCGCTATGTCCAGCTCATGCCCATCTTTGATTTCGGCAGCGTGGACGAGAGCCGCCCGCTGACCCGGCAGTACAACTGGGGCTACGACCCCGCAAACTACAACGTCCCGGAGGGCAGCTACTCCACCGACCCCGCCCGCGGCGAAGTCCGGGTGCGGGAGTGCAAGCAGATGATCCAGGCCCTCCATGCGGCGGGCATCGGTGTGGTGATGGATGTGGTGTACAACCACATGTACCGCTCCGACAACGTGCTGAACCGAGCGGTCCCCCTCTATTATTTCCGCCAGAACGAGGATGGCAGCCTTTCCAACGGCAGCGGCTGCGGCAACGAGTTTGCCAGTGAGCGGCCCATGGCCCGGAAATATTTTCTGGATTCGGTGCTCTACTGGGCGCAGGAGTACCACATCGACGGCTTCCGGTTCGACCTGATGGGCCTGTACGATGTGGAGACGATGAACCTGCTGCGGGCCGAGCTGGACAAGCTGCCCGGCGGGCGGGATATCCTGATGTACGGCGAGCCGTGGCAGGGCGGCAGTAGTGCGCTGCACCGGTACGAGGCAAACAAGAACAATCTGGCCATGCTGAACGACCGCATCGGCATCTTCTGCGACGACACCCGCGACGCCATCAAGGGCGGCTGCTTCAATGCGCGGGAGCCGGGCTACGTGGAGGGAAAGCCCGGCAGCTTCTGGGACGTCGGCGGGGCCGTGGCGGCGTGGTGCCGCAGCGATAAGTTCCCGCCCCACACGCCGGGGCAGATCGTCAGCTATGTATCCGCCCACGACAATTTCACCCTGTGGGACAAGCTGCTCCTGGTGCGCTACGAGCGCCCGGAGTTCGGCGCGGTGGACCGTGCCGCCCTGGCCCAGAACCGGCTGGCGGCAGGCATCTGCCTCACCTGCATGGGCCTGCCCTTCTGGCAGGCAGGCGAAGAGTTCGCCCGCACCAAAAAGGGGCAGGGCAACAGCTACCGCTCCTCCCCGGCGCTGAACCGGCTGGACTGGAAGCGGGCCGAGCAGTTCCATGGGCTGGTGGACTATTACCGGGGCCTCATCGGGCTGCGGAATGCCTTCCCGCGGCTGGGCGCAGTGGACAGGGCCAGCCCCAACGCCATTGCATTTTTTGATTTGGAACAGCCGCTGGTGGGCTGGCGTCTGCCTGCCCTACCCGGCGATGGGGCGTGGTGGGGTGCGCTCTGCGTCTACTACAACCCCACCGAACAGGAACAGCCCATCCGGCTGCCCGACGGACGCTGGAAGCTGCTGAGCGACGGCACCTCGTCCAGCCTGTGGCGGGGCGACAGCCGCATCCTGAGCGGCGAAGCGGTCCTGGCTCCGGTCAGTGCGACCATCTTCGGCTTGGTATAAACAGCGATCCCCCGGCCAGCGGGTCACCGCCAGTCGGGGGATTTTTGAAGAAGAAAGGAATCAAATCCTGATAACGCCTTGCGGCGGAGAATGGCTCAGTTGTTGGCCGAACGCTGTGCGGCGGTGTTCGACGCATTCTTTTCGCCCAGCGTCAGCGAGACGGTCTGCATCTGGCCGTCGCGGGCAACGGTGATGGAAAGGGTGTCACCGGCCGTGTGCTGCTGCATCAGGGTGCCAAGGTCGTCTTTCTGGGCGATCTCGGTGCCGTCGATGCTGACGATGCGGTCCCCAACCTTCAGACCGGCCTTGTCGGCCGGGCCGCCCTGCACGACGTCCACGACATAGACGCCGTAGGCGTTGACGTTGAACTGGGCCGCCGTCTGGGCGTCGGTCACGGCGATGTAGGTGATGCCCATATACGGCCGACCGGAGACGTAACCGTTCTCCAGCAGGTCCTGCGCCACCTGAATGGCGTCGTTGATGGGGATGGCGAAGCCCAGACCCTCCGCGTCCGAGCTGGAGGACTTGGCGTTGACCAGACCGATCAGCTCACCGTTCATGTTGAACAGACCGCCGCCGGAGTTGCCGGGGCTGACGGAAGCATCCATCTGGATCAGGGACATGGTGTTGGTGGAGCTGGTGCCCTGGATGGTCACGCTGCGGTTCAGTGCGCTGACGATGCCGCTGGTGACGGTGCCGCCCAGCTCACCCAGCGGGTTGCCGACGGCCAAGACGCTGTCGCCGACCGACAGGCTGTCGCTGTCGCCGACGGTGGCGGGGGTCAGGCCGGTGGCGTCGATCTTCAGCACGGCGACATCGCTGGTGTCGTCCTCGCCCACCACGGTGGCGGTGTAGTCGGTATCCCCGATGGTCACAGTGATCTGCGATGCACCGGAGACGACGTGCGCACAGGTGAGGATATAGCCGTCCGAGCTGATGATGACGCCGCTGCCTGCGCCGGACTCGACCTGATTCTGGCCGTACCAGGACCACTGCGAGTAGACGACCTGTTCGGTGGTGATGACCACGACGCTGGGGCTGACCATCTCGGAGACCTGCGAAGTAGTCATGCCGCTGGACGCGACGGCGGTGCCGGAGGCCGCGCTGCTGTCGGTGCGCTCCACCTGCTGGATGACGACCTTGTTGCCTGCGTTGCCGACCCGTGCGCCCACGAAGCCGCCTGCAAAGCCCATGGCCGCGGCCAGCACCAGCGCAACGGCGCTGCGGACGATGCGGCCGCCGCTATGCTTGCGGCGCTTCTTCGGAGGCTTGGAGGCTTCTGCCTGAGGCTCCGGGCCTGCCGGGGGCGGCGTAGCGCCGCCATTGCCGGTGGAAGTTTCCGACGGGCGGGCCGGAGCGGGGTCACTGTAAGTGCCCGCCGTGTTGGCGGTGTTCATGCCGGAGGAGCCGACGTTGGGGTATCCGGTATCGCCGGACGAACTATTTGCAGAGGAATAATCGTATTCCCATTTGTTTTCATTTTCCATGGTACAACTTCCTTTCTCGAAGGGACTGGTTCGGGAGGGGCGCTTCGCCCGTCCCTCTCTGGAACTGGCTCTATTGTAGCCGCCAATTGTGAAAACGAATCGCTGAGCGGGTGAAGAATGTGTGAAATAAGGTCGTAACCGCAGGCCTTGACAGCGGCGCGGGAGCTTGGTATTGTAAGGGAAAAGGAGACTGCGTATGAAACTGGAAGAACGGCCCGGCGGCTTTGCATTGTATAAAGAGAAGACCGAGGTGGGCGGCTGTCAGCTGACCCGGACGGCGGCAGGGGCGGACGTTGCCTGCCTTACCATTGTACCAGAATGGCGGCGGAAAGGCTATGGGTCTTATCTGCTAAAAGAGATATTGCGCCGCTTTGGCGGATATGACAGGGAGACGGCCACCGTTTTCACGGCCCCGCTGCCCGCTGTGCCGGGGGAGGAAGCGTTCTGGGCAAAGTTCGGCTTCCGGGAGGAGGCCGGGCGGCTCTGCCGCCGCCGGACGCCGGACCTGACCGCTGTGAAGTTCGTGCAGGACTTCCTTGCGGCCCGGCTGCAAAACCCGCAGCTGCTGGTGGATGCCACCTGCGGCAACGGCGGAGATACGGCGTTTCTGTGCCGTCTGGCGGGCGGGACGGGCCGGGTGCTGGGCTTTGACATCCAGCCCGAAGCCATTGCCTCCACCCGACGGCATCTGGCTGCAAACGGGCTTTCCGCCGAGCTGTACTGCGGCAGCCACGCAGACCTGCTGCATGATGTCCAGCCCGGTACGGCGGATGCCGTGATGTTCAACTTCGGCTGGCTGCCGGGGGCAGACCACACGGTCTTTTCCCACGCGGAGAGCAGCATCCCTGCGCTGGAAGCAGCCCTCGACGCACTGCGGCCCGGCGGGGTGCTCAGCGCCATCCTTTACAGCGGCCGGGTCATCGGGTCGGACGAGAAGACGGAGATCCTGCACTGGATGCGCACACTGCCCCTGACGCGCTGCACCGTCCTCGTCTGCGATTTCGTCAATTGGGCCGAAACGGCACCCCTGCCCTGCTTTCTTCTGAAAAAATGAGAAAAGTCTTGCATCTAGGTGGAATTTCTGCTAAAATAAATGCTGTTTGATTTTTAGACGGCCGGACCCTCTTCGGCACCGCGGATGCGATGCCGCCTCTCCCTTTGGCGGAGCGGGCGCAAAGCGCCTGAGAGGGCAGGCCTATTGATGGAGAACGACCCATGTGACGAAGAAAGGACCCGAAACAAACCCCTCTGACTTGAAATTGGGAGACTTATAAATCTATGACAAATCGTGAAGAAATCGAGCGCCGTCGGACGTTTGCGATCATCAGCCACCCCGACGCCGGCAAGACCACGCTGACCGAAAAGCTGCTGCTGTACGGTGGAGCCATCAACCAGGCGGGTTCCGTCAAGGGCAAGCAGAGCGCCAAGCACGCCGTTTCCGACTGGATGGACATCGAGAAGCAGCGCGGTATTTCCGTGACCTCCTCGGTGCTGCAGTTCAACTATGCGGGCAAGTGTGTCAACATCCTGGACACGCCGGGCCATCAGGACTTTTCGGAGGATACCTACCGCACCCTGATGGCGGCGGACTCTGCCGTCATGGTCATCGACGCCGCCAAGGGCGTTGAGGCCCAGACCATCAAGCTGTTCAAGGTCTGCACCCTGCGCCACATCCCCATCTTCACCTTCATCAACAAGATGGACCGCGAAGCCCGCGACCCCTTTGAACTGATGGAGAACATCGAAGAGATCCTGGGCATCAAGACCTACCCCATGAACTGGCCCATCGGCTGCGGCAAGGAGTTCAAGGGCGTGTTCGACCGCAACACCCGCAAGGTGCTGGCCTTTTCCAGCGACGGCCGCGCCAACGGCGTCAAAAAGGTCGAGGAGACCGAGGCCGAGCTGGGCGATCCCGCACTGGACGAGCTGCTGACCCCCTATCTGCACCAGCAGCTCTCCGATGAGATCGAGCTGCTGGACGGTGCCGCCGAGGAATTTGATCTGGACAAGGTGCTGCGCGGCGAGCTCAGCCCCGTCTTCTTCGGCTCTGCGCTGACCAACTTCGGCGTCGAGCCGTTCCTGGAGAACTTCCTCCGCCTGACCCCCACCCCGCTGGCCCGTGTGGACAGCCTGACCGGGGAGCCGGTGGACCCCTGCCGCGAAGAGTTCTCGGCCTTCATCTTCAAGATCCAGGCCAACATGAACAAGGCCCACCGCGACCGCATCGCCTTCATGCGCATCTGCTCCGGCAAGTTCGAGCGCGGCATGGAAGCCTACCATGTACAAGAAGGCAAGAACATCAAGCTGGCCACCGGCACCCAGCTGATGGCGCAGGACCGCGCCATCGTGGATGAGGCCTATGCAGGCGATATCATCGGCCTGTTCGATCCGGGCATCTTCTCCATCGGCGACACGCTGTGCACCGGCAAAAAGAAGGTGGAATTTGCAGGCATCCCGACCTTCTCGCCGGAGCATTTTGCGCGCATCGAGCAGAAGGACACCATGAAGCGCAAGCAGTTCGTGAAGGGTATGGAGCAGATCGCCCAGGAGGGTGCCATCCAGATCTTCCGCGAAGTGGGCGGCGGCATGGAAGAAGTCGTGGTCGGCGTCGTTGGTGTGCTGCAGCTGGAAGTGCTGGAGTACCGCCTGAACACCGAATACAACGTCGAGATCCGGATGCAGCAGCTCCCCTTCGAGCAGCTGCGCTGGGTGAAGAACGACCCCGACACCTACAACCTGCGGGACCTCGACCTGACCAGCGACACCAAGGCCGTGGAGGATATGAAGGGCAACCGTCTGCTGCTGTTCACCTCGGACTGGGCCATCCGCTGGGCCGAGACCCACAACGAGACGCTGGAACTGAGCGAGTTCGGCAACATCTAAAACGATCCCAAAGAGCTGCTGTGCGGGGCGGGACTCCAAACAGCAGCTCTTTTTGGATAGAAAGCAAAAATACAACAAAGAATGCCAGAAATGGAATGAGACAGGCCCCCAATGGGGAACACTTCTGGCATGGAGGAAAATAAGATGCAGAATATCACGATCGGAAAAAGCGGCATCGAGGTGCCTTTTCTCGGTATGGGCACCTGGGCCATTGGCGGCGGCAGCTGGTGGGGCGACAACGACGACGCCCTGTCGGTGAACGCCATTGAAGCGGCGGTCGAGCAGGGCATCCGCTGGATCGACACGGCCCCCATCTACGGCTTGTACCACAGCGAACAGGTCGTGGGCGAGGCGCTCCGGCACATCGACCGCGACAAGGTGGTCCTCTCCACCAAGTGCGGCCTGGAATGGCGGCACGAGACGCCGGTGCTCCACAAAGTCGTGGACGGCACCGCAGTCTACCGCGACCTGTCCGCCCAGAGCATCATCGAGGACGTGGAAGAGAGCCTGAAGCGGCTGGGCACCGACCATCTGGACGTCCTGTACACCCACTGGCAGAGCCCGGATCTCGGCCTCTACCCGCTGGAAGAGACCGTCGAGGCCATGATGAAGCTCAAGGAGCAGGGCAAGATCCGCGCCATCGGTGCGTCGAATGTGACGGCGGACATCATCCGCGGCTACTGCAAGTACGGCCAGCTGGACGTCATCCAGGAGAAGTACAGCCTGCTGACCCGCCGCGTGGAAAAGCAGCTGCTGCCCACCTGCAAGGAGCTGGGCGTGTCCATTCAGGCCTACTCTCCGCTGGAGCAGGGCCTGCTGACCGGCAAGGTCACGATGGAGACCACCTACCCAGAGGGTAGCACCCGCAACACCAACCCCAGCTTCCAGCCCACCCGCCGTGCGCAGGCCATTGAGCTGCTGGAAAAGTGGGGCGACCTGACTGAAAAATACGACTGTACCCTCGCGCAGCTGGTCATCGCGATGACGGCACGGATGATCCCCGGCCTGCATGTGCTCTGCGGTGCCCGCACCCCGGAGCAGGTGCGCGACAACGCCGGTGCCCTGCGCATCCAGCTCAACGGCGCAGATGCCGTCCGCATGAAGTGGGACGTGGACGCGATTTCGTAAGAAAGTAAAGGCAGAAGAGGAGCCGCGGCCATTGGCCGCGGCTCCTCTTCTGTTATGCTTCTTTCAGCATCTGCTGGATCTTTCGTTTGGCGCGGCAGTAGGTCACACAGGCCCAGTTGGCGGTATGGCCGAAGATCGCACCGATCTTTTCGTAGGAGAGCTCGCCGAAGACCCGGAGGGTGAACACCTCCTTGTACGGCTCTTCCAGCCGGTGGAGGCACTGGTGGATGGTAAAGGCGGCGTCTTCGTCGATGAGCAGTTCGTCCAGGTCTAGCTGCGGGGCAGCGGCGGGCGGGAACGCCTCGTCCAGCGGGACGGTCTGTTTCGCCTTGCGGCAGTGGGAGTAATAACAGTTCCGTGCTACGGTGAAGAGCCAGGCGCGGATGTCCTGTCGGCCATCAAAGTGCTTCAGACCGTTCAGGGCCTTGAAAAACGTCTCCTGCGTCAGCTCTTCGGCCAGCGATTCCGAGTGGGTGAGCCCCTGCAAAAACAGGAACACATCCCGGAAATAGAGCCGGTAAAGTGCATCCATGTCCATGGGCTAGGCCCTCGGATAGAGGCCCAGCTCCTGCTCGGTGCCGTAGACGATGGTGCCATTGAGGCGGTAGGCCGAGACCGGCTGGCCTTCCCGGTAATGGAGCGTTTCGTCGGCACAGACGACGGCGAGCAGCTGGGTGTTGGAAACGGCGATGGTCTTGGAAGATGCCGCGCTCCCGAACACCCCGGCCAGTGCGGCGTGGAAGTGCGGGAAACGATGGCGCACGGCCTGCACCGTCACGGTCGGGCTGCCCCAGCTGAAGGGCTCGTCCAGCGTCAGCCAGACGCCCTCGCCCTGCACTTCGAGGATGCAGAGGTTGGCAGAGTCTTCTTTCCGGTTGTAGGTCCAGAACCGGGCTTCCTCGACGGTGGCGGGAGCCTTGGCGCTGTACATCCACACGGCCAGTGCCAGAGCGCACACCACGGCCAGCACGGCCGCCAGAATGGTCAGCAGCTGCTTTTTCCGCAGGGCGGCATGGACCTGTTTCAGCGGGGCGTCGGCCTGCGCATCGGCCTGCACCGGGACTGGCAGGCGGATGCTGTGCAGTTCGTCCCGGCAGGCTGGGCAGCTTTGCAGATGCTCTTCGATGAGCTGGCCGGTCTCCGGGCTGGTGAGGTGTTCGGCGTAGAGGGGGAGCAGGTCCCGGATGAGTTCACAGGGCAGTTTCATGAGTACGACCTCCTTTTTTCGTGTCCGTTCACCTCAATAACGCCCCAAAGACGAAAATATTACAAGAATCTCCGAAACTATTTTTGCTTCACCCGTTTTCGCGCCAGAATGCTCCGCCGCTGGTCTGGAACAGCAGCCAGGGGTTCACGCTCTTGCTGCCCAGCTTGAAGTCCATGGTCATCTCTTCGCCCAGCGCACCGACGGCCTGCCCTTTCTGGACGGTCGCGTTCCGGCTGACGGAGAGGGTCTGCAGGCCGTAAAGGTAGCTGCGCAGGCCGCAGCCGTGGTCGATGACGACGGTGTTGCCGGTGAGGGCAAGGTTCCCGGCAAAGACGACGACGCCGTCCGCCGGGGCGCGGGCCGGGTCGCCGGGGATGGTGTAGAGCTTGGTGGAGTTGGAGCGGGAACCCTGCTGGCCGTTCGTGACCTTGACCTGACCGAAATCCAGCAGGATGAGATAGTTCTCGGCCGGGCAGATGAACCCGCCGGACCAGAGCTTTTCCCGCACGGGCAGCTCATACAGCGGCCAGATGTTGTTCCGGAACTCGGTGTTCGCGGCCTCGGTGGGGGCCGGTCCGGCCTCGACTTCTGCAGTGCCGAAGTCTTTGGGCAGAACGGTCAGTGCCCGGGAGAGCGTCTCCCCGTTGACCGTGATGCGGATCTCGTGGGCTCCGGCGGAGGCGTTGTAGGCCGCAGGGATGTAGGCCCGCCAGCCGGAGGGGCTGCGGGTGCACGAAATACTGCCGAGGTCGGTCTCCAGGGTGGGGGCCGTGTCCCCGGCCATGCCGGTGATGGCGACGCCTACGATGCCGCCCTGCTCGACCCGCTCAGCCGAAAGCTCGACGTTCGCGCTGGCCTGCAGCGTGAACCGGAAGGAGAACCGATACCAGCCGGTGGGCCGGGCCGGGTGTTCCTGCCCCCAGTTCTTATGAATGGAGCCGTTGGTGCCGCCGTCGAACTGGGTGGCAGGAAGGTCGGCCGGGAGCCGCCAGACTGTCATCGTGGCCTTGTAGCTGCCGTTGGCCGGGAAGAGGAAGTCTTCATACTGCCCGGCAGAACCGGCGAACACGAGGCTGCCGACGTCGGTCTCGATGGTCAGGGTGGTGTAGGTGGCCCAGTCGGGCAGGGCGAGTGCCGGGTGGGCATCGTACAGTGTGCCCAGCTTTTGCACGGTAAGGGTGTCCGGCTCAGCAAAGACCCTGTCGAGCACACCGCCCACCAGCGGCACCTGCCAGCAGAAGCCGTTCACTTCCAGTGCCTGCCCGCCGAACTGTACGTCCGCCGCAGGGCGGGCCCCCTCGCCGGTAAAGGAATAGCTCACGGCCATTACGGCCCCCAGCAGCACGACGACGCCCAGCGCGACGCCGATGATCCAAAGAAAAAATCGCTTCATGATATGTAACATCCTCCTGACATTGTGCAGAGGGTTGCAAAAAGGGCGCACGCGGCAGGTCAGGAACTGACCACCGGGTGCGCCCTTCAGCGGATCGGTTATTCTTCTGCGGCGTCCTCGGCAGGTGCGTCGGCGGGTTCCGCCTTGTCTTCGCCAAACAGCAGGCGCTCGTACTCATCAAGCTCCTTCTCGCGGCGGCGGAGATAAACGGCCACGGCGGCCAGTGCACCGGCGATGGCGGCCAGCGTAGCGATCACGGCGATCAAACAAGATTTCTTCATAGGTTCAGCACACTCCTTTTTTGGGTCGGAACGATGGGTCCGGAACATCCTTTGTGTCGGGGTGGCCCTTTTCGCGGTGGGCCATGGAACCGCCCTTGCGGATATCGTGTAGAAATATCGCGTTAGGAATATTATACCCGGAATGCAAAAAAATTACAACTGCCAATCCGTAAATTTTCATCGACCTGCACGAAAGAAGTTAAAATGCAGCGGCCAGCAGTTTGCGGTACGCCTTGAACGCACCGGGCAGGGTGTACGCGGCTTCCAGCTGTTCCGGGCTGGCCCAGACGCAGCCGACGGGGGCGAGTTGGCGCTCTGCCGTGAAGAGATAGCCGCCCATGTGCCACTCGATGTGGCTGAAGATGTGCCGGGCCGGGCGGAGGGCTTTGGCGGCATCGGGGGTGCAGACGACGCCCAGCGCCGCCAGACGGGCGCGGGCCTCGTCGGCGGAGAGCGATTCGTCCTCCCAGAGCACCGGTTGCCACAGGCCCGCCAGCAGGCCCTTTTCGGGCCGCTGCTGGAGCAGGACGCCCTCCGGGCTGCGGACGAGCGCCAGCGTCACCGGCTCGATGCGGCGGGCCTTGGGGGCCGCTTTGCGGGGCAGGGTGAGGGCCGTCCCGGCGGCATGGGCGGCGCAGAGGTGGGCCAGCGGGCACTGCGCGCAGAGCGGGGCACCGTTGGGTACGCAGACCAGCGCACCCAGCTCCATCAGGGCCTGATTGTAGTCGCCGGGGGCAGCGGGGGGCTGGTGCTCCATGACGCGGGCCGTGAATGCCCGCTTGACCTTGGGGTCGGTGATGAGGCGGTCGTCGTTGTACAGGCGGGAAAACACCCGCAGCACATTGCCGTCCACCGCAGGCACCGGCAGGCCGAAGCTGATGGAGGCGATGGCACCCGCCGTGTAGTCGCCGATGCCGGGCAGGGCGCGGAGGGCATCGTAGTCGGCGGGCAGTTCGCCGCCGTACTGCGCACAGACGAGCTTTGCCGCCTTTTGCAGGTTCCGCACCCGGCTGTAATAGCCCAGACCCTCCCACAGCTTGTGGAGCTTTTCCTCCTCGCAGGCGGCAAGGGCGGGGATGTCCGGCAGAGCGGCAAGGAACCGCTCATAGTAGGGCAGCGCCGCCGAGACGCGGGTCTGCTGCAGCATGATCTCACTCAGCCAGACATGGTAGGGGGTGGGGTCGGAGCGGAAGGGCAGGATGCGGTGGTTCGCATGGAACCAGTGGAGCAGGGCGGGCGAAATGTTTTCCACGAAATGTTACCTCGATGTTGAAAATGACCCTCTCAGTCTCGCTATCGCTCGCCAGCTCCCCCAAGGGGGGAGCTTTGGTGCGGTACTTTACCGGAAGAACCAAACCTCGCCCTTCGGGAGAGGTGGCATTGCGAAGCAATGACGGAGAGGGTCGTACTTTATTTTTTTAGAATCCGTACGCGGTGCGGGGGAACGGCAGGACATCACGGATGTTCTGGATGCCCGTGAGGTACATGATCATGCGCTCGAAGCCCAGGCCGTAACCGGCGTGCTCCACGCCGCCGAACTTGCGCAGGTTGAGGTACCAGTCGTAGCTGGATTTGTCCAGCCCCAGCTCGTCCATGCGGGCTGCCAGCTTGTCGTAGTCTTCCTCACGCTGGCTGCCGCCGATCAGCTCGCCGATGCCGGGCACCAGCATATCGGCTGCGGCCACGGTCTTGCCGTCCGGGTTCTGCTTCATGTAGAAGCTCTTGATCTCCTTCGGGTAGTCGGTGACGAAGACGGGCTTCTTGAAGACAACCTCGGTCAGGTAGCGCTCGTGCTCGGTCTGGATGTCCACGCCCCACTCGACGGGGAACTGGAACTTCTTGTTGTTCTTCTTCAGCACCTCGATGGCGTCGGTGTAGGTGATGCGGCCAAATTCGCTGTTCGCCACCAGCTCCAGACGCTCGATGAGGCCCTTGTCGATGAACTGGTTGAAGAAGGCCATCTCGTCGGGGCAGTTGTCCAGTACATAGCGGATGACGTACTTGGTCATGGCCTCGGCGGTGTCCATATAGCCGCTCAGGTCGCAGAAGGCCATCTCCGGCTCGATCATCCAGAACTCGGCGGCGTGGCGGGTAGTAAAGCTCTTCTCCGCACGGAAGGTGGGGCCGAAGGTGTACACCTTGCCAAAGGCCATGGCCATGGCCTCGGCCTCCAGCTGGCCGGAAACGGTCAGGTTGACCGGCTTCTCGAAGAAGTCCTGGGTGTAATCGACGGTGCCGTCCTCGTTCTTGGGCACGTTCTCCAGGTCGAGGGTGGTCACACGGAACATCTCACCGGCACCCTCGCAGTCGGATGCAGTCAGCAGCGGGGAGTGTGCGTAGATAAAGCCGTTCTCCTGGAAGAACTTGTGGATGGCGTAAGCAGCCACGCTGCGGACGCGGAAGGCAGCGTTGAAGGTGTTGGTGCGGGGGCGCAGGGTGGGCATGGTGCGCAGATACTCCATGCTCATCTTCTTTTTCTGCAGCGGGTACTCGTCGGCGGGGCAGTCGCCCAGGATCTCGACGGAATCGGCGTTCAACTCAAAGGGCTGCTTGGCCTGCGGGGTCAGCACGATGCGGCCCACGATGCGCAGGCTGCTGTAGAGGCCGGTGTGGATGACGGCATCGTAGTTTTCCAGCTTGCCGGCTTCCAGCACGACCTGCAGGGTCTTGAAGCAGCCGCCGTCCGACAGGGCGATGAAGCCGATGTTCTTGGAGTCGCGGATGTTCTTTGCCCAGCCGCAGACGGTGATCTCGGTGCCGTCTGCCGGGGTGTTCTTGAACAGCGAAAGGATCTCGGTACGTTCCATAGTAGTTCTCCTTTATAAAGAAAAAAGACAGCTTTTGCCCTGAAAGTTCAGGGCGAACAAGCTGTCTTGTAATGTCCGCGGTGCCACCTGAATTACCGGAAGTGTCCGGTCGCTCACGCGCTCATCTCAAAAAGAAAGCGCTGCCCTTGTAACGCGGGGCGCAGCGGCGCACCTACTGGCAGTTTTGCAAAAAACTGGGTTCAGGTTGCAGCTCCTGGGTGTTCGTTCGCGCAGGGGGCGCTCACGACTCGCAGCAACTGCCGTGTTCTCTGGAAGCGTCCCGGATGCGTTACTTTTCCCGATCTGTGCTTTTCGGTAATTCTAAAAATAGCACAGGAAAGCGGCTTTGTCAATCAAAAATCAAGACTTTGTCTTGCATTCCGGGCCGAAAAATGATATCATCTAAAATGATATGTTGTGCGCTTTATACCCATCCTGTTTCCGGGCGTTCCGGGGAGGCATCCCGCGCCGCAAACTCTCTGTTGTTTTAGGAGGACATTTATGACTGAAAACCAGATTCCGTATGAGCAGGAAGAGGAGATCAACCTCGTTTCCCTGCTGTTCACGGTCCTGCACAAATACCGGCAGATGGCGGCCGCAGCCCTGGTCTGCGCCGTACTGTTTGCAGGCGTGGCTGTTGTGAAGAACATCTCGTGGAACGCCGCCGTCCAGAAGGCGGCAGAAGAGGGCGAGACCGCACCCCACACTTCGGCCCAGCAGACGTATGAAGAGAACATGGTCGAGTACCGCGAAGCACAGAACAAACGCGATACCGACGTGCAGAGCTACAACCAGCAGCTGCGCGACAATGAGCGTTCGCAGCAGACGGTCCAGTTCAACATCGACAACGCCGAAGAGTACATGGAAAAGTCGGTCCTGAACAGCATCGATCCCTACAATGTCTACAACGCCAGAGCGGATCTGTACGTCACCACCGATTATAAGATCATGCCCGGCATGGACTACCAGAACCCCGACTACACCAGTTCGGTCCTGAGTGCATACACCTCCCTGCTGACCAACCACGAGGCTATTTCTGCCATTGCAGAGCAGTTCAACATGGAAGAGCGGTACATGCGGGAGCTGGTCAGTGTCTGGGGCGACAACTCCACCCGGTTGCTCTCCATCAGCATCAACGCAGCATCCGAGGAAGATGCCACCGCCATTCTGGACGCTGTCATCGCCCGGATGAACGGCCTGTACGAGACGATTGAGTCCACCGTGGGGCACCACAGCATCACCCTGCTGTCCCGCACCAGCAGCGTCACCGTGTCCACCGACCTGCGCGACCAGCAGCAGAACACCCGCGACAACCTGACCAGCCTGCAGAACCAGATGACCGATCTGCAGGCGCAGCACGACCTGCTGGAGCAGAACATCCAGAAGGCCGATCAGGATCTGGCTGCACTCGAAGTGCCGGAAGATCCGGGCGACGGCAGCTCCTCTCTTGTGAAGTTTGCCGTGATCGGCTTCGTCCTCGGCGTGATCCTGGTAGCCGGCGCTGCGGTCGTCAAGTTCTTGACCGCCGGCCTCGTCTACTCTGCGAAGGACCTCAAGTCCACCTGCAATCTGCCCGTCCTCGGTACGCTGGCCAGTGCCGCTGCCCGGAAGGCAGTCAAGCTGGACGCCAAACTCAACAAGCTGGAGGGCCGCCCCGATGGCAGCCGCGACGACGAGACGGTGCGCCTGATCGCCGCCACCATTGCCAGCCGTGCCCCCAAGGCTGATCGCATCCTCGTCACCGGCGATCTGCCCGCAGAGCAGTTGTCTGCCCTGACCGCCCAGCTGCAGGCTGCCGACACCCTCCGCAGCCGGAAGCTGACCTGCGCCGAGAGCGTACTGGTCTCCTCCACCGCCGTTCTGGAAGTCAACGCCGCCGACGCGGTGGTGCTCGTGGCCGACTGCAGCTGCTCCCGTTACAGCAGCGTGAACGACCAGAAGGAGCAGATCGCTCGTCTGGGCAAGACGGTTCTGGGTTGCGTGGTATACGAATAATGGATCTTGCCCGCTCAGGTATGGCGCTGCGATGCCTGAGCGGGCTTTTTTATTGCAAGGCCCTGATCAGCCCCTCGGCGGCCAGCTGCCCGGCGTACAGGGCTTCGTTGAGGTTGTTGCCATGGCCGCCCACCTCGATGAGCAGGCTTCCGGTGGTGAGATCCTGATTGTAAAAGCGGTAGCTGAACAGCACGGGCCGGGTGAGGCCGGGGAACGTCCCCTCCATCGCCCGCTCCCATGCGGCAGCGAAGCGGAGGTTCTGGCGGTAGTTGGGCAGGGAGATGCTGCTGCCGTTGTCGCACCCGCAGATGATCATGACCTGAGCCGCCTGCTGGCCGTTCAGGGTGCAGACCGGGGCCATCCGGGAGCCGTTCTCGGTCTCGATGGCGTCGCGGTGGACATCGAGCACCACCTTGATGCTGGGGTATTGGGCTAAGTACTGCTGCACCACAGCGCGGCTGTTGGCGTAGCTGCCGGTGTAGCTGGGGTAGTCGTTCAGGGTCTCGTCGTGGAGGGTGTTCAGCCCGGCGGCATTAAGGGTGTCGGCCATGACGCGGCCCACGGCGCACATGTTATAGTTCCGGTCGGTGGTGCGGGAGCCGTCGCCGGGGCGGAACCACAGCCCGGCCGAGAGGCGGTAGTCCTCGGTGGCATGGGTGTGCATGATGAGGACCTGTGGCTCCGGGCTGTTCCACTCCACCTGAAAAGGCAGGGGGTTCTGGATCTCTGCCGCGATGTCTGCCGCCGGGACGCGGGTGTTGTTCTTGATGCTGCCCGCCCCGCAGACCACGTACTTTTCGCCGCTGCCCTGCGGATAGGTTTTTTCAAGGACGGTGCCTGCGTCTTCAGGCCGGGCGTCGTCGCCTTCCAGCGGGACGAGGTAGGAGCGGTCTGCGGCGGCAGGCAGAGATCCCGGAGCGGGTTCGAGGACTTCGGGCGGAAGCGCTTCTGCCGCAGATCCGCCGCTCTGCGCGGAGGCGGCCTGCTTCCGGCTGAGAGAAAGGGCCGTCTGCGCGGCGGGCAGCGGCCCGATGATGAGCGCCGCCAGACTGAGCACCAGTCCATGGGCAAAAACGGTCAGTGCCAGCATCAGCGCCGCCGCCCCGGCCAGACTGAGCACCGGCCCGGCCCCAAAATCTCCCTGCCTGCGGCGCATGGCGGACACCTCCTTCCCTCTTGATAGGGTATGAAATTAACCTGTAGAGATAGAACGTTTCGTGCCGGAATGCCAAGGCCTCAGCTCGTCAGCCAGCCCAGCTGGGCAATGCTCAGGCGGGGCTGCAAAGCACGGTTGATGGCCGCGGCCAGCAGGGCGGCCCCGTGGGCGATGACGCTGTCCAGCTCGCGAGGGGTCACCACAAGGTCGCTGCCCTCCTCGGCCTGCATCAGGGTCGGGATGCCTGCCGCTACGACCGGCACCCCCAGCCGGGCTGCGTCCAGATGGCGGCTGTGGCCGGGCTGGGCCGGGAACAGCCCGGTGTCCGAGAATTGCAGGGTCCGGCCCAGCCGCTCCGGCTCGGAAGAGCAGAGGCTGTCCACGCAGAGCAGGGCAGCGGGGCGGATCTCCCGCACCAGTGCCCCGGCCAGCTGCTGCAAACTCAGCCCGGTGGCAGCCGACACGCCCGGTGCCACTGCCGCCACCGGCCGGATGCCCTGCACCGGGACGGCATGCTGCCCCATCGTGACGAAAATTTTCTGCACGGTCCGGGGGCCGAGGGCATCGGAGGTCACCCGCCGGTTCCCAACGCCCAGCACCAGCACCGGCCCTGCCGGAGGCAGCAGGGCCTGCAGCTCTGCCGCAGCCGGTTCGATGACCGATTCGTCCCGCTCGTCCAGCAGGCTGACGCGGGGCACTTCCAGCGTCACGTACCGCCCGCGGGGGCGCTCCAGCCCTTCGCGCGCGATCTCCACCCGCGTCACGGTCACGCCGCCGCGCCTGGCTGTGGCCACCCGCACACCGGTGGGCGGCGCACTGTCCGGTGCCCGGAACAGCTCATCGGCAAGGTCTGTTTCCCGCATGATTCATCCCGCTTTCCCATCTGAAAGTTGCATTTGGGGCCGTTTTGGCCCGGTTTTACAGCTTCAGTATGGGATTTTGAAAACTTTTCTAAACAAAAATCGAAAAAAGGCTTGCGCTGGTACGGCAAATATGGTATCATAAGGTGCGCTGTTATAGGTAGCCAAGGAGGTGGAACGAATGCCTAACATCAAATCTCAGAAGGACCGCGTCGTGCAGGCTGCAGCTGAGCAGGCTCACAACAAGGCCATTAAGACCAACCTGAAAACAGTCGTCAAGAAGGCAGACGCTGCCATCGATGCTAAAGCCGCTGACAAGGACGCAACTGTCCTGGCTGCTGTTTCCGCGATCGACAAGGCTCGCGCTAAGGGTGTCATCAAGAAGAACACCGCTTCTCGCAAGATCAGCCGTATGGCAAAGCGTGCAAACAAGAACGCTTGAGTTCATGCCTGATCGAGTGATCGACTGACGAACAAAACCTCTGTGCCGGTTTCCGGTGCGGGGGTTTTTGTTTTTTTGCATCCTACCACCCGCCGGGCGCGAACCGGCGCGAAGCAGCGCCGCTTTTTATTGCGGGCTAGTTCTGGTCGTGGCTCCGGCCGACCCAGGAGCAGACCACGCCGCAGACGAGGCTGGTGGTGATGCCGGCGGCAGCGGCGGTGAGCCCGCCGGTGAGGATGCCGATGGCCCCCTCCTCCTGCAATGCGGTGCGGACGCCTTTGGCCAGCAGGTGGCCGAAGCCCAGCAGCGGCACGGTGGCCCCGCACCCGGCCAGCTCGGCCAGCGGGGCGTACCAGCCGAGGGCCGACAGCACGACTCCCGCGACGACATAGCCCGTCAGGATGCGGGCGGGGGTCAGGCCGGTCAGGTCGATGAGGATCTGCCCGGCGGCGCAGATGCCGCCCCCGATGACGAAAGCCCAGAAATAGTTCATGATGCGGCTCCTTTCTCCGGCGCAGCCAGCTCCACCAGATGGGCGACGGCCGGGATGCTCTCCTTTTGCAGAAAGGTGGTCTGGCTCATCAAGGCTCCGGTGGCGAGGAAGAGCACCCGCTTCTGGGTGCCGCGTTCCAGCCGGGGCAGGATGTGGGCGCAGAGCACCGCCGCGCAGCAGCCCGCACCAGAGCCGCCGCTCTTCACGGTCTGCTCGTTGGCATCGTAGAGGATGCAGCCGCAGTCCACATGGTTCTTGATGAGCAGGCCCTCGGCGGCCAGCAGTTCCCGGAAGAGCTGGCTGCCCACATGGCCCAGGTCGCCGGTGTAGATGGCATCGAAATCCGGCGGCTCTGCGTGGGTGTCCCGCAGGTAGTGCAGCAGAGTCGCGCTGGCGGCGGGAGCCATGGCCGCGCCCATGTTGTTGATGTCCCGAATCTGATAGTCCTGCACCCGCCCGAAGGTCACGGCCCGGATGCCGACTCCCTGCCCGGCGGGGCGCAGCAGACAGGCCCCGGCGGCGGTGGCCGTCCACTGGGCGGTCGGGGTGCGGACGGCTCCATAGCTCAGCGGGGTGCGGAACTGGCGTTCGGCGGTGCAGAAATGACTGGATGCCATGGCCAGCAGGCCGTCGGCCAGCCCGGCCGAGCAGAGCGCAGCCCCAAGCCCCAGCGCTTCGGCCATGGTGCTGCAGGCCCCGAACAGCCCCGCATAGGGGATGCCCAGTGCCCGCATGGCGTAATTGGAGGCCGTGCACTGGGCCTGCAGGTCTCCGGCCAGAGCCAGACTGACCTCTTTTTCGGTGGTCTGCGCTTTTTTCAGGCAGAGCCGCGCCGCCCGCAGCTGCAGCTGGGTCTCGGCGGCTTCCCAGCCGGACTGGCCGAACCGGTTATCGGCGCTCAGCGCATCGAAGCCCGCCGCAAGGGGGCCTTCCCCCTCTTTTTTGCCGCCCACCGCCGCATGGGCCGCGATGACGGGCGGAGTCTGGAAGATCAGGGTGTCGCCGCGCCGGGTCGCCATGAAAAATTCCTCCTTTCAGGGATGTTTTTTTGCGAATTTTGTGGTATACTGGAAAATCGCCGGGAGTGTGCAATCTTTGCGCCCGGCAAAGCGTATGGTAAGTGAGAGGGATCAGCCGCCCAGCAGCCAGAGCACCCCGCCGTACAGCACCGCAGCCAGTGTGCCGTACACGATGACCGGCCCGGCGATGGTGAACATCTTGGCCCCGGTGCCCAGCACACGGCCCTCGGTCTTGAACTCGATGGCTGCGCTGACCACGGCGTTGGCGAAGCCCGTGATGGGCACCAGTGACCCGGCCCCCGCGCGGGCGGCGAGCTTCTGGTAAAGGCCCAGCGTCGTCAGCACCGCCGAGAGGGCGATGAGGGTGCAGCTGGTCAGGGTGCCGGCAAGGTCGGCTTCGAGCCCCAGACCCAGATACCACTGGCGGAGCACCTCGCCCAGCAGGCAGATGCTGCCGCCCACGCCGAAAGCCCACAGGCAGTCGGTGCCCAGCGGCGAATGCGGGCCTGCCCGCTGTACCCGCCGCGCATATTCCTGCGCTGTCAGTTTCATGCAGAACACCTCCGGGGATAGGATGTCCCCGGCCCGGAGAGAATATACAAGGAGAATCCTTATGAATCAACGACCTGTGAACCAACCGCACCGCCGCATGACCCGCGCCGAAGTGCGCCGCCGCCGTCGCAGCCGTGCCATCCGCCGGGTGGCCGGGCTGACCGCCGCCGTCTGCCTGTTCGTGGGCGGGGCTGCGTTCCTGCTCAACCGCCACGCCCCGGTGCCTTCCGCCAGCGCGGCCAGCGCCCCGGCGGAGGATGCGGAGAACAGCCTGCTTCCGGCAGCGTCCAGCACCGTGGAGGAGACCAACGGCAATGCTCTGGGCCTGACCGCAGACGAAGCCGCTGCTATGCTGGCCGACCCGCTGATGGTGCTGGTGAACCACACCAACAAGATGCCGGACGACTATACCTTTGAGACCAAGGAGTGCGGCTCGAAGACCGCTGTGAACAAGACGCTGCAGACCGTGGCCTGCGATGCCTTTCTGGAGATGCAGAAAGCCGCTGCCGCCGAAAATGTGACCATCTGGATGCAGAGCGGCTACCGCAGCGTCAAGTACCAGACCGGTCTGTACGAGCGGAAGACGAAATACTACACCGACCAGGGCTATGACCTGGCCACGGCCAAGGAAAAGGCGGCTGCGGTCGTCAACCCGCCGGGCTATTCGGAGCACAACTGCGGTCTGGCCGCAGACCTGAACAGCCCGGAGCACACCGGCCTGGACGAGGGTTTCGAGAACACCACGGCCTTCCGCTGGCTGTGCGAGCACGCGGCAGATTACGGCTTCATCCTGCGCTACCCCAAGGGGGCCGAGGCTCAGACCGAGATCACCTACGAGCCCTGGCACTGGCGCTATGTGGGCGTGGAAAATGCCCGGAAGATCAGCGCCAGCGGCCTGTGCTTCGAGGACTACATCGCCCAGCTGCACACCCTTGCGGGCTGAGCGGAAAAGCGCTGGCAAAGACCGGTGAAGAAACCGTAAAAATTTGCGCGAACCTTTGCATTTCCGGCAAGGGTATGGTAAGATAGCAATGGCCCGGCCAGCCGCGCCGGAAGGCACAGCGCCGGGCTTGAGTGTAATGAATGCAAAAGAAGGAATAATCTATGAAGATCCGTTCAAAACTGATACTGTCCGCTGTGGCTGCCACGCTGAGCTGCGCTCTGCTCGCAGGCTGCGGCGGCGCGGCTTCCTCTTCCACGGCGTCCTCGGCAAGCCCGGCGGCGTCCTCGGTGGTGCTGTCCCAGGCGGAGAGCGCCCTGCCCGATGACGGCACCAACAGCCCCGATGCGCTGGCCGACGAGGTGGATGCGCTGCTGGAAGCGAACCCCATCTCCAACCAGTTCGAGATCGCTGCCATGAACATCGAGTACGACTTCGGCCTGAAGGCGGAGGATGTGGCCAGCTATAAGGGCGTGAAGAGCAACGACAACGGCGATGCCGGTCTGGTGCTGGTCATCGAGCCGGCAGAGGGCAAGGCCGAAGAGATCGTGGAGGCCCTGAAGGCCTACCAGCAGGACCAGGTGGCCTTCTACGGCAACTATGCCGAGTTTGCCGCGGCACAGGCCAATGTGGAAAATGCCGTCATCGCCAACAGCGCCGACCGCGTGGTGATGGTCATTGCCTCCAACGCGTGCACGGAAGACCTGACCGACGCCGTCAACGACGTTCTGCTCAAGTAACAACGATCATCGTGGGCCGGTGCCTTGGCGGCATCGGCCCTTTTTCAAAGGAGGAACACCTTGGTTTTCAGCACCATCCTTTTTCTGTTCCGGTTTCTCCCCATCACGCTGGCGCTCTATTACCTTGCGCCCGCCAAACTCAAGAACACCGTGCTCTTTGTGTGCAGTCTGGTGTTCTACTGCTGGGGCGAAGTCCGGTTTTTCCCGGTCATGCTGGCCCTCATCCTCATCAACTACCTCTGCGGCCTGGGGCTGGAACGCATGGAGGACAAGCCCGCCGCCCGCACGGCGCTGCTGCTGGCGGCTCTGGCGGGGAGCCTGGGGATGCTGTTCTATTTTAAGTATGCGAACTTCGTCCTCTCCAGCCTGAACAGCCTGTTCGGCACCCAGTTCGCGGCCATTCAGGGCATCAGCACCCTGCCGCTGGGCATCAGCTTCTACACCTTCCAGACCCTTTCCTACACCATTGATGTCTACCGCCGGGATGTGAAGACCGAGCACAACATCATTGATTTCGGTGCCTATGTGGTCATGTTCCCGCAGCTCATCGCAGGCCCCATCGTCAAATACCGCGATGTCTCGGCTCAGCTGCATGTCTACGAACATCGCTACAGCCTCCGGCAGATCGAGGAGGGCATGACCCTGTTCACCTTCGGTCTGGCGAAGAAAGTCCTGCTGGCGGATGCCGTGGGCGCGCTCTGGACCGACATCATCGGCATCCAGAACAGTCCCTCCACCACCTATGTGGGTCTGGGCAATGCCTCCACGGCGCTGGTCTGGCTGGGCGTCATCGCCTATTCCTTGCAGCTGTATTTCGACTTTTCCGGCTATTCCATGATGGCCATCGGTATGGGCAAGATGCTGGGCTTTGATTTCCCGCAGAACTTCAACTACCCCTATATCTCGCGCTCCATCACGGAATTCTGGCGGCGCTGGCACATGACCCTGTCCGGCTGGTTCCGGGAGTACGTCTATATCCCGCTGGGCGGCAACCGCAAGGGCCTCAAGCGGCAGATCTTCAACCTCTTCGTCGTGGAGCTGCTCACCGGCATCTGGCATGGCGCGGACTGGAACTTCATCTGCTGGGGTCTGTACTACTTCATCCTGCTGGCCGTCGAGAAGCTGTTCCTGCTGAAATACCTTGAAAAAGGCAAAGTCTGGCCGCACATCTACACCCTCTTCCTCGTGGTGGTGGGCTGGGCCATGTTCGTGGGCAACGACTGGGGCGTCGGGTTCAACTACCTGTTCTATAAGCTCTTCGTGCCTGCGGGCGGTGTGTCGCCGGTGTATTTCCTGCGGAATTACGGTGTGCTGCTGGCGGTGTCGGTGGTCTGCTGCACCCCGCTCATCGAAAAGGTCTGGGACCTGCTGAAGAAGCGCACCGCAACGCGGGTGGCCACGGTGCTGGTGCTGCTGGTGCTCTCCACGGCCTATGTCGTGGGCAGCACGAACAGCCCGTTCCTGTATTTCAATTTCTGAGGAGGACGTAAAGCATGGATCAGAAAAAGCGTGTTTCCTCCCTGAAGCAGTACCCGGTGCTGGCGGCCTTCACCCTGTTCTTCGCGGCGCTGTTCGTGCTGGACCTGGTGACGCCGGACCGCGCCTACAGCGAGCTGGAAAACACGACCCTCACCCAGCGGCCCAAACTGACGGCCGTGTCGGTGGATGGGCTGAACAACTATTTTACGAACTATACCAAATATGTGAAGGATCAGGTCTTCGGGCGCGACCAGTGGATCAGCCTGCAGAGCCTGGCCGAGACGACCCTGTTCCAGAAGACCCAGAGCGGCGGCATCCTGCTGGGGCGGGAGCACCGGATGTTTGCCCGGCGCTACCGCGTTCTGCCCACCGAAGAGCGGGTCTGGAACAAGAATCTGGCGGCGGTGCAGTCGCTGGGCGAGCGTTACCCCGGCAAGGTGAGCTTCATGCTCGTGCCGTCGGCCTCCGTGCTCTATCCGGAAGACCTGCCCCTCGCTGCGCCTCAGATGGACGAGGAAGGGCGGATCGACGAAGCGAAGGCGGCGCTCCCGGCGGTGCAGTTTCTCCGCGTCACCGATGCGCTGCGGGCGCACAAGGACGAGTATCTGTACTATCGCACCGACCACCACTGGACGACGCTGGGGGCTTACTACGCCTACGAGCAGTTCTGCGAAGCGCAGGGCCTGACGCCCTTTGACCGCAGTGCGCATCCTGTGGAGACGGCGGAAAACTTCTACGGCACCCACTACTCCAAGGCGCGCACCTGGAATGCCGAGCCGGACACCATCACCTGGTACGATCTGCAGAACCGGCTCACCATCTGGAACGTCACTGCGCCGGGCCAGCCCACCGAGGGCACACAGACCGGCCTGTATGATACGGGCAAGCTGGACGTTTACGACAAGTATGCCATGTTCCTCCACGGCAACAACGGCCTGAGCCGGGTGGAGGGCGACGGCACCGGCAAGATCCTCGTCATCAAGGACAGCTACGCCAACAGCTTCGTGCCGTATCTGACGGCGAACTATGCGGCCATTGATGTGGTGGACTTCCGCAATTACAACTATGGTCTGGACCAGCTCATCGCAGACAACGACTACGACGCCATCCTGGTGTTGTACAGCTATTCCAGCTTTACCAGCGACCCGTATCTCTACCGTGCGGGCGTGGCAGGCTGAGCCGTGAAAAAACGCAGTCCTTTTTCACAAACTTTTTGCGAAGTTTTCATGCGACTTTCCGATTTTTCATAGTTTTGCACAGAATCTATTGCAGAAAACCGACAGACGTAGTAAAATGAGCGTATAAAGAGTGAGTGAGGAATGTAGCAGGGTTGCTGGATGCGGCGGAGGAACAGAAACCGTCGAAATGAGGGAAAATTAGGAATGAAGAATGAACTGAAGATGCCCGCACACTGCGCCGTGGTGTCGGAAGATGAGATGACTTATGTTGAGGGCGGCAGCTATCTGGATGCGCTCTCGACGGCGGCAACGGTCGTAGGAGCTGTGGTGCTGGGTGCCAGCTATGTCTGGGGCATCGGAACGGCCCGCAGCTGGCTGAACCAGAAGGAGAACCGCAAGGGCAATGTCTTCACGGTGATCGGCCGTGCGCTGGATGATATCGGCGAGGACATGAGCCAGAGCCCGTCCAACTTCCTGCGGGATGTGGTCTCCACCGCTGCGGTGGTGGGTCTGGCCCCGGTCAGCGTGGTGCTGATGCTCATCTGAGCAGACAGCCCCGGATGCCTCTTGGAACCCCTTAGCATTTGTTTGGAAACCTGCAGTGCAGCGAATGCACTGCTTGGGATATTATTGCTTTTTCAAAGGAGTGTTATTATGGAAAACAAGATGAAGATGCCCGCGAACTACAACGTCATGAACGAAGAGGAAATGACCTATACGCAGGGCGGCAGCGCTATTGGTGCTATTTCTGCTCTGGCTAGCACCGCATTCGGCATCTGGAACCTGTACAACTACTACAAGGGCATGGTCGCTACCCGCAACTATGTCGCAGCGCACAAGGGCCAGGATACCGCAGCTCTGCTGGAGGGCGGCATGAACACCTATGTGAACTACCTGCAGAAGGATCTGATCAGCGCATTCAAGGGCATCTGCGCTGGTACGGCTGCTGTCGGCCTGTGGCCCATCACCGCTCTGGTCATCATCACTGCCTAAAATATTGAGGCCAGACAGCCCGGAGTACTCCAAAGAACAATGAAAAGCGGCGGCTCTCCCCAATCGGGGCGGGCCGCCGCTTTTTGTTGTGTTTTGGAGAAAAGTGTGTTATTCTAATACTGGAAGACGCTGTGTCCAGAACGCAGGCGGCAACTCCCTACCGGAAGGTCTTGTTATCAGCAAGGCGCCGGGAGGGCGACTTTTGTAGTTTTTGTCCCCCGGAGGCCTTGTGGCTGAAAGGGGGGATGTCAAATGACATTGACTGAGGTTCTTGCACTGTTGGCGCTCATCATCAGTTTCCTGGGATTGATCGTCACAGTTATCTACGACACTATCGATATCGTGCTTCGCATCAAAGAGTTTCAGACCAAAATTGGACAAAAGAAATGACCGCCCACGCTTGCCCAAGCCGACGGTCATTCTTTTGACGATATGCCGGTAAGGAGCTAGCCGTTTGTTGGGCCAGCGCCTTCCTTATTTGTAGTATATCCGGTTTTGGACGGATTGTCAAGATTTTGTGTGGCTGTTCCGTAAGTGCAGGCCGCCGCTTTTTGTTGTGTTTTGTGACCCGGTTACGGAAGCGGGGCGGCATTTGGGGTATACTAAGACCATCGAACAACAAACACACCCGCAGGAGGTAGAAGATATGGAACCCATTACGATCACGACCGAAAATTTTGACGCCGAGGTGCTGCACAGCGAAAAGCCGGTGCTGTTGGACTTTTGGGCCAGCTGGTGCGGCCCCTGCCGGATGCTCTCGCCCATCGTGGACGAGGTGGCCGAGGAGCGCAGCGACGTCAAGGTGGGCAAGGTCAATGTGGACGAGCAGCCGGACCTCGCCGCCCAGTTCGGCGTCATGAGCATCCCCACGCTGCTGGTCTTCCAGAACGGTCGGCTCGTCAATCAGGCGGTCGGTGCCCGCCCGAAGAGCGGTGTGCTGGCCCTGCTGGATCGCTGAGCCGCCCCCCGAAGAATCGCGTTTTGCCCCGCTGTGCGCATCCTGCGCCCGGCGGGGCATTTTTGCGCTTTGGGGAGCGGTGCGTTTGCGGAACGCATCATCTGATTTGCCGGTACGATGAAACAATTTCGCGTTTCTGTACAAACGCACAGAAAAACGGTAAGATAAAAGAGAAAAGTTTGATACTTTCGTGCTTTACAACTTTATCAAGATAAAGTAAAATAAATTCAAGAAGGATTTCGCAGAGCAAATGGCGCGGACGATGCCGCACACAGGGCGGGAAAGAGGAAAGGGAAACCAGCATGGGATTTGATCTGTCGGATCTGCAGCCGAAGGAGCGGGCCTCCTTTGCGCTGCGGGCACTGTATGAGGCGGCGGGCTGCCGCAAATACCACATGGGCCGCTTTGAGGAATACGGTCTGTATCAGGAGAACCGGAGCTTTCTGTCGTCGGAACAGGTCATCACCTTCACCGACCTGGACGGACGTCTGCTGGCGCTCAAGCCGGACGTGACCCTCTCCATTGCCAAGACGGCCCAGCCCGCCCCCGGCGAGACGCTGAAATACTACTACCACGAGAACGTCTACCGCCCCTCGGCAGAGAGCCACACCTTCAAGGAGATCGCGCAGATGGGCCTGGAGATGCTGGGAGCCGTGGGCGAAGCGCAGGTGCAGCAGGCAGTCGGGCTGGCGGCAAGATCGCTGGAACAGCTGGGCGCGGCCTGGGTGCTGGAGCTGAGCCACATGGGGTATCTGTTCGGTCTGCTGGATGCGCTGGCAGTGCCCGAATCGGCCCGCCCCGCCCTGCTGGACCTGCTGCGCGAGAAGAACGCCCACGAGCTGCGGGCCGCCGCAAAGGCTGCCGGGCTGGACGATGCCGGGGCCGATACGCTGTGTGCGCTGCTGACCCTCTGCGGCGGCTGCGAAGAGACGCTGGCCCGCGCCGAGGCCTTCTGCAAAAACGACCGGATGCGGGCCGCAGCCGCCGAGCTGCGGGCGCTGACACGCTCTCTGAGCGCCGAGGGCGGGAGCGTTCGGCTGGACCTCTCGCTGGCGGGCGAGATGGAGTATTACAACGGGCTGGTCTTTCAGGGCTATTTGCAGGGCCTGCCCCGCCCGCTGCTCAAGGGCGGACGCTACGACCTGCTGATGCAGAAATTTACCCCCGGCGCGGACGCCATCGGGTTTGCGGTCTATCTGGATGAGCTGGACCGCCTGAGCGCCCCGCTGCCGCCGGTCCAGCAGCAGAAGACCGACCGGGTGATGCTGAATGTGGCTCTGCCGAAAGGCCGTCTGGGCGATAAGGTCTATGGCCTGCTGGCCCGCATCGGCTACGGCTGCGCCGAGGACTACAATGCTACCCGGAAGCTGGTGGTCGAGAACCCCGAAGCGGGCATCCGGTACTTCCTCGTCAAGCCCAGCGATGTGGCCATCTATGTCGAGCACGGCGCGGCGGATGTGGGCATCGTGGGGAAGGACATCCTCACCGAAGCCTCCGCCGATGTGTACGAGCTGCTGGACACCGGCCTCGGCAGATGCCGGATGTGCGTGGCAGCGCCGAACGACTATCAGGACGACCCCAGCCGCCCGGTGCGGGTCGCTACCAAATTCGTGAACATCGCCAAGAACTACTATGCGTCCATCGGGCGGGACATTGATATCATCAAGCTGAACGGTTCCATTGAGCTGGCCCCCATCCTGGGCCTTTCGGATGTCATCGTGGACATCGTGGAGACCGGCACGACCCTGCGGGAGAACGGCCTGAAGGTCGTGACCGAGTTTCTGCCCATCTCGGCCCGGTTCATCGCCAACAAGGCCAGCTACCAGTTCAAACACCGGGAAGTGGACCGAATGCTCGAACAACTGCGGGAGACCTTACAGGAGGCTGCAAAATGATCAAGTTGTACCAATTTGACGAACTGAGACCGGAAGAAATTCTGAACCGGGACATCCGCGCCGAAAAGAATGTGGAGGATGTCGTGGACGGCATCCTTGCCGACGTCCGCGCCCGCGGCGATGCGGCCCTGAAGGAATACGCCCTGAAATTCGATGGCGCGTCCATCGAAGAATTGCAGGTGACCCAGGCGGAGATCGACGAGGCCTTCGCGAACATGGACCCCTATTTCCTGGAGACGCTGAAGGAGGCCGCTGCCAACATCGAGGCCTTCCACCGCCAGCAGGTGCACAAGAATTTTGTGATGAACGACAAGCCCGGCGTGGTGCTGGGCCAGAAATACACTCCCATCGAAAAGGCGGGCGTCTATGTGCCCGGCGGCACGGCAGCTTACCCCTCTACGGTGCTGATGGATGTCATTCCGGCCAAGGTGGCCGGGGTGTCGGAGATCGTCATGACCACCCCCGCCGGAAAGGACGGCAGGGTGGACCCGGTCATCCTGGCCGCTGCCGCTACGGCGGGCGTGACGAAGATCTTCAAGACCGGCGGCGCACAGGCGGTGGCGGCGCTGGCCTACGGTACCGAGAGCATCCCGGCCGTGGATAAGATCGTCGGCCCCGGCAACATCTACGTGGCCACGGCCAAGCGGAAGGTCTTCGGCAAGGTGGGCATCGACATGATCGCCGGCCCCAGCGAGATCCTGGTGCTGGCAGACGGCGGGTGTGACCCGGCCTGGGTGGCGGCAGACCTGCTGAGCCAGGCCGAGCACGACAAGCTGGCCAGCCCCGTCCTCGTGACCGACAGCGAAGCGCTGGCCAAAGCCGTGCAGGCAGAGCTGGAAGTCCAGATCCCTCAGCTGCCCCGCGCCGCCATCGCCCGCGCCAGCGTGGACGACAACGGCAAGATCATCGTCTGCACCGACCTCCACAAGGCCATTGAGGCCTGCAACATCATCGCGCCGGAACATCTGGAAGTCTGCGTGGAAGACCCCTTCGGCGTGCTGAACGAGATCAAGAACGCGGGAAGCATCTTCCTGGGCCGGAACGTCCCGGAGGCACTGGGCGATTACTTTGCCGGCCCGAACCACACCCTGCCCACCAGCGGCACGGCCCGCTTTTCCAGCCCGCTGGGCGTGGACGACTTCGTCAAGAAGTCCAGCTTCCTCTATTACACCCGCGATGCGCTGGAGGCGGTGGCCCCCCGCATCGCCGATTTTGCCGAGCGCGAGGGCCTGCACGCCCACGCCAGAAGCGTGACGATCCGGTATGAATAAATGGGAAGGCGTTTTCCCCTCTCCGTCATTGCTTCGCAATGCCACCTCCCCCAAAGTGGGAGGTTGAAAAGCTCTCCCTTTGGGAGAGCTGGACGCGAAGCGGCCTGAGAGGGTGAGGACGCTGACAAGGAGATAAAGCGTATGAGTAGATTCCTTTCACCGAGGCTGGATACGGTGACCCCCTACACCCCCGGCGAGCAGCCGCAGGATCAGCAGTACATCAAGCTGAACACCAACGAAAGCCCCTATCCGCCCTCCCCGGCGGTGCTGGAGGCCGTGAGCCGTGCCGAGGTGGAAAAGCTGCGGCTCTACTCCGACCCGGCCTGTGCCGAGCTGCTGAATGCGGCGGCAAAGCACTTCGGGCTGCAGCCGGACCAGATCATGCCCGGCAACGGCAGCGACGAGAACCTGTTCTTCGCGCTGCGGGCCTTCTGCGACGAGGAACACCCGCTGGCCTATGCGGACATCACCTACGGCTGCTACGGCGTCTGGTGTGGGCTGATGCACATCCCCAGCCGGATCATCCCGCTGCGGGAGGACTTCACGCTGGACCCCACCGATTATTACGGCCTGAACACCACCATCGTGCTGGCCAACCCCAACGCCCCCACTGGTCTGGCCCTGCCCCGCAGCGCCATCGAGGGCATCCTGCAGGCCAACCCCGACCATGTGGTCATCGTGGACGAAGCGTATGTGGACTTCGGCGGGGAGAGCTGTGTGCCCCTCATCGACCGGTACGAGAACCTGCTGGTGGTGCAGACCTTCTCGAAGTCCCGCCAGCTGGCCGGTGCCCGGCTGGGTCTGGCCATGGGCAACGCGAAGCTCATCGCCGACCTGAACCGGGTCAAGTTCAGCCTGAACCCCTACAACATCAACCGCCTGACCCTGAAAGCCGGGCAGGCCGCGCTGGAAGATACCGCCTACTTCGACACCACCCGCGCCGCCATCGTCGAGACGCGCGGCTGGACCCGGCAGCAGCTGGAAGCGCGCGGCTTCACCGTGCTGGACAGCCGGTCGAACTTCCTGTTCGCCCGCACGGCACGGCAGGACGGCGGCACCCTGTACCGAAAACTGAAGGAAAACGGTGTGCTGGTGCGGCATTTCGATGCACCGCGCATCCACAGCTGGCTGCGCATCACCATCGGCACACCGGCCCAGATGCAGGCGCTGCTGGCCGCGCTGGACAAGATACTGGAGGACTGACCCATGCGGGAAGTGAGTTTGGAACGCAACACCAACGAGACGCAGATCGAATTGACACTCAATCTGGACGGCGCAGGCCGGTATCAGGTGGACACCGGCTGCGGGTTTCTGAACCACATGCTGGAGCTGTTTGCGCGGCATGGCCGGTTCGACCTGGTGCTTACCTGCCACGGCGACGTGGAGGTGGACTACCACCACACCGCCGAGGACATCGGCATCGCACTGGGGCAGGCGTTTGCCAGGGCGCTGGGCGATATGCGGGGCATCTGCCGCTACGGCAGCTTCTATCTGCCCATGGATGAGGCACTGGTACTTTGCGCCGTGGACCTGTCCGGCCGGTGCACCCTGAACTGGGATGTCCGCTGCAAGACCGAAAAGGTCGGCGATTTTGATGTGGAGTGCGCCTCAGAGTTCTGGCTGGGCTTTGCCCGGAACGTGCCCGCCACGGTCCACTTTGTACAGTTCGCGGGCGAGAACACCCACCATATCCTCGAAGCCTGCTTCAAGGGCGCAGGCCACGCGCTGGCTGCGGCGGTCAAGATCGACGCCGCCCACCGGGACGAGATCCCCTCCACGAAAGGACTGCTGGTATGATCGCGATCATGGATTACGGAGTGGGCAACCTGTTCAGCCTGAAGTCGAGCCTGGCCCATCTGGGGCAGGAGGCCGTCGTCACCGCCGACCCGGCGGTCATCCGCGCGGCCGACCGGCTCATCCTGCCCGGTGTGGGGGCGTTCGGCGACGCCATGGCCAAGCTGGAAGCCACCGGCCTGGTGCCCGTCCTCCGGGAAGAAGCCGCCCAAAAGCCGCTGCTGGGCATCTGCCTGGGGATGCAGCTGCTGTTTGAAAAAAGCTATGAGTACGGCGAACACGCGGGCCTGGGCTTCGTAAAAGGCGAGGTCTGCCCGCTGGAACCCGACCTTGCAGACCGGACACTCAAGGTGCCGCAGATCGGCTGGAACGCGCTGCACATCGTCCGGGACGACCCGCTGTTCCGCTACATCCGCGAGGGCGAATACGTCTACTACGTGCACAGCTACTACGGCACGAACTGTGCGGAGAGCACGCTGGCGGTGAGCGACTATTCCATCCCCGTCACCGGCGTGGTCCGTGCGGGCCGGGTGTATGGAACGCAGTTCCACCCCGAAAAGAGCGGGGACACCGGCCTGCGCATCCTGAAAGCCTTCAGTGAATTATGAACAGCTCAACCCTCTCCGTCATCGCTTACGCGATGCCACCTCCCCCGAAGTGGGAGGTTGAAAAGCTCCCCCTTTGGGGGAGCTGGCGCGAAGCGCCTGAGAGGGGGAAGCCAGTTAAAGGAGATCTATAATGCAATTATTTCCAGCCATTGATCTACGGGACGGAAAGGTCGTCCGCCTGACGCAGGGCGACTACGACCGGATGACCGTCTACGGCGAAGACCCCTGTGCCCAGGCGCGGAAGTTCCTGGAAGCCGGTGCAAAAAATCTCCATGTCGTGGATCTGGACGGTGCCAAGGACGGCACCCTTTCCAACTACGAGGCCATCGCCGCGCTGGCAAAACAGGGTGGCCTGTACATTGAAGTCGGCGGCGGCATCCGCACCGAAGAGCGGATCGAGACGTATCTGTCGCTCGGCGTGGGCCGCTGCATCCTGGGCAGCGTGGCCGTAACCGATTTCGACTTCACGGCCCGGATGCTGAAACGGTACGGCGACCGGATCGCCGTGGGCGTGGACGCGAAGGATGGATACGTTGCCATCCATGGCTGGAAGGAGGTCAGTACCGAACAGGGCGTGGACTTCTGCAAACGGCTGGCCGAGGCGGGCTGCCGAGCCATCATCTACACCGACATTGCCTGTGACGGCGCGATGCAGGGCACGAATCTGGCTCTCTACCGGCAATTGCAGGCCGAAGTGCCCGGCGTGGCCTTCACGGCCAGCGGCGGCATCTCGTCGGAAGCCGAGCTGGAAGAGCTGGACCGGATGGGCGTGGCGGCGGCCATCCTGGGCAAGAGCCTGTACACCGGTGCGCTGGACCTGAAACGCTGCGCTGCGCGGGTGCAGCGCTGAACCGGAAGGGAGCAGAACATGATAACGAAACGCATCATTCCCTGCCTGGACGTGCGGAATGGCCGGGTGGTCAAGGGCACGAACTTTGAGGGCATCCGGGATGTGGCCGACCCTGTGGAGATGGCCCGGCTCTACAACGCCGCCGGGGCCGATGAGCTGGTGTTCTACGACATCACGGCCAGCTTTGAGGGCCGCGCCCTCTTCACCGATATCCTCACCCAGGTGGCGAGCGAGATCTTCATCCCGCTGACGGTGGGCGGCGGCATCCACACGCTGGAGGATTTCGACCGGGTGCTCAAGTGCGGGGCCGACAAGGTCAGCGTCAACTCCGGTGCGCTGCAGGACCCCGGCCTGATCCCGGCGGCAGCCCAGCGCTATGGCGACCAGTGCGTCGTCCTCTCCGCCGACGTCAAGCGGGTGAACGGCCAGTTCCGCGTCTTTGCCAAGGGCGGGCGCGAGGATACCGGCCGCGATGCGCTGAACTGGATCGCCTGGTGCACCGAGCATGGGGCCGGGGAGGTCTGCCTGAACAGCATCGACACCGACGGTGTGCGGAACGGCTTCGACCTCGAAATGCTGGACGCCGTGGCCGCGCGGGTGCATGTGCCCATCATCGCCAGCGGCGGCGCAGGCAAAAAAGAAGATTTTCTGGAACTGTTCCACCACAAGGGCATCGACGCGGGCCTTGCGGCGGGCATTTTCCACCAGAAACTGCTCTCCATTGCCGACCTGAAAGCCTACCTGAACGAAAATGGCATCGAAATGCGGGTCTAAGCTCTTGCGTTTCGGCCCCATTTAGGATAAACTGTAAGTATCCCCTTTTGAGGGGGAGGAGAACTACGATGGAATTGAAATTTGATGAAAAGGGCCTCATTCCTGCCATCGTGCAGGACCACTACACCAAAGAGGTGCTCACCCTTGCCTACATGAACGCCGAGACGCTGGCACTGACCATCGCCGAGGGGCGGACCGTGTTCTGGAGCCGCAGCCGCCAGGAGATCTGGCGCAAGGGCGACACCAGCGGCAATGTCCAGCATGTGGTGTCCATCACCGCCGACTGTGACAACGACGCGCTGGTGGTGGAGGTGGTCAAGGACGGCCCCGCCTGCCACACCGGTGCCGAGAGCTGCTTCTTCCACGAAGTGTATCTCTCGCCGGAACTCAAGCAGTTCAGCTGGCAGGGGCTTTATGCGCTCATCAAAGGCCGCAAGACCGACCCACAGGAGGGCAGCTACACTACCTACCTGTTCGAAAAGGGCAAGGAGAAGATCCTGAAAAAAGTGGGCGAAGAGTGCACTGAGGTCATCATTGCGGGCGAAAAGGAAGACCGCGCCGAGACCATCTACGAGATCAGCGACCTGGCATACCATGTGCTGGTGCTGATGGTCCAGGCAGGCATCACGGTGGAGGACATCACCCGTGAGCTTGAAAAACGACATGTCATCGACCACAAGGTCAAACAGGAAAGGATGCAGTGAGTTTCTATGGCAGATTACAGGAAGTCCAGCGTGCATTGCCACTCGACAATGTGCGACGGCAGAAATACGTTGCAGGAGATGGCCAGCGCCGCTTGTGCGCAGGGTCTGACTACACTGGGCTTCTCCGGCCATAGCTACACCCAGCGCGACCGCGAATACTGCATGAGCCCCAGCCGCACCGCGCAGTACAAGGCCACCATCGCCAAGCTCAAGGCGGAGTACCGGGGCAAGGTGGACATCCTCTGCGGCATCGAGTGGGACGTGCTGAGTGAGGATAAGCCCGAAACCTACGATTACTGGATCGGCGCCGCACATCATCTGTACGGCAAGAACACCGGCCGGTATTACGAGATCGACTTCCGCCCGCAGGACCTGCACGACTGCATCTTCGATGACTTCGACGGCGACCCGCTGGCCGCAGTCGAGGCCTACTTTGCCGAGGTGGCAAAGGTGGCGGCCAAAGGCCCGGACATCCTGGCTCACATCGACCTCATCAAGAAGCTGAACGGCGAGGGCGAGTTCTTCGACGAGGAGTCTCCCCGCTATAAGGCCGCTGCCCTCAAGGCACTGGCCGTGGCCAAAGAGCATGACTGCCGCCTGGAAGTGAACACCGGCGGCGTCTACCGCGGCTACCGCAAGGATTTCTACCCCGGTGCCTGGCTGCTGGGCGAGTGGCAGAAGATGGGCGGCAGGGTCATCATCACGGCCGATGCCCACGACACGGCCAGCCTGACCTTCGACTTTGACGAAGCAGCCGCTGCCCTCCGGGCCGCAGGCTTCACCCAGGTGGATGTGCTCACCGTCAACGGCTTCGAAGCACAGGAACTGTAACGGTATCATCAGAATGGCCCTCTCTGTCCCAGACGGAGAGGGTCATTTTCCGGTCTGATAGGAGGAACTGCATGACCCAAACCGCAAAAAGATCCCCATTTACGATGAACGTAGACCTGATGCACGGCCCCATTTTCAAGAGCTTGGTCGTCTTCATGCTGCCCATCTTCGTCTCGAACCTGTTCCAGCAGCTCTACAACACGGTGGACACCATGATCGTGGGCAATGTGCTGGGCGACACGGCACTGGCCGCCATTGGCTCCTGCGGCTCGATCTACGAGCTTCTGGTGGGCTTTGGCCTCGGCATCGGCAACGGCCTTGCCATCGTCGCAGCGCGCTCCTACGGGGCGCAGGATCACGATCTGCTCAAGAAGACGGTGGCAGGCTCCCTTGTCATCGGCCTCATTGCCTCGCTCTGCATCACGCTGGCCGGTGCGGTGGGTCTGCGCCCGCTTCTGGTGCTGCTGGACACCCCGGCGGAGATCCTCGAAGACGCCTACCGGTACATCATCGTCATCGACTACGGCGTCCTCGTCATGTTCGCCTACAACCTCTGTGCCGGTCTGCTCCGCGCCATCGGCAACAGCTTCATGCCGCTGGTCTTCCTGCTCCTTTCGTCGGGCCTGAACATCCTGCTGGACCTGCTCTTCATCGCCCGGATGGGGATGGGAGTGCAGGGCGCAGCGGTGGCTACGGTCATCTCCCAGGGCGTGTCGGTCCTGCTCTGCATCGCGTATGTGTTCGCCAAAGTCAAGCTGCTCCTCCCGGAGAAAAAGCACTTCCGGGTCGGCCGACATCTGTACTGGGAGCTGTTCAGCCAGAGCATCTGCATGGGCCTGATGAGCAGTATCGTCTCGGCAGGCTCGGTCGTTTTGCAGTATGGCATCAACGGGCTGGGCACACTGGTCATCGCCGGGCACACCGCCGCCCGCAAGATGTTCATGTTCACCGATATGCCGCTGCTGAGCATGGCGTCGGCGGGTTCGACCTTTGTTTCTCAGAACTGCGGCGCGGGCCAGCCGGGCCGCGTCCGCAAGGGGATGAAGGAGATCTACCTCTACTCGGTCGTCGTGGCCGTGGCTGCGGTTGTGCTGATGCGGGTGGCAGCACCGTGGATGGTGGCCTTCGTCTCCGGCTCCAGTGAGCCCATCGTGCTTGAAAACGGTGCCCGCTACCTGCTCTGGAACGCACCGTTCTACGCGGTGCTGGGCATCCTGCTCTCCACCCGCTACGCCCTGCAGAGCCTTGGCAACAAGGTGCTGCCGCTCTTCTCCAGCGTCATCGAGCTGGTGGGCAAGGTCGTCTTCGTCGTGCTGTTCATCCCGAAGTTCGGGTACGATGCGGTCATCCTCTGTGAGCCCATCATCTGGTGCGTCATGGCGGCTTATCTTGTGGCCGTCTATCGGCACGACCCCTTTGTCTTCCCGAAACAGGAAAAGCGCTGAACGGCAGCGCACAAACCGAAAACAGACGCAGAGAAGCATGATTTGAGGAAAAATCGCATGGGATTTTATCAAACTGTTATCCTTCTGTGAATTTTAGCACTCTGCTATTGACAGTGCTAAAAACATGTGCTATAACAGGGCCGTGCTCAGGAGGAAGGGCAAACGGAGAGCCGCAAGGCGCTCCGGAAAGCCTTTCCGAGTGGACGCTTCAGATTTTTTGCCCCGACCCGAACGCCGGGATTGGAGGAATGATTTATGCTTATGCCGACTGTTTTCCATGAAAACCTGTTCGATGATTTCTTCGATCCGTTCTGGAATGACGCTGCACTGGAACGTATGATGAACCGTGAGGCTCGTGATACCTTTGGTAAGCGCGGTGCAAACATGATGAAGACCGATGTCAAACAGACGGACAACGGCTACGAAGTAGCGGTTGACCTGCCGGGCTGCAAGAAGGAAGACGTTCAGATGGATCTGAACGACGGCTACCTGACCATTCAGGCAGTGCGCAGCCACAGCAATGACGAAAAGGACAAAGAGGGCCGCTATCTGCGGCGCGAATCCTTCTCCGGCACCTGCGCCCGCAGCTTCTATGTGGGCGATGTGAAGAAGGAAGACATCCACGCAAAGTTCGAGGATGGCGTCCTGCACGTCGAGCTGCCTGCTCCTCAGCAGACGAAGGCTTTGCCTGAGAACCCGAATCTGATTGCAATCGAGTAAAACGCCGGTCGTGTGCGCCAAAGCACAACGCACACAGAATGCCCCCGGAGCGCTGCGAAAGGCCCTCCGGGGGCATTTTTGCGCACAGAAAACCCCGCCGCATGGGAACAGCAGCGTGTCCGGTGCGGCGGGGCAGAAGAGGTCGATGGGGGCAGCTTACAGGGCGGAATAGCCGAAGCTGTTGACGAGGGCGTCGATGCGTTGGCCCGCCTTGCACAGGGGGCAGTCGCGGGAATCGAAGCTGGCGTAGTCGGGCAGGTTGGACGGGTCGAAGATGGACGTGACCGGGATGCCCAGGCAGTCGGTGGCGGTGGCGAAGATGGCCGACAGGCCCGCGACCATGCCGCCGTAGTAGTTGACAGCCTCGATGGCGGCCTGTGCGGTGTAGCCGGTGGTGATGGAAGCCGCCAGGATGAGCACATGCTTGCCCTTGACCATGGGGGCCAGATTGTCGCGCAGGATGATCTGGCTGCCGGTGGTGTACTCCGGCGTGATGACATAGATGGTCTGGTGGGCGTTCATGTTGGCGAAGCCGTCTTTCGTGAGCTCATTGGCCAGGCAGGTGCCGATGACCTGGGTGCCGTCCAGGCAGAGGACGGTATCCACGACGGTGCTATGCTGATAGGCAGCCACCAGCTCCTTTGCCACGGCCTTGGCCTCGGACAGACGGGATTTCTGGGTGGTCACGTCGATGTAATAGTTGATATGGCTGTGGCTGGTGGCAAAATGCCCCTTTGCCACGCGCAGGAACAGACTGCTCTTATTGGTGGGTAATTTTACCATGTTGATCATAACTGCAACACTCCTGTTCATCAAAAGTCCGGCCTTCCGGTTCCGGGCGGAAAACAAACAGCGCGGCGGCATGTTCTGAGCCGCTGCGCTCCCATCCTTTTCCATGACCCTATTGTAAAGGAAAAACACCCTGTACACAAGATACAAAACTGCTGAAAATCAGATGGAAAATTGTGACACCTTGCCAGAACGCGGGCAAACAAAAACCGCCCGGAACCAGTCCGGGCGGAAGATGCGGAGCGTTTGCAGAAGATCAACCCTTTGGGCGGGTGGTCTTCCAGTTCAGGGAGTACTCGTTGTACTGCAGGTCGGGGCAGTAGGTCAGCACGATGGACTGGCCCGGTTCGAGAGCAGCACCCAGCTTCAGGTTGATATTACCCGACACGGAGGCGCCCTTCTTCAGGTTGGTATCGCACAGGGGGGCATCCAGGGTCAGGCCGTTGGAGGCCGTATACTTGGTGATGAACTCGTCTTTATCGTTGAAAACGGTGGCCTTGAAGTTGTTGGGATTCACATAGATGGGGTTGGCGCGGCCATTGGTGATCTTAAAGGGGAAAGCAATGGTCGTACCGGTGACATCCGGTGCGGTGTAGCTCTTGCTGGCCTCCACATACTTGCCCATGGCGGCAGTGACCTGCAGGACCGTGAGCTCACCGGGCGTCGTGCGGAGCGCGTTGTAGGAGTCGCTGGTATCGATTTTGCAGCCGGTGAACAGGCTTGCACCGGCAACGGCGACAGCGGCGACGGCAGTGTATTTCAGGAACGAGCGGCGGGAAAATGCGAAAGACATGATGGTTCCTCCTTTGTATGGGATCACATATCATTTTGCCAAAACGGCCTTGCCTATACAATAGGCGAAAACCGGGCGGATGTCAATGCTTTTCACAGATTTTTTGAGAAGATCTCACCCGAAAAAAACAGAGGTGAGACGAAATTTCGTCCCAAAAGGTCAGCTGTTCTTCAGGTCGGAAGCGCTCATCACGAAGGTGATGCTCTTGCCGGATGCGAAGGTGGGGTTGTAGGTCACGGTCATCTGCTGCCAGCCGGCGGGCACCATGCAGACCAGCTCAATGTAGCCGGTGCCCTGCGGGGGCAGGCTGGGCACATCGGAGAAGCTCTCCGTGGCGGCGTCGTACAGGGAGACGTAAGCGCCGGCCTCGGCAGCCTGGCCGTCCACGGTGACGGTGAAGTCGGTGGTGGAAGCGGACAGCGCGTGGAAGTAGGGGGCGGTGTTGGCGGCGCGGGAAGCCTCATCGGTCAGGGGATAGGCGGCGTCGATCTCCGCGATGTTCTGTGCGCCGATGGCCATGCTGTCGGTCTTGGAGCGGTTGACAGCCGTGACCAGAACGGCGACATACTGGTGGCCAGCCACATCGGGTGCATCGGACAGCGTGAAGACGCTGGACAGCTGGACGCCCAGGTTGTTCCAGTTGCTGACCTTATCGCCGACCTTCACCTCGACAGAGCCGCTGGAAGACTGGCAGCCGCCCAGCATGGATGCGGCACCCAGTGCAAGCGCAGAAACGCCGGTGACCTTCAGAAAAGCGCGGCGGGAAATCTTGTTCGACATAAAACTGCCTCCTTAATTGGCATAGTCTTTTTCTTCTATGGTTCGTTTATAACATCTTTTGCCGGGAAGTGCAAGCCTTTTGCGGAAAAATTAACACGAGTTTCACACAGGGGCTTACTGCTCCGGGCCGAGGCCCTTGACGCGGGTCTCGCTGGTCTTGACCAGATTTAAGAGGCTGGGGGTATAGAGCGGGAACTCCCGCGTCAGGCTCTCGGTGGTCATGGAGAGGCAGGCCGGGTCCTTGACGCCCTCGCCGACGCCGACGTTCTCACCGGCCAGCAGGGCTTCCACATTGGCCTCGTTCATCCGCATCACGGCGTCGGCATAGCCGGGCCAGCGGCGGGCCTCCACGCTGAACAGGCTCTGGGCGTTGTGGGGCTCCGCAGAGTAGAGCAGGCGGAACATCTTGGCCACGGCCATCATCAGGTAGCTGCTGACCTCGGTGGTCAGGGCCTTGCTGTGGCACTCGCCGATCTTGGCGTACAGCACGTTCAGGCTGTTGGAGATCAGCTTTTTGTTCATGGTGGGCAGCACGCTGCCGTGATAGATGTTGTCCTTCATCTTGTCGGGGTTGGGCAGCTCGTCGGCGGTCAGCATCATACCGTTGCGCTCGGCCGAGCGGCCCAGCAGATAATCGCAGGACACATTATAGTAATCTGCAACACGGACCACGAAATCCAGACCGCACTCGCGGATACCCTTTTCGTAGTGGGAGAGCAGCGCCTGCGAGACGCCGAGGTCTTCCGCTGCCTGTTTCTGGGTGATGCCGCGCTCCTTGCGCAGCAGCTTGATGATACGATTGAATTCCATGATCTTTGGCTCCTCAGTGAAAAATGAGACTTCTTTGATTTTTGGTTTACAGCATGTTGATTATACACAATGGAAAACGACTTGTAAAGCAAGCAAAATGACGGAATTTTTTGACGAATTTCGTCATTTTTGTCAAAGCTCTTGCTCTGACTACCATATCTATGCTAAACTAAGGGGCAACTGGTATATATTTTGTGCCGCGCCGGGGTCGTGAAAATTGCGCCCGGCGTGAAGAAACGGGCACAATGAGCCGATCTTTGCGAAAATCGAGGTGTTTTGACCCATGAAAACATTCAAACTGCATCTGATCCGCCACGGCATCACGGCGGGCAACCTCCAGGGGCTGTACATCGGCAGCGGAACGGACATCCCCCTGTGCGACGAAGGCCGCGCCCAGCTGGCCGACCTGAAGGAGCGGTTCGAGTACCCCCAGGTGGACACCGTGTTCTCCTCGCCGCTGATGCGCGCCGTGGAGACGGCGAACATCCTCTTCCCCAACGCGGCCCATCAGTTCTCGGTCCACGACCTGCGGGAGGCGGGCTTCGGCGTCTTTGAGAACCACCCCGTGAAGGAGCTGGTCAAGGACGAAGACTTCAAGAAGTGGATCACCCCCGGCTCCGGCTTTGTGCCCGAAGGTGCGGAGCCGACCGAAGCGTTCCATGCCCGCTGCTCGGAGACCCTGCTCAAGCTGTTTGAGTATATGATCCGGATGGACGTTACCGAGGCAGCCTGCGTGACCCACGGCGGCGTCATCATGAGCATGCTCAGCCAGCGGGCCCTGCCCTCCCGCCACCCGGAACAGTGGATGGCAGACCCCGGCTGCGGCTACACCGTCCAGACGGACGTTCAGCTCTGGATGCGGGACCGTCTGGTGGAGGCCATCGACATCGTGCCCTTCGGCTATGCCGATACCCTGCGCGGCCAGGCGGAGTCCGAGGAAAACGAGGCATACGAGTAAATACACGGTAAAATTCCGGACAAAGACCTTGACAGGCTGTCCGGAATTTACTATTGTATAGAGAGAACTATTTTTCCGCTGTTAGGAGGAATCCCCGATGTCACAATCTCTGTCCCGCCGCTCGTTCCTGAAATGTGCCGGCTCTGGTGCGGTCAGCCTGGCGGCTGCCCTGCTCACCGGTGTTTCGGCTGCGGCGCTGGCCCCCTGCTACGAGGGCGAACCGGCCCTGCTGGACGGCAAGGCCGCTGTGGAGCTGCTGGGCTATGCCCCCGCGCCGGAACTGGGCAGCACCCTGGTGTATCTGTCGGTGGAGAACCTCTCGGCAAAGGCGCTGGCCGTGGGCACGAGCTATCTGCAGAGCCGCGAGATGACCACGACCGAAGAACTGTACCGCCTGGGCACCGGCTTGACGGCCGTCTGCGACGGCCAGCCTGTGCGCTGCGGCAGCTTTGCAGCCCCGCTCTATGGCGAGAACGCGGCGGATGCCTCGGCCTTTACGCTGAATCTGGCCGCAGGGCGCGGGGCCATGCTCCACTGCTTCTGCGAGACGCCGGAGGACTGGAACACGCTGGAGCTGACCTACCAGCCCGATTTTGCCTCCGGCCAGACGATGCACTTTGTGGTGCGCCGGGACATGGACGAAGTCCAGCTGGGCGCTGTGCCCACGACCCCTGCCGAGGTCGGCAGCGTCGTAGACTTATCATGAGATGACAAAAAAAGATCCCTCGTGCATGGCACGGGGGATTTTTTGCTGTCTGTCAGGGGGCCGATGCGGCGGTCAGGGCTTCCCCGGCGGAATTGGTCACGGTAAGTTCCTGACCGGTCAGGCTGGAAACGAGGGCCAGATAGCTCCGGCCGGCCAGCAGGTTGAAGGGCCGGCCGTCGGCATCGTAAAAGGCGAAGGTAGAGTCGCTGCCCTGCGTCCAGGTCAGGGTCCACAGATGCCCGCCGTTGAGCCAGACGCCGCCGCCCATGCTCAGGTCGTAGTCCAGCGTGAGGCCATCGTCCCGCAGGGAGGAGGCGCTGAACAGGATGAGCAGGTTGTCAAAACCGGCCTGCTGGCTGTTGTTGGCATCCAGCTGGGGGGTGCCGTCGGCATGGAGCATTTTGTAGGTGCCGCTGTCAGCGTCATAAACAAAGCCGGTGGCGTTGTCCGCACCGAACTGGACCTGAACGCGGACGGCATCGGCAGCGGAGGCGTCGGGCAGCTTGCCCTCCGTCTGCTGGGGCAGCAGCGGCGGGACGGACAGGGTGGGGGATGCTTCGCTCTCGCTCTCCCCGGCGGCGCTGGAAGCGGCGTCGGTCAGGCGGGACTCCGACAGGGCGGAGGAGATGTTCAGGCTGCGCAGCACCCCGGCCAGCGCATTGCCGCTGGTGCGCCACAGCGGGCGGCTGGTCCAGGTGGTGTCGCAGGTGAAGGCGTTGGTGCCCACTTCCAGCGCATCGACCGCGCGCAGGGAGTAATAGTCCAGATAGTTCTGGTCAAAGGCGCCGCCGCCGCGCTGGACGGGCAGCACCTGCTGCCCCACGAGCAGCCGCCAGTAAAGGTCCTGCCCGGCGGCCACCGGGCCGACCTGCGGCACGGCATCCACGGCCGGGTAGACCAGGCACAGGCTGGTGGCGCTCTGGGGCTCGGTCAGGGCTTCCAGCACCAGAGATGCCGAGGAAAGCCCCCACTGGGTGGTGCTGGACGTCTCATTCTCGATCGTGACGGCCACCGGGCGCTGCCCCGGCCAGAGCGCTTCCTGCCCGGTGAGCGGGTCGGTGGGAGCCGCCGAAGAGGCGGTGTCCGCAGCGGGAACGCAGCCGGTCAGCAGCGCGGCGCAGAGCGCAAGGCACAAAGCAGTCCGCTTCCAAAATTTCATCTTGTTCCTCTTCTGTCCCGCAGCGCGGGGCTGGTCTTACTGATCGCTGAAATTGCTCCACTCATCGTTGTCCACAAGGGCGAAGTAGGTCTTGCCCCGGTTCAGGGTCATCTCTTCGCCCGCGTCGGTGTAGAGCCGGATGGGATGGGTGGGGTGATCCTTCTCCCAGCGGCCCGTCTGAACGCCGCCGCTGGTGAAGAGATAGGCCTGTCCGCCCTCAACGTACTGGACTTCCTGCACATCGTGGGAGTCGCCTGCGTAGGCGGCGATGTTGGCAAAGCAGACCACGACGTTCGCAAAGGTCAGCTGTTTGCCGGTCAGCTCGTCCACTGCAGACTCGAATTTTTTGGTGCGGTTGCTGTACATGGACATCTTATAGTTCCGGTTCCAGCTGTTGTAGGCAAAGCTCGTCTTATAGCTGGCCGAATGGGTGATGAGGATGCTCCGGGCCGAGGGCGCGTCGGCCAGGTCGTTCACGGCATCGGTGCGGTAGTCGGCAAAGCGGAAGAAGGTGCCCTCGTACGGATAGGTCAGGCCGATGCCGGCGTCAGCAGCCGCCTGCCTGATCTCCTTGGCCGAGGTGAACTCGGTGTGCTCGTAGGCGACGTTCTCATTTCGCTTGATGCGGTGGGCCACATGCGGATGGACCGGCGTGTTGAAGTAATTTTTTCCGCCGATGTTCAGGCCGGAGTAGTTGTACACATGGATGAACTGGGTGCAGAAGATGCTCTCGCCGTCGTGGTAGTACAGTGCATTCCAGGGCATGAGCAGCTGCAGGAACTGGTCGCGGCCGGAGCGGATGGGGCCGATCTCCGGGATGCTGTTCACATCGGAATAGAGCGCGCAGAAGCGGGTGATGCCGCCCTCGACCTTGCTTTCAATGAGCAGGTCGGCCGAACCGATGCCGCGCTGCGGGCGGGCGTTCTGCCGCTCGGAATTGCAGATGTTGTTGACCATGACGCCCACGATGCGGCCGTCGGTGCTGCGGGCCTCGCCGGTCAGCGGGTCGGCGTCGTAGGCGGGCAGCGTGCTGCCCGCGGCCTCCGGCTGTTCGACGCCCGGCAGCGAGGACGCTGCCAGCTCAGACGATGCAGCGGCCTCGCTGGACGCTGCCGAAGAGGCTGCTGAAGACGCAGCCGAGGAGCTGGCCGAAGAGGCGTCAGACGAAGGCACACGCAGCACCTTTTTCAGCCAGCCGGGCAGGCAGCCGCCAAGACTTGCATTCCCGGTGGGGGCGCAGCCGGTCAGGGTCAGCCAGGCCGCCGTCAGACCTGTGTAACGAAGTACGGACCGTCGAGAAATTTTCATCAGAAAAAGACCTCCTATCGCAGCGGCCTGTGTGCACACGGCACGGCCGGGACCATCGTAAACAATACTTGATTTGATTGTACTGATTCTTACCGGATTTGTAAAGGGAAAGTTTGCGTCCGGCATGGCCCATTTTTGTGAAAGAAAGTTTTTTGCCGCGAAGCCTTGCTTTTTGGCCGCAGTTGTGGTAATATTATACGGCAATATTTCTGGTATTGTACAAATACTGTATGCGCTCGTAGCTCAGCCGGTAGAGCATCTGACTTTTAATCAGAGGGCCAGGG
>ERZ791887.264-NODE-264-length-59748-cov-9.987168_pt1 | contig 59748 bp, 57 predicted proteins | sample MGYA00510157_ERZ791887 | MGnify/ENA primary metagenome ERZ791887 (study PRJEB30046, sample SAMN00792112) | human gut metagenome | study: EMG produced TPA metagenomics assembly of the A metagenome-wide association study of gut microbiota in type 2... | reverse complement strand
AACGTCGAAAGTACTTGGCTGGAAGCGGCCTGGGAGGATAGAAAGCTGCCGGTTAAAAAATAACCATACCATACGGTATGGTTATTTTTTTATGTGATGAAAATACAATCCGGCCAGACATTGCCCTAGGACACATGGCAGGCAAAACCGGAAGTTGCATGCCTGTGTACTTATGAAGTAAAATATCGATTCTTATAATGAATAACCGCTTTAAGTAAATTTTTCTTAAAAACACTACTAAAAGGAGTATTTATGTTACAATATACTTATCGCTCTGAAAGGACATGTTATGCAAAAGAAAAATTTTTTACCTATTTTAGCATTAGCAGTAGGTCATTTGGTGACTGACTTACAGGCTGGTGCTTTACCAATAGTATTGCCACACCTTAAAGAATTATTTACATTGAGTTATTCGCAGCTGGCAGCTATAGTTTTGACGCAGAATATTACGTCGTCGGTTATTCAGCCGGTATTTGGTTATATTACGGATAAGCGATCTATGCCTGTCCTGCTGCCTTTTTGCGCTGCTATGGCAGGTGCGGGGTTTGCCGCCATAGGATGGGTTTCCAGTTATACTTTAATTTTATTGACCGTTATTATAATCGGTATAGCCAGTGCGACTTATCATCCTCAGGCTTCAAAAACTGTTAATTTTTTAAGCGATGAAAACAGTAAAGCCAAAAATATGGGCATTTTTTCTCTGGGAGGCAATGCCGGTATGGCCGTCGGCTCCATTTTGATGACTTTTCTCATTGGACTGCAGGATGGCATCCATAATACGATGTATTTTATTCTGCCAGGGTTGCTTGTTTTTGGGTTAATGATGAAATATATGCCAGATTACAAACGTGTTAATGCGGAGCATAGTTTGAAAAAAGCTGCAGTACAAATTAAAGCTGCTTCAGAAAAGCTCTCTTATACAGGAATGTTTATACTGCTGTTTTTTATCTTTATGAGGTCTACTATCCATACGGGATTATCTACGTATCTGCCGTTATTTTTTATGAAATTTCGTGGCAGTGAAGCAATTTTTGCCAGCGCTTTGGTGTCGGCATTTTTATTGGGTGGTGTAGCAGGAACTTATACGGGTGCAGTGCTCAGTGACCGTTTAGGCGCCCGCAGGATCATTTTAGGATCGATTATACTAAGTATTCCAACGATATGGCTGATCAGCCATGCAGGAACGGAAATTGGCGCAATGCTGGCTGTTGTGGCTTCTGGTTTTTTTATCATCGGGTCGTTTGCTACAACTATCGTTTTAGCGCAGACGATGCTGCCTGATAACGTTGGGATGGCAGCAGGTCTTACTATTGGTTTCAGCGTCGGTATGGGTGGTTTTGGCGTTACTATTTTAGGATTTATTGCCGATAATTTTGGTTTACCGCTGGTAATGCAGATCGTTACCTGGCTGCCGGTAGCTGCGGCGATCATTGCCCTGAAAATTCCAATTCCGGCAAGTTTAAGAAAATAATTATTGGCAGATAGATGGAGGAACAATGGAAAGCACTTTCAGACAGGGAATAATTTATAGCTTGACTGCTTATTTACTATGGGGAATTTTGCCTATTTATTGGAAAACTTTAGGCGTAGTACAGGCTTTTGAGATTTTATCAAATCGTTTTATCTGGTCCTGTGTTTTTGTATGGATATTGATCATCGCTTCCGGCAGAGTAAAAAGTTTTTTAGCAGAAACTCAGGATATTTTTACAAATCCTAAACAGGCTCTGGCAATGCTGGCTGCGGCAATTACGATCAGTTTCAACTGGGGGTTGTTTATTTGGGCTGTCAATGACGGCAGAATAGTAGAAACCAGTATGGGCTATTATATCAATCCTTTAGTGAGCATTGTTTTTGGTGTTTTCTTTTTGAAAGAACGTTTGGATAACTGGCAAATGGCAGCAGTTATCTGCGCTGTGATCGGTGTTGGTACAATGGTCTGGAACCTGGGCCAGCTGCCTTGGGTTTCTGTATCATTAGCTGTTTCTTTTGCTTTATACGGCTTGATCAAGAAATGTTTATCGGTAACGACAATGACGAGTATTATGCTGGAAACACTGCTTATAACGCCGCTGGCTTTGGCTTATGAATATTATTTGAGCCTGCATGGAACCAGTGCTTATCAAACAGCAGAAACCAGTACGTTGATAATGCTGGCCTGTGCCGGTGTAGTGACGGCTACGCCGTTATTGTTTTTTACGGCAGGGGCAAAGCTTTTACCGTTAAAAATAATTGGATTTTTACAGTATATTGCTCCAACAATCAGTTTGCTGATAGGCGTTTTTATGTACGGAGAAAACTTCACATCCGTACATATGGTCGCTTTTGGTTGGATATGGTTTGGTCTGTTTTTATTTACTATAGCACAGATAAAACGGCGGTAAAAATTGAGTTAAGCAGCAGTTAAATTAAAAAAAACTGCTGCTTTTTTATTTTCAGAAAATTTAGGCTGAAGAAAGAAGGCTTTAAATATACACTTGTAAAAGCTTTTGTCAGTGTCAAGAAGCGCTTAAATAAAACTTTTAATCAAACGATTAAAAGTTGCCCTTGACAGTGCACTTTGAACACAAAGTATAGATTTCAGCATCTGTATGAGCCAATAAACAAACTAGATATTGTGTTGTGGAAAAATGGGTAAAGTTTTCTGAAAGTTATCCACAGAATGTTGATAAAATGTGTATAACTTAAGGGTGATATGGTATAACTTGGAAAATTTAGGGGAAAAAAAGATTGAAACTGTGTATAATATGTAATTTATACACAGAATGCTGTGGAAAACTATGTGGATATTGTTGATAAATGGAGAGGATTTTGCTTTTTTGACACATATATTTTGTATCCGCCTTAGGTGGATAAATTAAAAGTACTGTCGATAAGCATAATTTATAGTTTTGCGAACAAAGGTTTAAATAGCGTTTAGTTATTTTCCGGGTTTTACTTGCGTAAAAGGCGCAGATTGTGGATAATATTAGAAGGAAGATAACTGAGAGTTTTGGAGGATGAAAAATGGCTATTAAACAAGCACTGGCAGTAAAAACAATGGAGGCTGCGGCAGGCGGCAAGGTTGTGTCAGCCTCTCTGAGCGAAGTCACTAACGGCTGGGTCGCACTGGTTATAAAGGCTGCTGATAAAAAATTAGTCTGTGTTACACAGGGGGAATGTCCTTTGACAGCGATGTGGGCTGTCGAAAATTCCTGTGAACAGGATGGTTTGCATGTGGATATTATGTCTTTGAATGCAAATAATGCGGCAGTTATCCGTCGTTTTGTAAAATGGGCAGCGCCCAGTGCCTGCGGCACTAAAGGTACGAGTATCGGTTTCAGTGACTGGTTGGGAGCTGCAGGCGGATGCATTGCGCCGCTGTTTGCTAAAAAGCAGGTAAAGCCTGTCCTTGCAGAATATTCAGCTGCTGACAGCGTGCTCTTAAAACGCAATTTTCTGGAAGCTGTAGATGCTGCAACCTGGGGAGTTTTTGAAACAGGTTATAAAGAAGGCTATGGTGCCAATGCTGAAGGGTTGAAAAGTGAAGAAGATATTGTAAAGGCATTATTATACGGCTATAGCATGATTGGCCTGGACTGCAGCGATAAAATAAATCTGCAGATCGAAAAAATGTCAGATGCAGAGGTAGAGAAGCGTTATAATGATTTTCCGCAGGAATTTCGTGATGCGATGCAGGGCTCATATTTGGAAGTAAATTTTCAGGTAGGAAGTGAAGTTATTCATTTTGAGCCTGAACAGCTGCGGCGTATCGTTTTGGAATATGGTGAAGCTATTATGCACGCACAGTTCATTTATAATTCTTATCTTAAAAATACTCCCTGGGAAATAGATTTTGAGCTGCTGATATCTAAAGAGGGTAAATTACTTTCTCCACAGGAGCATTACCTGATTGCTAATGAATTGCAACGTAACGGCATTAAATTTGCGGCTTTAGGGCTCAATACTCTGGATGAGGCGCAGCTGCTGCAGGAAATGCTGCAGACCCATGCCGCTATTGCTGATACTTTTGGCTACAGACTGAGTTTTTTACATGCTGATTTGACCTTAAAAGATTTGGGAGCAGTAGCTAAAACCCTGAAAGGGAAAGTGCATTTTAAGCTCAGCAGCGTATTGTGGCTGGCAGCCTGGGAAACGGTACTGAAGCTGGCACCGCAGCTGGCCTGTCAAATGCGGGATTATGCCGGTTTAGCAGAAACAGACGCTCTGATACCACAGACTGAGACAGGAAAAGCTTACGCATTAAGTTATAAAACTTTGCTGGCTCCGGAAGCAGGTAATTTTGCAGATCAGGTCAAAGAAGTTTTAGCAGTTAATCATGCTGCATATAGTGAACGAATTTCTGTTTTGGTAGGCAATTATTTAAGAACATTGTAAACATTGGAACAAATATAAGATTTTTTGAAAAAAGTGTTGACAAGTGCTGTTAAAAGTGGCATAATATGACCAATCTTAATATTGTATTGTAAAAGTGATGATTGGGAAGAAAGACAAGATGTAAAGTCACAGAGAGCCGATGGGTGGTGGAAATCGGCACGGAGCGCTTGTTGAGTAAATCACCCATGAACTCGTCAGCGAAAGCAGAAGTAAGTAGCATGATGCGTACCAGATGCGTTAATTCTGAGCCGGTTGATGGACTGGTGCGAAGTTATAAATTAGGGTGGTACCGCGTATTTTATACGCCCCTGCAAAAGCAGGGGCGTTTTTTATTTGTTCCTAACGCACTGCTTTCCATCAAAATCATACGAGGGAGGAAATCAAAATGTCGGGAAAATTATTTTTAAAGGCTAAAAATGAGGAGACTTTACTGCCGAGAGTGCTGCGGGTATTGTCAAAACAAGGTGTGGACGTGCAGGAACTCAATATGAAGGTTCAGTCTGACGGAATGGAACTGGAAATTGTTTTGAATACTGAAAGTGATGTTGCGCAAATGGCGAAGCTGCTGGCAAAACAGGTCGCGGTGGTTTCCGTAAATACCTTGATGCTGCAGGAACAAGCTGCAGTCTGAAAGTGCTGATTTTGGGAGGAAAGCGAAGAATGAAGTTATCTGGTGCGCAAGCTATTATTAAAGTTTTGTTGGAACAGGGAGTAGATACTGTTTTCGGTTATCCGGGCGGTCAGGTAATTCCCTTGTATAATGCGTTATATGACGCGCCGCTGCGTAATGTACTGACGGCGCATGAACAGGGAGCCATCCATGCTGCTGACGGTTATGCACGTGCCAGCGGCAGAACGGGGGTTTGTATAGCTACCTCCGGCCCCGGTGCGACCAATATCGTTACGGGACTGGCTACAGCTTATTTAGATTCCGTACCGCTGGTAGCGATTACGGGACAGGTTTCTGTTGCAAATTTAGGCAGAGACTCTTTTCAGGAAATAGATATTGTCGGTGTGACGTTGCCGATAACGAAATATAATATTTTGGTGCGTAAGCCTGAGGATTTGCTGCCGGCGCTGCGGCAGGCATTTTACCTGGCACAGGAAGGTCGTCCGGGACCGGTGCTGGTGGATGTTCCCAGCAATCTGCAGGTCGGAGATGTGGAGTGGATGGAAGCGGAGCCACTGACGCCGCCTGTTATGGAAACGGCCAGAGAAGAGATATTGGAAGCCGCAGCAGTTACTATTACTAATGCCAGACAGCCGGTATTTCTGGTAGGCGGCGGCGCTGTTCACAGCGGTGCTGCGGAAGAGGTGCTGCGTTTTGCCAGAAAAACAGGGATGCCAGTCGTCAATACGCTGATGGGGATTGGGGTTTTTCCGGGAAGCGACCGGCAATGCCTGGGGCTGACAGGTATGCACGGACACATTGCAGCCAATATGGCAGTTGCTAATGCCGATGTACTTATCGTAGCGGGAAGCCGTTTCAGTGAACGAGTCACAGGTGACCGTAATCGTTATGTTGGTAAAAAAACGATTATCCAATTGGATATTGATCCTTCTGAAGTAGATAAGAATGTTATGACAGCGCTGCCTTTAGTCGGAGATATGAAAGAGAACCTCAACAAGCTAAGTGAACGGGTGAAAAAACTTGATATAGAACATTGGTGGCATACGATTAAAGCCTGGGATGCGACAGAAAACCGTGCGGCACAGTCCGGCGAAAGATTGACAGCGCCCTGGCTGATGAAAGAACTGACGCGCAGCTTTAAAGGTGAAGATACGGTATTTGTTACTGACGTCGGGCAAAATCAGATGTGGGCAGCCTTACATCTGGAAGTAGACGCGCCGCGGCATCATTTGACCAGCGGCGGCTGCGGAACGATGGGATTTGGTCTGCCGGCAGCCTTGGGAGCTAAAATTGCCCTGCCTGAGGCGCAGGTTGTACAGATCTGCGGCGACGGAGGCTTTAAAATGACCGGTATGGAAATCTATACAGCGATGCGTGAAAGCGCTCCTTTTATTACTGTTGTCATCAATAACAGTTGTTTGGGTATGGTCCGTCAATGGCAGCAGGTTTTTTATGATAAACGTTACTCTTCTACTATTCTGACGCCGTTTAATTTTGTTGGTTTTGCTAAAGCCTGCGGCGCAGACGGTGCGACAGTAACTACTTGTGCTGAATTTACCGCCGCATTGGCAAAAGCGCGTAAACAAGGAAAAAATTTCCTGATCGAAGCGGTAGTAGAACAAAGTGATCTGGTTGAACCAATGGTAGCTCCCGGCGCGGTGCTTGACGATTTTGTCAAAACTGACGCCTGATAAAAAGGGCCTTATGAGGGAAAAAATAAAGCTTCGGCGCTAAATAAGACAAGCCGTAAATAAGGGAAAGAGTCGTAGAAAACAGCCGAAGGAAATAACCGTCATGCTTTTTAGGATGACGGTTATTTTTAGTAAACTACCCTTGCAATTTACTGGGACTAATGGTATAATACATAAGCTTGTATATAGTAATATATACTTCCCCTGCTCCCATTAGGGGGCCAAAGTCCAAAGGAGGAGGTGATTTCGTGAATAACTACGAAGTCATGTACATCGTAAAACCCGTTGAAGAGGAAGCTTTTGAAGCTCTTGTTGCTAAATTTGACAACCTCATCAACAATAACGGTGGTACTGTAGAAAAAACCGATCGTTGGGGCAAGAAACGTCTTGCTTATGAAATCGACGATATCGCAGAAGGTTTGTATGTTCTCGTAACTTTCAGTGCAGAACCTAAAACAGTCAAAGAACTTGACCGCGTTATGAAGATTACCGATGAAATTTTGCGTCACATGATTATCAGAAAAGGTGAGTAACCAGGAGGGTAACTAGTATGAACAAAGTTATTTTAATGGGCCGCTTAACTCGTGATCCTGAGGTTCGTTATACTCAGACAGGCAAAGTTGTATGCCAGTTCACTTTAGCGGTAGACAGACCTTTTGCTAATCAGGAAGGCCAAAGAGAAGCTGATTTTATTGCTATCGTTGTATGGGGTAAAATCGCTGAATTATGCGGGAATAGTCTTACAAAAGGTCAAAGGGCTCTTGTAGACGGTCGTTTGCAGATTCGCAGCTATGATGCTAAAGATGGTACGAAACGCTGGGTGACAGAAGTTATTGCCAACAGTGTAGAATTCATTGAACGTAAAGCAACTGGCAGCGGAGCTCCGGTTCAGTCCGGCGATGCAGGTCCGAAGAGCGAGATGGAATCTTTTGGTTCCGCAGTTCCTTTTGATGAAGAGATCCCATTCTAAATAGGGAGGTTATGCGAATGAAACGTGAAAGAGGCAGAAGAACCAGAAGAAAAGTATGCAGCTTCTGTGTTGATAAAGTTGAAGAAATCGATTATAAGGACGTTGCTAAGCTGCGCCGTTATATTACTGAACGCGGCAAAATTTTGCCCCGTCGTATTTCCGGTAACTGTGCTAAACATCAACGCCAAATGACTACTGCTATCAAACGCGCACGTAACGTAGCTCTGCTGCCATTTACCTGCGAATAATATTAGCTTTTAGTTATGAAATTAAGCACCCTGTACTTGTTACAGGGTGCTTTTTGTATATTTTTGTGCAGATATTGACGGCTGGGCAAGTTGTTGCTATAATGTAGCTTGAAGTTAGCGATAGCTAACCAGAGCGGCTGATGATTTTTTATAATAAAGGAGATGTAAACGTGGCAACAAGAAGAGGACCGAGATTTAAAGAGTGCCGTAGATTCGGCATCAATGTGTGTGGTCATCCCAAAGCTTTGGATAGATTGGGAACAACTGTAAAACGCAGTAAAAAAATGTCAGAATATGGTAAACAACTTTTAGAAAAACAAAAAATAAAAGCTTATTATGGCATTTTTGAACGTCAATTACTGAGATACTATAAAGCTGCAAGTAAAAGTAAGGCACGTACGGCAGACGCTTTATTCTGCACACTGGAATGCCGTTTAGACAACCTGGTTTACCGTATCGGTTTTGCAAATTCTATTCGTCTGGCACGCCAGCAGGTAACGCACCGTCATATTCTGGTCAATGGTAAAAATGTCAATATCCCGTCTTATATCTGTAAGGCAGGCGATGTGATCAGTTTGAAAGAAAATTCGCGCAGTAACGAGCTTTTTAAAAGTAATTTCCTGGAACGTGAAAGCTTTGCTTTGCCGTATATCAGTAAGGATAAAGAAAGCTTCAGCGGTACTCTGGTTCGTCTGCCTCTGCGGGAAGAGATTCCTATTCAGATCGAAGACCAGCTCGTTGTAGAATATTTCTCACGTTGATCTAGCATGAAAAATTATGAATGTTATAATGAACTGACCTATTGGGATAAATTTCTTTCAGAAAAGCGTTTGGCGACAGTCGGGTTTTGTGAAGACAATACGCAGGAAACGGTGATTGTTAACGCAAGTATCATCGCTGCTGAAATGCAGATTTTCAGCAGTCAATGGCTGTGCCTGCCGAATTGTTATGCCGTGCTTGGCTTTTTGCAGTATGTGTATTTTCCTACAGTTTTTTATCATAGCATGTATGGAAATGATGAATTAAAAATGCCTCTGGTAAGTACAGGGGCTTTATGTGACTATATTGCCGACCGCGATGTTAAAAATAAAGCTGCTATGCTGGAACTGTTACAAAAGCTGCAGCAGCTGTGGCAACTGCCGGAAGGTGAATGCCTGCAGCAGCTTCAGGATATCTGTACTGCTTTCAATTCACATAGGCTGGATACAACTGCGGTAGCACAGATCCTGCTGTTTGAAGAGGTGCCACAGGTTTTTGAATATATAAAGCAGCAGATCTGGTGCGAAGAAGTTTTTTATGAGGATTTTGGCTGTTCCTACAGCTGGCTGGAAAAGCTGTGTCAAAGCTTTACTAATGGTTCCTTTTTCCGTTATCGGCTGCTGCATTTTTTAAATGACCGTGTCGGTTGTTTAGCAGGTTAAAAGAACAATTTTATAATTTTTACGAAACGTCCCGCACTACCAAGTGCAGGACATTTCTTTTATGGCGCGATGCCGCAGATTTAGAAAAAAGTTGTATTCTGAGAAGGAATGACTTATGATACTTGCATGGAAGCTTTAATGTGAAAGTAAATACAGCTTTTAGGAGTATTGGTTTAGTGAAAAGTTATGGAGGGAAAGTAAAAAAGTTACAGACTGATTTTTTGAAAATAATGGAGGTATATGATGCAGCTGACTGTGTTGGTAGATAACAATACTCTGATTGACCGTTATTATTTAGGTGAGCCGGGCGTAGCCTATTATCTGGAAGATGGTGATGTCAGAATTTTATTTGATGTGGGTTATTCGGATATATTTCTTAGAAACGCCCAGGCGTTGGGGATTGATTTGAGCCGCTTACAGCAGGTAGTGCTTTCACATGGGCATAATGATCATACACGGGGTTTGCTATGGCTGAGCGAGCAGGAATATTTTTCTGAACTGCAGCTGCTGGCGCATCCGGATGCCCTGAAGCCGAAGCAGTTTGCCGGCGAAGCTATAGGCGCCCCTTTTACAGCACAGCAGCTGCAGGAAAAGTGCAGGCTGCGGCTTAGTAAAGAACCGGTATGGTTAACAAAACGGCTGGTTTTTTTAGGCGAGATCCCAACACTGAACGATTTTGAACAGCGGCATGGGTTTGGCAGTGCTGAGGATCCTGTAGATTTAGTACTTGATGATACGGCTTTAGTTTACCGAGGCTCAGAAGGATTATTTGTGATTACAGGCTGTTCGCACAGCGGGATCTGCAATATCATTGAATATGCTAAAAAGGTTTGCGGTGAAGCTAAGGTTCAGGGAGTTATCGGCGGCTGGCATTTATTTAAGGTCGACGACCGTCTGGAAAAAACGATCGCCTATTTACAGAAGCATAATATCCGGGAGCTGTATCCGTGCCACTGCTGTTCCTTTCAAGCGAAAGCGGCAGTACATGCACAGATACCTGTTAAAGAAATTGGTGTTGGTAAGGTTATTGAGATAAACTGAAAAATACCTCGGGATTTTTCCCGAGGTATTTTTATTTATTTTCAGCTATAGTCTTCTATTAGAACAGAATAAACAGTAATCGCAGAACGGCAAATTTTTACAACTTTTTTACAGCGGGGAGGGTTCTTTTGACAGCGGCTTTACGCAAGGTAGTAGTACAATAAGTCATCATCAGTAGTAAGGTGATTTGCAAGTGGTGTTTTTGTACAAGGAGGGAAAATGATGATGGAAATGCTGCCCTTGACTGAGTTATGGCTCAGTTCGCTTTTAGCAGTAGGTATTTTATTTTATCTGATTTATGCATTATTGAAACCGGAGGATTTTTAAAATGACAAAAGACATTATGCTATTTGTGCTGTTTTTAGCCGTATTATTGCTGTGCGCCTGGCCGCTTGGTAAATATATGGCGCGAGTTTTTAATTACGAAAAAACCTGTGGTGAAAGATTTTTTGCACCTTTGGAAAATATTTTTTATAAAATGGCCAAAGTTGACCCGCGTACAGAAATGCCGTGGAAGGAATACTGCCTGAATCTCATTATTTTTAATGCTTTAGGTATGTTATCACTCTTTGTTTTGCAGCTGACGCAGGCTTTTTTACCGCTCAATCCGCAGCAGTTGCCCAACGTCGAAACCTGGGATCTTGCTTTTAATACGGCTGCCAGCTTTATGACCAATACTAACTGGCAGGCTTATAGCGGCGAAACGACTTTAAGTTATTTGACACAAATGCTGGGCTTGACTGTACAAAACTTCTTGTCGGCGGCAACAGGAGCTGCTGTCGCAATTGCTCTGATCCGTGGTCTGGTGCGTAAAAATACTGGTGAGTTAGGCAATTTTTGGGCAGATATAATCAGATGTACGACCAGAATACTGCTGCCGATTTGTGTTGTAGCAACATTGCTGCTGGTTTCTCAGGGTGTTATCCAAAACCTTAATCCTTATGTCGATGTACAAACCGTCGAAGGGGCACAGCAGACTATTGCTATGGGACCGGTTGCTTCTCAGGAAGCGATTAAGGAGCTGGGTACCAATGGCGGCGGTTTTTTTAATGCCAATTCTTCTCATCCGTTTGAAAATCCGACTCCCTGGAGCAATTTCCTGGAAATGTTTTTGATTTTAGTGATCCCTACAGGTTTATTATTTACTTTTGGTGAGATGTGTAAAGATAAAAAACAAGGCTATGCTGTTTTGGCATCCATGCTGCTGCTTTTTGTTTTGATGCTGGGGGTTTGCTATGCTTCTGAAAAATATGGTAATCCGATAGTTGCTGCGCAGGGCATCAGCGGCGATACTGCTATGGAGGGCAAAGAAGTCCGTTTTGGCATCGGCAGCAGCAGTTTGTTTGCAACGGTTACCACAGCTGCGTCCTGCGGTGCAGTAAACTCGATGCATGACAGCTACACCGGTACCGGCGGATTAGTGCCTATGCTGCAGATGATGCTGGGAGAAGTTGTTCTGGGCGGTGTCGGCGCCGGATTTTACGGTATGATGCTGTATGTATTTATCACAGTTTTCATTGTTGGCCTGATGGTAGGACGTACACCTGAATATCTGGGGAAAAAGATTGAAGCAAAAGAAGTGGTTTTGACAATTGCCGGACTTTTGATTCCGGCTGCCACTATTTTAACGATGTCGGCTGTATCCTGTCTTACGGAAGCCGGTCAGGCCGGGATATCCAACCCCGGGCCGCATGGTCTCAGTGAAATCTTATACGGTTTCGCTTCCGGTGTCGGCAATAACGGCAGTGCTTTTGCCGGTTTGGGCGCCAATAGCCTGTGGTACAATGTTTTGATCGGTTTGGCAATGCTGATCGGCCGCTTTGCCGTTATTGTGCCTGTTTTGGCCATTGCAGGCAATATGGCAACCAAAAAAATCGCTCCTGCCAATGCCGGTACTTTTAATACGGGCAGCAGTCTTTTTGCCGTGCTTTTGGCCGGTGTTGTTTTGATCGTCGGCGCGTTGACTTTTTTACCGGCCCTGGCCCTGGGACCGATCGTAGATCAATTGTTTATGCTGCAGGGCAAGGTATTTTAAGGAGGATCTGAGATGAAAAGAGATAGACAACAGCAAGAGATTTTGGGCGAGGCCGTGCGTAATGCGTTCCTGAAACTCGATCCTCGTATCCAATGGAAGAATCCTGTTATGTTCATAGTTTTTCTGGGCGCGATTTTAGTAGCAGTTCTGGCTGTACGTGCTTTTATGGCAGGCAATACACAGGAAGGCTGGTTTGACCTGCATATAGATTTATGGCTGTGGTTTACGGTTCTGTTTGCCAATTTTGCCGAAGCCGTAGCCGAAGGCCGCGGCAAAGCGCAGGCAGAAAGTCTGCGTAAAGCCCGCAAATCTCTGCAGGCAAAGAAAATCAAAGCTGATGGCAGTTTTGAAATCGTCGGTTCCGAAGCTATCCGCAAGGGTGATATAGTTTTGGTTGAAGCTGGCGATACCATTCCTAACGACGGCGAAGTAATCGAAGGCATGGCATCGGTGGATGAAAGCGCTGTTACTGGTGAATCAGCGCCTGTTATCCGCGAATCAGGCGGTGATAAATCTTCTGTAACCGGCGGCACTAAGGTGTTATCCGACTGGATTAAAGTCAGGGTGACTACTAATCCCGGCGAAACCTTTCTCGATCGGATGATCGGACTGGTTGAAGGTGCTAAACGTCAGAAAACCCCGAATGAGATCGCCTTGACGCTTCTTTTGGTTGGTTTGACGATCATCTTTTTGTTTGCAGTAGTAACTTTGGAACCGTTTGCGATTTATTCCGGTACGGTTATTTCTGTAACGGCACTGGTTGCGCTGCTGGTTTGCCTGATTCCTACAACGATCGGCGGTTTGCTGTCAGCGATAGGTATTGCCGGAATGGATCGGCTTTTGGGACGTAATGTCCTGGCAATGAGCGGCCGTGCTGTAGAAGCAGCTGGTGACGTAAATGTGCTGCTGCTTGATAAAACGGGGACGATTACCCTGGGCAACAGGATGGCGACGGAATTTATTCCTGCTGCTGGCATTACTGCGGGAGAACTGGCCGATGCGGCACAGCTGGCTTCTTTGGCTGATGAAACTCCGGAAGGGCGTAGTATCGTTGTCCTGGCTAAAGAAAAATACGGCCTGCGCGAGCGTGATCTTACAAATTTACAGGCAGAATTCATTCCTTTTACCGCCCAGACCAAAATGAGCGGTATTGATATCGTCGATGCCAGAATACGTAAGGGATCGATGGAAGCCATGCAGAACTATGTCAGCGAACTGGGTGGGGCTTTTCCTGCTGAAGTCCGCAGTGCCTGTGAAAATATTGCGCATCAGGGCGGTACACCTTTAGTAGTTGCCAAAGATAAACAGGTCCTGGGTGTTATTTATCTAAAGGATATCGTCAAAGGCGGTATTAAAGAACGTTTCAGTGAATTGAGGAAAATGGGCATCAAAACGATCATGATCACTGGTGATAACCAGTTGACAGCGGCAGCGATTGCTGCCGAAGCCGGTGTGGATGATTTTCTGGCTGAAGCAACGCCGGAAGCGAAATTGAAAATGATCCGTTCCTATCAGCAGCAGGGAATGCTGGTAGCAATGACAGGTGACGGTACTAATGATGCGCCGGCACTGGCTCAGGCAGATGTGGGCGTTGCAATGAACAGCGGTACACAGGCGGCTAAGGAAGCGGGCAATATGGTCGATCTTGATTCCAATCCAACGAAATTGATCGAAGTTGTGGAGATCGGTAAACAACTTTTGATGACACGCGGTTCCCTGACAACTTTCAGTATTGCTAATGATATTGCCAAATATTTTGCGATTATCCCGGCTTTGTTTGCCGCAACTTATGCACCGTTGGAAGTGCTCAATATCATGCAGCTGCATTCACCGCAGAGCGCTATTTTAAGCGCCGTGATTTTCAATGCGCTGATCATCATCGCGCTGATACCGCTGGCGATGAAAGGCGTAGCCTATAAACCGCTGGGAGCTTCTAAAATACTGCAGAGAAATCTGCTGATCTATGGTGTTGGCGGTATCATCGTACCGTTTATCGGCATCAAGATCATTGATGTGCTTTTAGTTGCTTTAGGCTTGGCTTAAGAAAGAATGAGGTGGAAATATGGGCGCGATAATAAGATCGTTAGTAATGGTTGTAACCTTGAGTATTTTTACCGGGCTGGTTTATCCGCTGGCCATGACAGGCTTGGCGCAAGTGGTATTTCCCAGCCGGGCTAATGGTAGTATAATAATAAAAGACGGAGTTCCGGTAGGATCGGCTCTGATCGGTCAGGCGTTCACAGATGCCCGCTACTTCAGCAGCCGCCCTTCTGCAGGCGGTAATGACGCTGCCAATTCAGGCGGCACTAACTATGGCGGTACCAGCGCTAAACTGCAGCAGCAGGTCGGCGAGCTGGCAGAGTCTGTACGTGCGGCCAATGGCTGGACATCTGATCAAGAAGTGCCCAGCGTACTGGTAACAAATTCCAGCAGTGGTTTGGATCCGCACCTGACGCCGGCAGCTGCTTATTGCCAGGTCGAACGTATTGCCAAAGTACGTGGTCTGGAAATCAGACAGGTACGCGATCTGGTTTCAGAACATATTGAAAATGCTGATTTGGGAGTTGTCGGAGAGGACAGAGTCAATGTTTTAAAATTGAATCTGGCGCTTGATAATTTACAACAGAATCAATAAAAGTTAGGGCTGCATTCAGGCAGCCCTATTTGACTATCTTGCGAAGGAGAAGGTTATGGAACTGACAGAGAAACCTCAAAGTGGACATGAATATGCTGAAACGCTGCTGGCTGCTGCCAATAAAGAACAGCGCGGCAAGCTGACTGTTTTTTTAGGTGCTGCTGCCGGTGTTGGTAAAACATGTAGCATGCTGCAGGAAGCACATGCCCGTCTGCGGGAGGGGACTGACGTTGTACTAGGCCTGGTGCTTACGCACGGGCGCAAAGAGACAGCAGCGCTTTTGGAAGGTTTACCGCGTATCCCCGAGCAGGAAATAGAATATCATGGCAAGATGCTGCAGGAAATGGATCTGGATGCTATTCTCAGACGCCGCCCGCAGCTGGTAGTCGTTGATGAACTGGCGCACAGTAATGTGCCGGGTTCGCGCCATCAGCGGCGGTATCAGGATGTAGAAGAACTTTTGGCTGCCGGTATCGACGTTTATACTGCTGTCAATATCCAGCATATCGAAAGCCTGAATGACGTTGTTGCTCAAATTACCGGGAGTATTGTTCGTGAGACTGTACCGGATGCGTTTTTTGAGCTGGCAGATGATATCAGATTGATCGATATTCCGCCCAAAGAATTACTGCAGCGTTTGAAGGAAGGCAAGGTTTATCGTCCGCAGCAGGCCCAGCAGGCATTGCGGGGATTTTTCAGACAGGGCAATATCAGCGCGCTGCGTGAGCTGGCTTTAAGATTTACGGCCCGGCATGTTGATCAGGATATGCTGGCCTATATGCGCCTGCATAAAATAGAAGGTCCCTGGCCGGCTTCCGGCAAGGTCATGGTTTGCGTCAGCGCCAGTCCCTTTTCAGCACAGCTGATCAGAGCGGCGCAGCGTTTAGCTCAGGGACTGCACGCAGAATTTTTGGCTGTGCATATCGAAACACCGGAAAGACGATTTCCTCATGGTGATAAAGAACGGGAAAGGCTTTGGCGTAACCTGAATCTGGCTAAAGAGCTGGGAGGTCAGATCCTGACTACTGCCGGTACGGATTTTGTGGAAACGGTTCTGCAGATCGCTGTCAGAGAAAATGTTACCGCGATCGTGGTCGGGAAATCAGGGCCGCGCCGCTGGTATGAGATAGGCCGAAAAACCTTGGTTGACAGATTGATTGACAGGAGCGGGTTTATCCATGTTTATGTCATCCAGGGACGGGAAGAGGAAGAAAAGTCTCCTGTCATCACTACGGCAGTACCGCAGCAGCAGGCCGGCTGGCGCCAGTATGTAGGGGCGCTGGCGGCAGTTGTCATTACTACTGGGCTTTGCTATGTTTTCCGCGGTCAGCTGGAGCTGGTCAATATATCCTTACTGTATTTGCTGCCGGTATTGTTGACAGCAGCCTGGTGGGGCAGAAGTACGGCCTATGTAACAGCGCTCTTTTGTGTTTTAGGTTTTGACTTTTTATTTTTGGAACCGATTTTTACTTTTACTATTTATGATATCAGATATCTGTGGAGCTTTCTGATCTTTGGACTGGTAGCATTTTTAGTCGGTGGAAAGACAGAATCGCTGAGGCGGGAATTGGAAAGTACCAGACGCCGTGAAAGCAATGTCAACAGTCTATACCGTTTCAGCAGCCGTATTGCCGCAGTCGATGACGCAGTGACGATCATGGAAGAATTTGTCAGTCATGTGGGACGAGAGCTGCAGCGGACAGTGCTGATTTTATTGCCTGAAAGTAAAGTACTGCGGCTGCAGGCCTGTTATGCTGTACAGCAGGAGGATGCGGCCGCGGAGTTTCAGCTGCCGCCGTCAGAATATGCTGTAGCAGCTTGGGTGCAGGAACACGGACAGGCCGCCGGACGTTCTACTGATACTTTACCCGGGGCTGAAAATCTTTTTTTACCGCTGATGAATGGAGAAAAAGTTATCGGTGTTGTTGGCATCGCTATCGATACACGGAAGTTATCGCCGGAGGAAAGGGCTGTACTGGGCGCGTGGGTAAGCCTGCTGGCGATCGCTTTGGTGCGGGCCGGGCTGAGCAGCGAAGCAAAACAGGCCGCAATGCTGCGTGAGGCAGATAAATTACGTACAGCGCTTTTTAATTCTGTTTCCCACGAACTGCGAACGCCTTTAGCGGCTATCATGGCTTCGGTATATACCTTAAATGATAAAGCTGTTGCTTATGGTGAGAAACAGCGGCAGCAGCTTCTGGAAACCATTGCCGATGCCTCTAAAAGGATGGAACGGATCATCGGCAACCTTTTAGATACCGCCCGTCTGGAAAGCGGGATGCTGCAGCTGAAGCTGGACTGGTGCGATCTGGAGGATGTTGTCAGCGGTGCGCTGCGGCGCAGCAAGGAACATACGCAGAGCTATAAGATCAAAGTAGAGATAGCAGACGATCTGCCGCTGATTTATGCCGATGCGGCCTTACTTGAGCACGTAGTGTTGAATTTACTGGATAATGCGGTAAAATATTCAGTAGAAGGCAGTGAGATCGAAATACAGACCTGTCTTGACGATAGCGAAGTGATCGTTATGGTCAAAGATCGGGGGCTGGGGGTGACGGCCAAAGATTTACCGCATTTGTTCGATAAATTTTACAGGGCCAGACAAACGGAGAAAATCAGCGGCACCGGTTTGGGGCTGGCGATCTGCAAAGGCATTGTCGATGCCCACCGCGGCAGGATCTGGGCTAAACAGCGCACTGGTGGCGGCAGTATTTTTGCTTTTGCCTTGCCTGTAACACTGCCGGAAGAAAAGGCTGGTGAAAAAAATGACTGAAAATACATTGCGCGTTTTAATTATTGATGATGAACCCGCAATCAGAAAGCTTTTAAAAATATCAATGCAGGCCTACGGCTATGAGCTGGGTGAAGCTGCTACAGGGCAGGACGGGCTGTTAATGGCGGCCTCCTTCAGGCCGGATATTATTTTGGTTGACCTGGGGCTGCCTGATATGGACGGTAAAGCAGTTGTGAAAGCTCTGAGGGAATGGTCGGAAACGCCGATCATTGTCCTGACGGCGCGTGAGCAGGAACAGGAAAAAATTGCCGCCTTAGATGTCGGAGCTGACGACTATGTGACCAAACCCTTTGGTATGGGTGAGCTGATGGCCAGAATGAGAGTCTGTCTGCGCCGGGCCGGCAATAAAGAAGGAGAACCGATACTGACTTGCGGCGGTTTGCAGCTCAATCTTCTGGAGCACAGGGTAGTAGTGGAAGGGCGTGAAGTAAAGCTGACGCCGACAGAGTATGAGCTTCTTAAGGTGATGCTTAAATATGCCGGACGCGTGCTGACGCATAAACAGCTGCTGAAAGCTGTCTGGGGTAATGAATATGATACGGATACTCATTATATCAGGATCTATATGCGGCAGCTGCGGCGCAAAATAGAACCTGATCCGGCGCAGCCTAAATATCTGATCACCGAAGCGGGGATTGGTTACAGGTTGCTGGGCGGCGAATAAATTTCAGATAGAAAAAAGGACTATTTCGTTAAGAAATAGTCCTTTTGTTTTAATTATTCTATTCTTGTTCAAAATAATTGTTCGATAAAGCCCGGCGGCAGTACTCCAAAAAGATCTGCCAGCATGTACATGGAGAAAAACAGCGTAACTGTAAATGCTACGGTATAGGCAATTTCTTTTTTTGCAGCGTTGGCATAAACACCGCGGATAGAACAGAAAAAGATCAAAGTCCAAATGATTTTAGCCGTCATAATTTAGCTCCTTTAGTTTTCAAAAGTTCCTTTGACAACGGCCTGCCCCTCATCTACCATCAGGCGGCCCCTGGCAAAAACTTTGTTTAAGGTCAGGTCGTCGTTCCAAACGATCAGGTCCGCGTCTTTACCTACGGCAATACGGCCTTTGTCTTCAAGCTTCAGGGCATCGGCAACATTGCAGGTTATCAGCTGTAATGCTTTGTCAAAGGGCAATACGCCGGCTTTGACGATACTCAGCATTTCTTCGTATAGATAACGTGGCGCAGCGGCAGTCAGCCCGATCAGTTCATTGTTTTCGTTAAATTTAGGCATGCTGCCGTTACCATCACTGCTCAAGGTCAGACGTTCCAAAGGTACGCCTGCGTCTAAAGCTTGTTTAACAGCCTGAGGCACAGGGATAGCACTGCCTGTCATGCCGCAGGTCAGATCAATAATACCGCCCTGCAGTGCGAATTGGATAGTCTGTTTGTAAAGCATGGGATTTCGGTTGACATGGGTAGGACGGAACACACTGATCGGCAGCTCTGTAGTTTCAAGGATCTCAAGAATCGGTTCCAGACCGCGTTTACCGTCGCCCATATGGATGTGCAGCACGCCGGCTTTGCCGCTCAGCATACCGCCGATACGGGCTTCTGCTGCCAGGCTGGCATAAGCCTGTGTGCTGGGCATAGACGAACGGTGATCGCTCATTGCGACCTTGCCGCCCAATATTTTGTCGATCAAAACGATGTCACTGCGCAGAGTGCCGGTGATATGCCCGCTGTCAGCAGGATAGGCTCCGGAATAGATCCAGGTGGAAATACCCTCTTCTTCCAGGCCACGGGCTTTCGCCAGCAGATTTTCCATACTGCGGGTCACGCCGTCAGTGCCAAGCAGCCCGATTACTGTCGTAGTACCTGCCGTTGTCAGCTGTGACAGCTGGATTTCAGGTACGCGGGTAGCAAAGCTGCCTTCGCCGCCGCCGCCCGTAATATGAATATGCTGGTCAATAAAACCGGTAGTGACTTTAGCCCCGCTGACGTCAATAACGGTGCAGTCAAAAGGCAGCTCGCCGATTGACGGAGCCATATGAACGATTTTACGTCCGGCCAGCAGGAGATCCTGGCAGCCTGTATCGGCAGGAGCGTAAATATGAGCATTTTTTATGAGTGTAAACATAGCTACCTCCATCAATATATAAATTAACTATTATCAATTCGCTTTAGCTGCTTATAATTCCTGCTGCCAACCAAGATTTTCTGCAGTGAAAGTAAAAAAAACTGTCGTTTTTGACATCGGGGATAAGCAGACTCTGGCTGGATGATGTAAATAATGCTGCACTTACCCCTTGCGAATACATATTTCTTATTTGAATCATATTATGAATATGTGATTTATAATTAATAGCAGACTAATAAAATATATTATTTTAAAAAATAATATTTACTTTCTGAAGAATATATGGTTAAATTCAAATGAGAATAGAATTTAGGAGCGTCCGAAAGTGAAAAGACAAACAGGCTTTACTTTAGTTGAATTGGTGATTGTTATCGCAGTGCTGGGAATTTTAGCAGGTCTGGCGATTCCATATTTTATGGAAGCCCGCGAGGAAGCGGCGAAAAAGGAATGTCTGGCTAACCGGACGCAGATCATGCGGATGTTCCACGCTCAGCAGGCGTCGAACTACAACGGGACACTGGTGGGATTTCTGGTAGAAGTTGTAAAAGAACCTAACGATAATAAATATTTTAATTTTGTCCCTAAATGTGCCGATAATGGCACTTACAGCGTCAGTAATGAAAAAGTAGTCTGTTCTATTGCTGAGCATAATGAAGCTAATGTCAGCGATGATGCCAGTGTTATAGATAATATTACGAATGACTTTCAAGAATTTCTTGATAAGTACGGCGCTATGACAGATCAGCAACTGAAGGATCTGGGCTGGTGGCCAACTTATGCCTCTGGTGTATTAGTAAAGACCAATGATGGTTTTAGAGAAGCTTATTATAAAGAAAAAGGAAAATGGCCCAGCGGAGTAGATTTAAATGGCAATACGATTTATTTTAAATTCCATTTAACTGCAGATGGCAGTTTTCTGACCTATGCAAATGGTAATGGCGATTTTAAAAATAGTGGAGATTGGGGCACTAATTATATATACGATTCTGCAGCTAAAAAATGGTATTATAGTCCCCAAGGGACGAATTTAGGTGGTATTTCCAACAGTGTTGACAAAGGTGGGAAAACGGAAGCGCAGATAATTGATAAAATAAAAAACGAAGGCTGGGAAGAAGTCACCCTGACAGGCAACACTTTCAGCAAATAACATAATTTGATAAATTAAACGATAAAACTCAGCGCTGAAGCGCTGAGTTTTTATTTATATCTGGATATTGATTTAAAACAAAAACACCCTTCTTTATTAAAAGAAGGGTGTTGCTCTTTGATGGTGCCTCAGCACAGAATCGAACTGTGGACACAAGGATTTTCAGTCCTTTGCTCTACCAACTGAGCTACCGAGGCAAAATGGCGACCCGGATGGGACTCGAACCCACGACCTCCGCCGTGACAGGGCGGCATTCTAACCAACTGAACCACCGGGCCATTGGTGGGGCTACATAAAACTTCTACCAAAATAAAAAATGGTGGGCGCTGACGGGATCGAACCGCCGACATTCTGCTTGTAAGGCAGACGCTCTCCCAGCTGAGCTAAGCGCCCGAATGGTGACCGGTAGGGGAATCGAACCCCTGATACCGCCGTGAAAGGGCGGTGTCTTAACCGCTTGACCAACCGGCCAAATTTTGGTGACCCATGTAGGCCTCGAACCTACGACACCCTGATTAAGAGTCAGGTGCTCTACCAACTGAGCTAATGGGCCGTCGTAATGTTGCTTATATAGAATACACGAAAATGGAAAGTTTGGCAAGAGTTTTTTCGCTGTTTTTCTAATTTTTCCTAAAACCGCAGGAAGCTGTTTTAAAAAAACGGTAAAATTGTGTATACATGTGGAAAGGATTGACGCTGACGTGTTAAAGAAGGTAAAATAAAAACAGTTAGCTTGTTGAACTAAATGAAGGCTTCCCCTAAAAATTTTTTGGAGGATTAAAACATGAAATATGATATCGCAATTATCGGCGGCGGTCCGGCGGGCCTGTCGGCGGCTATTACTGCCAGCAGTAAAGGACGGAAGGTAGTGGTGTTTGAGGCTCACGGTTTCAGTCCCCGTCTGCGCAGTGTCGAGCTTATCACAGATTATATGGGCTGTCCCGATATTTCCGGCAATGAGCTGATGGACAGGTTCATCGAGCATGCACGCCATATCGGTGCGGAGATTATCGAAGAAAAAATAGTTTCATTAAAAGAGAAAGCCGGTTATTTTGAACTGGGTACGCCTAACAGCCAGTATAATGCCGATACGGTAATTCTTGCTACGGGTATCTCCCGTTCCAGCCTGCTGCCGGGCGAAAAAGAATTTTTAGGCCGCGGCGTAAGCTATTGCGCCAAAGTCGACGGCGCTGAATACAAAGGTAAGCGCGTTGCTGCGATCGCCACTGTTCCTGATGCGATGGAAGAAATAGAATATCTGGCTGATATCTGCAGTGAAGTAATTTTTATTCCCCGTTTTCAGGGCTTCGTAGCTCCAAAACGCAAAAATGTAACGGTGGTCCTGGATCAGCCGACTGATATTACCGGTACCGACAGAGTAACCGGGCTGCATACCACTGGTGAATTTTTCAGTGTCCAGGCAGTCTTTATGTTCCGTGCTTCTGATCCGCTCAACAGCTTTTTGCCGGGTCTGCAGATGCGCGGCCGTTCTGTTCTTGTCGACGACCAGGCTGAAACAAGCATCGAAGGCGTTTTCGCCGGCGGCGACTGCACCGGTCAGCCCTGGCAGGTCAATCGTGCGGCTGGTCAGGCTCAGAAAGCCGCTATCAGCGCGATCAATTATCTGGCCAAACGTGACGGTTTGATTGAAACTTTTAAAGAATACAGCTGATTTTAAACTGAATAACAGTGATTTTACGGGCACGCCGATGTTCTTCGGCGTGTTCTCTTTCATATTATGGTAAATTGTGCTAAAATAAAGTTTACGAAGTAATTCAACATTTGGAGGAATGAATAATGTTAGATATGAAATTTGTTAGGGAAAATCCTGAATTGGTTATGGACGCTATGCGTAAGCGTAACGCCAATGTGAACCTTGACGAATTTTTGGAATTGGAAAAGAAACGCCGTGAATTGACCCTGCAGGTCGAGGCTCTTAAAAGCCAGCGCAACGCAGCTTCTCAGGAAATCGGCAAAATGAAAAAAGCCGGTGAGAATGCAGATGCGCAGATGGCCGAGGTCCGTGCCCTGGGTGATAAGATCGCGGAAGATGATAAAGAGCTGAAGGATATCGAAGCCAGATTAAAAGAAATTCTGATGACGATTCCGAATATGCCGGCAGCAGATACACCTGTTGGCAGCAGTGATGCCGATAATCCGGTAGTGCGTACCTGGCGCGAACCGGCTAAATTTGCTTTTGAGCCTCAGGCTCATTGGGATATCGGCGAAAAATTGAATATCCTCGATGTTGAACGTGCCGGCAAGGTTTCCGGCGCCCGCTTTACTTTTTATCGCGGACTCGGTTCCCGGCTGGAACGTTCCGTAATCAATTTCTTTCTGGATATCCATACCGGTGAAAACGGCTATACGGAATTTTTCCCGCCGTTCATCGTCAATAAAGACAGTATGCAGGGAACAGGCCAGCTTCCTAAATTTGCTGAAGATATGTTCAAACTGGAGGGGCTGGATTATTACCTGATCCCTACTGCCGAAGTTCCGATCACGAATCTGCACCGCGACGAAATTTTAAGCGGCGACGATCTGCCGCTGTATTATACTGCCTACAGCGCCTGCTTCCGCGCTGAAGCAGGCAGTGCCGGCCGCGATACCCGCGGTCTGATCCGTCAGCATCAGTTTAATAAAGTAGAACTGGTAAAATTCACCAAGCCGGAAGATTCCTGGGACGAATTGGAAAAACTGACGGCTAATGCCGAAAAGGTGCTGCAATTATTGGAACTGCCGTATCGTGTCGTGCGTCTTTGCACAGGTGATATTGGGTTCAGCTCTGCTGCAACTTATGATTTGGAAGTGTGGCTGCCGGCGGCTAACTGCTATCGTGAAATTTCTTCCTGCTCCAATTTCCTTGATTTTCAGGCTCGCCGCGCTAACATCCGTTTCCGCCGCGACACTAAATCCAAACCGGAATTCGTACATACCCTGAATGGTTCAGGTGTGGCGGTAGGACGTACTGTTGCCGCTATTCTCGAGAATTACCAGCAGGCAGACGGCAGCGTTATCGTGCCGAAAGTCCTGCGGCCTTATATGGGCTGCGACGTTATCGAAGCGCCTAAAAAATAAGTAGTTTTTGCAAACCCCTGCTTTTAATAAGCGGGGGTTTTCCATATTTAGGTATTTTGTGTTGTCAAATCAGCATAGATTACTATATTTAGTAGTGACTTATTTAGTAAAAAAATATTAAAAATCCTAAAAAACCAGTAAAATTTTAGTAAAAACAGACATTAAGCGTGATTATCACGGTTTTGCCTGAAACTCCTCAAATTTTTTTCAATTTCTTTCATTTTCCTATTGTACTTTCAGTAATTTGTGGTAAAATCATATGAGTAAAATCAATGCTAAAGCAAGGGGAGAGTGGATATGAAGAAGGACATCTTTTTTCAACTTAGTCAAAATGCTGCAGAAAGGCTGGCAGAGCGCTTTGGAACGCCGCTGCTGGTACTTTCTTTAGAACAAATAGAAAAGAACTATCGCTTTTTGAAAAAGCACTTGCCGCGTGTGCAGCTTTACTATGCGATCAAGGCCAATCCGCATCAGCGGATCTTGGAACTGCTGCGTGACCTGGGTTCCTGCTTTGATGTTGCTTCTGACGGCGAGATCAGAACTCTGGCAGCAATGGGTATTGACGGCGAGCGTCTGATTTACGCCAATCCTATCAAAACCGGCGGCGGTCTGCAGGCCTGCTGTGACGTCGGTGTACATAAAATGACTTTTGACAGCGAAAGTGAAATCGTAAAAATGGCACAGGGCTGCCCCGGTGCTACGGTGCTTCTGCGTATCCGTATCGACAATTCTTCCGCACATGTAGATTTGAATAAAAAATTCGGTGTAGGCCGCGAACGCGCAGTAGAACTACTGCAGGCAGCACAGGCTGCCGGTCTTGACGCCGCCGGCGTTTGTTTCCATGTCGGCAGCCAGACGATGAGCGCCGATCCATATCTGAATGCGCTTGATCTGGCCCGCGAGATTTTTGAAGAAGCTGCCGCTGCAGGGATGCAGCTGCGGATCTTAGATATTGGCGGCGGATTTCCGATCCCCGAACCCAAGGTGCGTTTTAATTTAAAAGAAATGCTTAAACAGATCAACGCCCGTCTGGACGAAGATTTTCCCAATGTAGAGATCTGGGCGGAACCGGGACGTTTTATGTGCGGTACGGCTGTCAACCTTATTACCAGCGTCATCGGTGTTACTGAACGCGGCGGTCAGCCCTGGTATTTCCTTGATGATGGTTTATACGGAACGTTTTCCGGCGTTATTTTTGACCAGTGGGACTTTAAGCTGATCAGCTTTAAAGAAGGAGAAGAAGTGGAAGCCACTTTTGCCGGTCCCAGCTGTGATTCGCTGGATATCATGTTCCGCGGCAAACTGACTGTACGCCAGGAGGTAGGCGATCTGCTGCTGGTTCCTTCCTGCGGCGCTTATACTTCGGCTTCGGCGACGACCTTCAACGGTTTCAGTAAAGCCAATTTTATCGTTTGGGAAGATTTAAAAGACGAAATCGAGCCGCAGCCGCAGGCTGCTATGGTTGGCTGAACAACAGAATATCTTTGCTCCGGCTGTTTGCAGCCGGAGTATTTTTATTGCGGTGAGCAGGCGGTTGCAGCGGTAGTTTGACGAAGCGTTACAATTGCTTGTAACGCCTTGCTGCTTGTGATAAAATGTAAAGATAACATGGATAAGTGTTTGTATTTATCGTGGAGGCTTTCTTTTGCAGGCAGATCAGAAAAAAATGCCGCTTGTAGCGGCTATGCTCAAATATAAAAAAGAACAGGTCTATCCTTTCCACACGCCGGGACATAAAGGCGGCCGCGGAATGGAACCGCTTCTGGCTGGCGAGCTGGGAGCAGGCGCATTGCAGATGGACGTTTCGCTGATGGCGGAGCTGGATGACATCCATTGTCCTGAAGGCTGTATTGCCGCAGCGCAGACCCTGGCCGCACAGCTTTACGGCAGCGACCGCTGTTTTTTTGCTGTTAACGGTACGACGCAGGCCATTCAGGCAATGCTGATGACTGCTGTCAAACCGGGCGGTAAAGTTCTTATTCCCCGCAATGCTCACCGCAGTGTTGCCGGAGGGCTGCTTTTAGGTGATCTGGAGCCGGTATACGTATTACCGCAGTTTGATGCGGTTTTTGGTATCAACACGCAGGTCACTGCCGGGCAGATCGAAGAAGCTCTGCAAAAAGATCCTTCTATTAAAGCAGTGTTTCTGACCAGCCCTAATTATTACGGTCAGGCTGCTGATATTAAAACGATTGCTCAAATAGCCCATAAATATGGTGCTGCACTATTGGTAGATGAAGCGCACGGCCCGCATCTTGGTTTCAGCGAATTATTGCCGCCTTCGTCTATGGAGTGCGGCGCGGATGCCTGCGCGCAAAGCACGCATAAAATTTTGGGTGCTATGACGCAATGCTCGATGCTGCATGTGCAGGGCCGGCGCCTTGATTTAAAGCGGGCTGCTGATGTTATGAGTCTGCTGACGACAACCAGCCCCAATTATCTGCTGATGGCGTCTCTGGACGCGGCGCGTTTCCAGCTGGCGACAGGCGGCAGGCAGATGGCGGCACAGGCTGTGGCTGCGGCAGACAGATTGCGGCGGCTTTTACAGACCTTCAAGGGGCTGAAGCTGCTGACGGCTGATTGTGCCGGCAGTAACGGTATTGCCGGGTTTGACAGCACCAAGGTGACGGTCAATGTAGCCGCCTGGGGTTATACAGGTATTGAAGCCGGGGAAAAACTGCGGCAGGCAGGTGTTGCCGTAGAACTGACAGATGCCGATAACGTGTTATTTTTAGTTACCTATAGCGACGGCGGCGCTGATTATGATGCCGTACTCGCTGTGATACAACAGGTTTTTACCGAACTGGAAAAAAACAAAAAAACGCCGCGCCGTTTGACGGTCAGCCCACAGCTTCCTGCACCGCAGCAGGTGATGTCTTTACGGCAGGCCTTCGACAGCGCGAAGACCAGCATACCTCTGTGCCGTGCGGCCGGAAAAATCTGTGCCGAGCAGGTAAGCTTTTATCCGCCCGGCATACCGGTACTTTTGCCGGGTGAGCTGATTACGGAAGCGATCATCGCTTACTGTGAAAATATGAAAAACTTGAACCTGCCGGTCAGCGGACCCGCTGACGGCAGCTTGAGGGAAATACGAGTGGTGTTTTGATGAACAAAGGGTATTTTATCACATTGGAAGGCCCCGACGGCAGCGGCAAAAGCACGCAGCTGGAGCTGATCGCAGAGTACCTGAGGCAGAACGGACGAGAAGTTGTCTGCACCCGTGAACCGGGAGGCAGCGAAGCTGCTGAACGCCTGCGTCAGCTGGTGCTTGATCCGCAGCTGGCCATAGACGCGCGTACAGAAACTTTGCTGTATCTGGCAGCACGTGCTGATCATTTAGATAAGGTCGTGCGTCCGGCGTTAGCGTCCGGAAAAATCGTGCTTTGTGACCGTTTCAGCGATTCGACACTGGTTTACCAGGGCTTTGTTCGCGGTCTGCCGCTGCAGGAGCTGCTGCAGCTGAACACTTTTGCAACGGGCGGGCTGGAACCAGATTTGACGCTGCTGCTGGACGGAGATCCTCTGCTGCTTGCAGGCCGCAGGTCACAGCGCGGTGTGACCGACCGTTTTGAAAACGAAGGACTTGCTTTTCAGCTCAAGGTAAGGCAGGGATTTGTCGAACTCAGTAAGGCCTATCCACAGCGGATCAGGGTCATTGATGCTTTGCAGGAACAGGAAAGCGTACGCGGCTGTCTGATCAGCGAGTTGGAGGCTTTACTTAAAGGGTAAGCGAGGAAAGGATGCCTATGTGGGACGATATTCTGGGACATGAACAGAATAAGGAATTTTTAGCCAGGCTGCTGCAGCCGGGTAACAGGCCGCATGCACTGCTTTTTTACGGCCCGGAAGGTATTGGTAAAAAGCAGCTGGCCTTGCGTTTTGCTAAAACATTCCTGTGCCAGAAGCCGGACGAACATCCCTGCGGCAGGTGCGAATCCTGCCGTCTGATCAATCTGGCAGAGCACAGCTTTGCCCATCCTGATTTTATTCTGGTGGAGCAGGAAGCTCCCGGGAAAGACCTGAAAATAGAACAGATCAAGGAAATGAGCAGGCAGGCCGCCTTTGCGCCTGCGCTTTCAAGCCATAAGGTATGCGTCATCGATGCTGCTGACAGGATGACGGTAGAAGCGGCGAACAGCCTTTTAAAGCTGCTCGAAGAGCCGCCGCCAAACTGGATGTTTATTCTGGTTGCGTCGCGGCTGGAACGCCTGTTGCCGACGATCCTTTCGCGGGTCATTCAATTACGCTTTGACCAGATACCCCTGCCACTGACACAGGAGGCATTGAACAGGCTCGGGCTGGAACGCCCGGAACTGCTGGCCCGCCTGGCAGGCGGTTCGCTTGGCGCTGCTGTCAATTTGGCTGCTGCAGATGCCGTCAGCTACCGCGATCAGGCTTTAGAATTTCTGGAAGCCCTGCCGCTGGCGCAGCCCATGCGGTATGTAGCTTCGCAGCCATGGCTCGAAAGCTATGACAAACAGGGCGGTTTATTATTTACGGAAATGCTGCTGTTTTTAGCCCGGGACGTTTTGCTTTGGCAAAACGGACTGGAGGAACAGATTTATAACTGTGACTGCACAGATAGATTACGGCGTTTGGCCGCCTCATGGCCCGCTTCGCATTTGAAGCAGGCGGCGGACATCGCCCAGCAAGCATATCAGGCCATCGAAAGCAATGCCGGCGCCAAGCTGGTTTTGGAAACGGTGGTACTTAAAACAGACATACTTCGGAAGGAGGAGAGATAGTGCCAACAGTTGTAGGTATAAGATTCAAAAAAGCAGGTAAAATATATTATTTTGATCCCGCACTCAGCAGCGTAGCCCAGGGGGATCATGCCATTGTCGAAACTGCCCGCGGGGTAGAATACGGCGAAGTAGTAGTAGGGCCGCGCGAGGTCAGCGACAGTGAGGTGGTTTCGCCTTTGAAACCGGTGCTGCGCAAAGCTACTGATGAAGATGCCCAGAAAGTCGAAGAAAATATCGTACGCGAGAAAGAAGCTTTCAATATCTGCCTGCGTAAGATCACTAATCACGATCTGCCGATGCGTCTGATCGATGTGGAATTTACTTTTGACGTCAATAAAATCATATTTTATTTCACAGCCGAAGGGCGTATAGATTTCCGCGAGCTGGTCAAAGACCTGGCCGCTGTGTTTCGTACCCGGATCGAGCTGCGCCAGATCGGCGTGCGCGATGAAGCGAAAATGCTGGGTGGGATCGGCAGCTGCGGCAGGCCGTTGTGCTGCTCTACTTTTTTAGGTGACTTTGAACCGGTATCGATCAGAATGGCTAAAGATCAGAATCTGTCGCTGAATCCGGCGAAGATTTCGGGTATCTGCGGTCGTCTGATGTGCTGCCTGAAATATGAAAACCATATGTACTGCTGCAAAGAAGGCGGCTGTAAACGTAACTGCGGCAATGACCGTGTCGAGATCCCCAAATTGGGCTCGCTGGTAGTAACGCCGCTGGGAGAAGGCAAAGTAACAGGCATCAACCGCGCTATGCGTACGGCTTCCGTGCAGCTGACGCCCGATAACGTTATCCAGGTAGAATGGGATGAGATCGTTGATGCTTCCAAGGCCGATCCGATCTGAAATGAGTAAAGCTACAGAACGCTGCGATTCCCTGCCCGGCTGTAATTATGCGATCTGGCAGGACTCGGAAGAATTTTGTTTTACGACGGATGCTGTTTTTCTGGCAGCTTTCCCGCATTTGGTCAGGCAGGCCCGTGTTTTGGAACTTGGCGCCGGTACAGGGGCCATCAGCCTGCTGCTGGCAGCACGCGGTGCGGCTCAAGTAGTAGGCGTTGACTGTAATCCTCATGTAGTAGAGCTGATGCGCCGCAGCATTGCGGCTAACGGGCTGGAGGAATGTGTCAGTGCCGAGCTGGCCGATCTGCGGGAGCTGAAAGCGCTTTATCGTTCTGAAAGTTTCGATCTGATCGCAGCTAATCCGCCCTACCGCAACAGCGGTAAGGTTCGCCGGGTAGCGACTGCGGCCTGCCATGAACTGACAGCAACGCTGGAGGATTTCTTCCGAGCCGCTGCCTATCTGGTCAAATATCGAGGGCGTTTTGCCATTGTGCAGCTGCCCGAACGGTTTACGGAATGTATGGAACTGGCGCTTAAATATGGTCTGCAGCCGAAAAAACTGCAATGGGTACATGCCTTTGCGGATAAGCCCGCCTGGATCTTTCTCATGGAAATGGTCAAAGGCGGTAGTTACGGACTGGAGGTTTTGCCGCCGCTTATTATGTATAATGAGGACGGCAGCCACAGCAAACAGACTTTGGAGTATTACGGTATGGCGGAGGAGGCAGAATAATGGCAGGAATTTTATATTTGTGCGCGACGCCGATCGGCAATCTGGAAGATATGACGCCAAGGGCGCAGAGAATGCTGGCCGAGGCGGATATTATCGCTGCCGAAGATACCCGTCATACACTGCAGTTATTGAACCGTTTCAATATCAAGGGACGGCTGGTACGCTATGATGAGCACAGCAAAGAACGGCAGGGAGCTTATCTGCTGGACGAACTGCTGTCCGGAAAAAATATCGCTTTAGTCAGTGACGCCGGGTTTCCCGGTATCGCTGATCCGGGCGAACAACTGGCCAGGCTGGCGATCGATGCCGGCGTGCAGGTAGTGCCTGTACCTGGTGCCAACGCCGCGTTATGCGCGCTCATTGCTTCAGGTCTGCCTGCCTCACCGTTTTTTTTCGGCGGATTTCTGCCCAAGAGCAAAAAAAACAGGCGGCAGCAGCTGGAAGAATGGCAGTATCTGCCGGCTACGATTATTTTGTACGAAGCGCCGCACAGGATCGAACAGGTGCTGCAGGAAGTGCTGGAGGTCTGGGGGGACAGACAGATGGCAGCAGCGCGTGAGCTGACCAAGCTGCATGAGGAGTTTTTCCGGGGCACGGTCAGTAAGTGCCTGACCTGGCTGCATGAAAATAAGCCCCGCGGTGAATTCTGCCTGGTCATCGCCAGAGGCCTGGAACAGCCGCAGCCTGCGCAGGAAGCAAAGGATCCGCTGGCGCAGGTACAGGAACTGCTGGCTCGCGGCGTCGATAAAAAAACGGCGCTGGCGCAGGTTGCTAAAGCAAATAAGATTCCCAAACGGGAATTATATAATAAATTAATTTCAGAAGAAGAAGGGATCAACATATGACAAAACCAACGTTTTATATCACCACCCCGATCTATTATCCCAGCGATAAACTGCATATCGGTCATGCTTACTGTACGACTATCGCCGATACCGTGGCCCGTTATCATCGTGCCAAGGGCGAAGACGTCTTTTTTCTGACCGGCAGTGACGAGCATGGTCTGAAGATTCAGCGTAAAGCTACGGAGATGGGTGTTACCCCGATACAATATGTTGACGAGATCATCGCAAATTTCAAACTTTTATGGCAGCGCCTCAATATCACCAATAACGATTTTATTCGTACCAGCGAAGAACGCCATCATAAGGTTGTGCAAAGTATTTTGCAGAAAATCTTTGAACAGGGCGATATTTATAAAAAGAATTATGAAGGCTGGTACTGTGTACCCTGCGAATCCTACTGGCTGGAGCGTCAGCTGGTCGACGGCAAATGCCCCGACTGCGGCCGTCCGGTAGAGCGTATGGAAGAAGAAAGCTATTTCTTTAAGCTTTCCAAATATCAGGACCGTCTGCTGGAATATATCGAAACTCATCCCGACTTCATTCAGCCTGTGGCACGCCGCAACGAGATGATCAACTTCATCAAACAGGGACTGGAAGATCTGAGCATCACCCGCACCACTTTCGACTGGGGCATCCCTGTGCCTTTTGACAACAAACACGTTGTCTATGTCTGGTTTGACGCGCTGCTCAACTACTTTACCGGTATCGGTTACGGCAGTGATCCGGAAAAATTCAATAAATACTGGCCTGCTAACCTGCATCTGGTCGGCAAGGAGATCGTGCGTTTCCATACTATCATCTGGCCGATCATGCTGATGGCTATGGGTGAAGAACTGCCGAAACAGGTTTACGGACATGGCTGGCTGGTAGTTGAAGGCGACAAAATGTCCAAATCCAAGGGCAATGTCATTGATCCTCTGGCGCTGATCGACGAATTTGGCGCCGATGCGATCCGTTATTTCCTGCTGCGCGAGATCAACCTCGGCAGTGACGGCAATTTTTCGCGCGACGCGCTGATCACCCGCATCAACGCTGATCTGGCCAATGACCTTGGCAACCTGCTGCACCGGACGGTCAGCATGATCGAAAAATATCACGGCGGCGTGATCCATAAAACCGCCTGCAGTGATCCTCTTGATGACGAGCTGATCGCCCTGGTCAATGAAACTGTTGCGAAATATCAGGACGCTATGGATCATATGGAAATCAACACGGCGATCAAAGCTCTGTGGGCGCTTATCAGCCGTGCCAATAAATATATTGATGAAACAGGCCCCTGGCTGCTGGCAAAAGATCCCGCCAAAGCAGCGCGTCTGGAAACAGTTATGTATAATCTGGCAGAGGTATTGCGCATCGTCGCTATCCTTACAAGTCCTTATATTCCTTCTACCAGTCCCAAGATCTATACCCAGCTGGGCCTCACTGCTCCCGAGCAGTTCCTGCTGGCCGATACCGCCTGGGGCGGGCTGCCTGACGGCACCAAAGTGCAGAAGGGTGAGCCGCTGTATCCGCGTATCGAGATCACTGAAAGCGGAGAAACTGTTATCGCCGCTACCAAAAAGGCTGCTCCGGCCGCTAAACAAGCAGTTAAGGCCGAAGTAAAAGCTGAGGCCAAAACGGAAAGCAAAACCGCGGCAACAGAAGAAATAACTATCGATGATTTTATGAAGATAGATCTGCGCGTAGCTACCATTACCGCAGCAGAGCGCGTACCTAAAACCGATAAGCTGATGAAGCTTGAGGTCAGGATCGGCGAAGAAGAACGTACCATCGTTTCCGGGATCGCGCAGCATTATACTGCCGAAGAGCTGATCGGCCGCAATGTTATCGTGATCGCCAACCTGAAAGCTGCAAAACTGCGTGGGATCGAATCCCGCGGGATGCTGCTGGCCGCCTCTGACGGAGAAGGTAAGCTGGTGCTGGCTGATGCCCCCGATATCGCTTCCGGGAGCAAGGTGAAATAAGATGTCACGTACAGGACTATTCGATTCCCATGCCCATATGGACTCGGACTATTTTACCGATGACCGCGGCGCGCTGCTTACACAGCTGCAGGAAGAACTGGACGGGATCATCAATCCCGGCTGTGATGAGATCACGTCGGGTTTCGCTGTAAGTTTAGCTGAAAAATATGATTTTATGTATGCCGCTGTGGGCTGGCATCCTGAAGACCTTGAGGGTATTTTGGATAACAGCTATCTTGACGAGTTGGCAGCCTGGGCCGTCCACCCCAAGGTAGTAGCCATCGGCGAGATCGGCCTCGACTATTACTGGAAGGGCAACGAGCCGAAGGACGTGCAGAAGCGCCGTCTTTTAGAACAGCTCGATCTGGCCAAACAGTTCGACCTGCCGGTGATCATTCACGACCGCGATGCGCACGGCGATATCCTGGAGCTCTTCCAAAAAGAAGTCACAGGTGTGCGGGCAGTGTTCCACTGCTATTCCGGCTCACTGGAAATGGCGAAGGAACTGCTTAAGCGAGGATTTTATCTTGGTTTTGGCGGCACCTCTACTTATAAAAATGCCGCAAAAGTGCGCGAGGTCCTGCAGTATGTGCCGGATGACCTGCTGCTGTTTGAAACAGATTCACCTTATCTGACGCCGGTGCCTTATCGCGGCAAGCGTAATCAGCCGGGTTATACCGAGCTGGTGGCACGCAATGCGGCCGAAGTGCGCGGCACGACCTTTGAAGCGCTGGCAGCGCAGACTACTAAAAATGTCAAAACTCTTTTTAATAAAATAAAATAAAATACAAACTGCCTGTTTGTTTTTCGCAAACAGGCAGTTTGTATTTTAAGGCTGTTATTTTCCAGAAGTCAAAACAAGTATCTGTGTCCACAGTAGTTTTTACGTTTTTGTTTTTTGTGCAAAAGCTTATGTGTGTTTAAGGGCGACAGTTTGACAGAAAATTTTTCTTTATGGTAAAATTATACGTCTTTAAAAGGAGGTACAATTTATGCCTAATAGAAAATCATTATATAGAGCAATGGAAATTTTGCCGCTGCTGTTAGTGGTAGTTTTAGTTTTCAGCGCTATTTGTCTGGCCAACAGCAAAGAAATAGTTTTGCGTTACGACGGGCAGGAAAAAGTAGTGACCACTATTCTTGAAGATCCCCGTTCTATTTTGGAAGAGTCCGGCGTCAAGGTCGGCAAAGAAGACCGGATACTGATCTCTCCGGCAAATGCCGAAAAAAAGACCAGGGAAGTTATTGAGTTGAAACGCGCCCTGCCTGTAACGATCGAAAAATATGGCGTCAGCAAAAAATTCTATACCGGTAAAGCAACTGTCGGCGAGGCGCTGGATGCCCTGGCGATCAATTATGAAGGCAAAACAGTCTATCCCGCTGTTGATACGCCGATCACTTCCGACCTGGAGATCCATATTTTAGGGCGTTTTGATGAGCTGCATGAAGAAGAGCAGCCGATCGAGCCGCCTGTGGAGTTTGTTGATAATCTGGAAAAGCCGTATGGTGAGAATAAGGTGCTGGAACCGGGCGTACCCGGCAAGATGAAGGTGACCAGAAAAACTACGCTTAAAGACGGCCTGTTCCAAACTCATATCATCAGCAAGACAGTGCTGGAAGAGCCTAGACGTGAACTGGTAGAGCGCGGCATGGCCCGTTCTATCGAAACTTCGCGCGGGCGGATGCGTTATAATAAAGTTATGACCATGGAAATCACCGCCTATACCTTGGGTGAAGGCAGCGGTACCGGACGAACTTCGATAGGACTGGTGCCTTACGAAGGTATCGTGGCCGTTGACCCGCGGGTTATCCCGTATTATACTAAACTGTATATCCCCGGTTATGGCATTGCCATGGCTGGCGATACCGGCGGCGCTATCCGCGGCAATCGGCTGGACGTGTTTATGCACGACTGGCATAGAGCCATTCAATGGGGACGCCGTACCTTAGACGTATATATCTTAGAGTAACGGAGGCGCGGACTTGCTGAAAGAAGTTCTCGTAGTAGAAGGAAAAATGGATACAGTGGCGATCAAACGCGCCCTGGAAGCCGATACCATCGAAACAGGCGGTTTTACCTTAGCGCCATATACCCTGCGGCAGATCGAAGCCGCATATAAAAAGCGGGGCATCATTATCCTAACTGACCCGGACGGTGCCGGCGAACGTATCCGCCGCTTTCTGACGCAGCGCTTTCCCGAAGCGGGGCAGGCCTTTGTACCTAAAGCGGACGCTACGGCGCACAATGATGTGGGCATCGAGCAGGCGCAGCCTGAGGCGATCCTGGCAGCGCTGAGTAAGGTGCGCCACCATGAATATAAGCCTGACAGCGAATTTACCAGCCAAGACCTGTGGCAGAACGATCTGGCCGGAACAGGCAGTGCGGCGTATCGCCGTGATAAAATGGGCGCTTTGCTGGGCATCGGCTACGGCAACGCCAAAAGGTTTTTAGAGCGGCTCAACAGCTATGGGGTCACCCGCAGCGAATTTGACGAGGCGCTTGCGCAGTTAGGAGAACAGCATGGATAAACCGATCATTGCCAGACGCGAAGTCACCAATCATATATTGCACACCTTTAAATTAAAAGCGGATAAAAGACTGGGACAGAACTTCCTGATCGACGAAGAAGTAGTACGCAGGATCGTTGCTGCTGCAGAACTGTCTGAGGACGACACGGTTTTAGAGGTCGGCCCCGGTATAGGCACTTTGACGCAGGGTCTGGCGCAGAGCGGCGCCAGGGTCGTAGCAGTCGAGCTGGATAAAAGGCTGCTGCCGGTGTTGGCAAAAACACTGGAAGGCTACGATAATGTGCGTATAGAAAACGGTGATATCCTGGAAGTCGATATCAAAAATATTGTTGGCGCGCCGACCTTTAAGGTGGCGGCTAACCTGCCTTATTATATTACCACGCCGATCATTTTCAATCTGCTGGAACAGCGCCTGCCTATGGAACGGCTGGTTGCCATGGTGCAGAAGGAAGTAGCCGAGCGGATGGTCGCGAAGCCCGGCGGCAAAGATTACGGCGCTTTGTCAGTTTCGATCCAATATTATACCGAGCCGGAGATAGCCTTTATCGTACCGCCGGAATCCTTTATCCCGGCGCCCAATGTCGACAGTGCCGTCATTGTCTGCAAACGCCGCACCGTGCCTCCGGTCGAGGTCTGCGATGAAAAACTGTTCTTCAAAGTCGTAAAGGCGGCTTTTTCCGTACGCCGTAAAATGCTCAGTAACGCTCTCAAAAATATGGGCATCAGCAGCGTACAGGCTGCGGCATGGTTGGAACGTGCCGGTATCGACCCCAAGCGCCGGGGCGAAACGCTGTCGCTGGCAGATTTTGCCAGCCTGACCAACTGCTTTAAAGAAGTGCTGGCAGAAACAGAGCAGTAAAAATAATCAAAGGAAAAATGCCTATGAAAAAGATCGCTGTTTTAAGATGTCTGCGTACCAGTAATAACTGTACCGGCAGCGGCTGTCTTAAAGCATTCAATAATAAAACCAACGCTTTTGCCGTTTATGAGGCAGAGGAAACAGAACTGGCCGCTTTTTTGAACTGCAGCGGCTGCGGTGATGTACAGATGCCCAATAACGAGGAAGGTCTGCGCAAAAAGCTGGATCGCCTTGTTACTATCGGCGTTGAAGCCGTGCATTTGAGCGGCTGTACCAAAAAGAAGGACGCACAGGGAGAAAAACATGAATGCCCGGTGATCACCAAAACTGCCGAATACCTGGAGCAGCAGGGGATTACTGTTGTCAGAGGCACACATCACTAAAAATAAAAAGCTAAAAAGCATCGACAAATTTTGTCGATGCTTTTTTATTTTTATCTATGAAATTACGGCGATTAGTTGAGCCGGTCAGCCGTTCTGCTTCAGCAGCAGCCGAAGCTTATCCAGCCCTTTGAGCCGGTGCTTGGTGACGTTGCGTACACTGCAGCCCAGCAGGCGGGCTGCTTCTTTGGGTTTCTGCTCGCGCAAAAACAACAGCTCGATAACCTGCTGCTGTTCGGCAGTCAGCCGTTTTAAAGCCTGCCGTACTTCCAGTGACAGCAGCAGTTGGGCAATATCGTCCGGCAGCCCCTGCTGCAACCCGGCCTCATCCAGAAGGGCGGTGCCTTCCTCGCTGTCAGTATTGACGGCGATCTCGTTTTCCCAGATCCGGCCCTGCTTCTGCATGGCGTCGAACAAAGCGAAATGTACTCTGCAGCGCGCGTAACCGGGCCAGTTTACATAATCAGTACCGCTGTATTTGAGTACCAGCTCGATAAAAGCCAGCACAGCGATGCCTTCCGCATCTTTCCCCAGTGAATTATAAAACATCTCGCGCCGTGCTTCGCTGCTGAGCAGGGGCTTAAAATCACTGCACAGCTTCAGTAAAGCGCCGTTGTCGCCTGCCTGCGCCGCAGTTATCAAAAGCTGCAGTGCCTGGGCAGCCGCGCTGCTGGTATTAGTATCTGTCAAAATAGCTATTTATATCAGTTCTTCCCATAATTTTATGACGGCGGGCCGTACTGTAAAGCGTTATGCATAACAGGGCTCAGTATGCGCCTTTGTATTTGTTTTGTAAACAACCTTTGGGGTAGGCTATAAGAAATACAACCCGTAGGGTTATTTTGCTTTGCTGCTTTTGCGGTTAAAATTTTTCACAGTCAAAACTTTTAGCTGAGGTGCAAAATGAGCAAGCGTACTTATAATAACATCGGCCGCAAATTATACCAGCTGCGGCTGGAGCTGGGGCTGACCCAAAACGACGTGGCCGAACGCTGTAATATGTCGGTCAATTATTACGGCCGTATCGAACGGGAGGAATGCAACTGCAGCGTTAATCTGCTGGATAAGATATTGCAGGTGCTGGGAAAGGAAATAGATTTTAAGTAAAGTCTTGTAGGAAGAAACTGCTGTTAGATTAAAAGATAAAAAATAATCGCTCTCAGCGAAAGTTGAGAGCGATTATTTTTTGCCGGGCTCTATGGGAATAGAGTCCGGCTTTTGCATGTCAGCAGAGGCGGTGCTGGCAAGTGAGATTGTAAATATTGCCGCACAGGTACGATGAAAATATAAGTACGAGCAAAAAGCATACTTAAATATAAAAGAAAACGTGCTTATGTCTTGCGGGGGGGTACAACCATGGTACAATAATTATAAAATATTAGGGAAGTTTTTTATGTATTGGAAATATACAAAAATGAGTAAGAAAATATTGAATAATTAAGATATAAATATAGTTTATAAGAATAAAAATGGCAAAATTGTGGCTTCGTACTTTTAGTGACAAATAGTTGCTGGCAAGTGAGATTGTAACTATTGATGCACAGGTACGATGAAAATATAAGTAAGAGCAAAACGTTACCGAAATATAATTTTAGAAGCTGTTATGTCTTGTGGGGGGGTACAAGTATGGTATAATCTAAAGTTAATAAAACAAATATCTTAATTGTTTTATTAAAGTATTAGGATGCAGATTGCAATTATTACGAAATTAATTAACAACACTAAGTTCAAGATAGATAAAGGTGATCATTTGCTGGATACACATACACATATCTTATGGAATATAGACGACGGTTCTAAGAATCAGTGCATGTCGTTACAAATGCTGGAGATTGCGGCCAGAAGCGGGACTAAAGCTATCTTTGCGACCCCGCACGTCATAGAAAGAGCGAATAAGCCTTCCTGGGAAGAAATAAAGGAAAAAACACAGCAGCTGCGGCAGTTGTGTGCAGAAGCACAGATAGATATTATGCTTTATCCCGGAGCAGAAGTGCAGATGAACTGGGAGCTTTTGCCGGAGCTGGGAGCGACTGGCGCGTACTGTTTAAACGGCGGTAGATATCTGCTGGTCGAACTACCGGCGGCAGAAATCCCTGCCTATGCCGATGAATTCTGGTATGAGCTGGAGCTGAAGGGGATAATGCCGATCCTTGCCCATCCGGAGAGGTATCAGCAGCTGCGCGAAAACCCTGACCTGCTGCTACTGTGGCGGCGGCGTGGCATGCTTATGCAGTGCAACAGCGGCAGCTTTACCGGCATGTTCGGCAGCAGCGTCTGCGAGAATGCCAAGGTCTTGCTGGCAAATGGTCTGGTCGATCTGTTAGGGTCGGACGGGCACCGCAGCGAAGGACGCAATACGGATATGTCACGGGCAGCGGCGGTCATCAGGCAGCTGGCCGGAGAAGAAGTACTGCGGCAGATGACAGAAACGAACCCGCAGGCGATCTTAAAAAATCAGGAAATAGAGCTCAAGCAGCCCAAAGTATTTTTAGAAGACAAACCAAAGAGCTTCTGGCAGAAACTATTTGGCAAATAATAAATTAAAGATTGAAGTAAAGAGAAAAAGGAGAATCCCGATGAAGAAAACAATTCTGGCGTTGACCCTGGCGCTGAGTCTGCAGGGACTGGTAGTAGCGTCAGCAGCAGACAACGACTATATTATGTGTCCCGGCGACCAGCTGCAGGTAGTAGTCTATGGACATGAAGATCTGAGCAGCCCGCCCAACAGCAACACTACCCCCTATACAGTACGCCCTGATGGAAAAGTAACCTTTCCCCTGATCGGCGATATAGACGTGACAGGAAAAACAGTAACAGAATTTACGCGGCAACTGGAAGTGAGTCTGGCCGAATACCTTGTCAGGCCGCAGGTCAGCGTTAATATCTTAAAGCTGGGAACGACGCGTGTCTATGTGCTGGGGGAAGTAAAAAAACCGGGACTGTACGAGCTTGAAAAAAGCCACCGCGTATTAGATGCCCTGGGAAAAGCGGAAGGCTTTACAGAAAAAGCCGCCAAAAAGAAAATCTTTCTGATCAGAAAAGGTGCGGAAGAACCTGTACTGGTCAATATCAATAATTTTCTAAAAAAATCCGACCAGAGCCAAAACTACGTTTTAAACGAAGGCGACTGCCTGTATCTGACCAGCAACGGCAAGATAGATATTGGGCGTGACATCATGCCCTTCATCAGCGGCGCATACATGGTATCGGAAATCAAAAATAACGACTGACCTGAGGAGAGATAAAGTGGAAGAGGAAATCACAATCGACCTGCGCGAGCTGGCGCATATAGTGCAGAAAAACGCAAGGTTCATCGCTAAAGTCACGGGCGGATGCATAGTCGCCGCCGGGCTGTATTTGCTTATAGCTTCACCGGTCTACGAATCAGATTCGCTGCTGCGCATCAAGCAGCCCAAAGGGATAGGCTCGTCGCTTTTAGAAAGCATGCCTATGGGCAATGCCATGGCCAGCAAACAGCTGATGAGCACCTATGCGGAAATCTTAAAAAGCCGCAGCGTCATCGCCCCGGTCATTGAACAGACGGAAGAAGCAGACAGTGACGGCAAATATATGCGTTATGAAGATTATATCAAAAACAGGATAGTTACCAATCCTTTTAAAGATACCGAGATCTTAAAAGTTACAGTCAACGCTAATACGCCGGAAGGGGCCCAGAAAGCCAACGACCTGATCGTTAACGGCTTTTTGCAGCGGTTGACCAGTCTGGTACGTGAAGAACAGAAAACTACCCGCGCCTTTATCGAAGAGCGAGTCGTAGCCTCTAAAGCCGAGCTTGAAGCAGCCGAAAGTGCGCTGACCGAATATAAAAAGGCCAGCAAGATCCTGTCACCGACGGACGAAATGAAGTTGGCGGCCGATAAAATGGGGATCGTCGATAAACTGCGTGCAGAAAACAAAGTGGCGCTTGCCACAGCGCAGGCACAGCTGTCAGCAACAGACCAGCAGCTGGGCGGCGAAGCCAAAGCGACAGCGGATAACGCAGTTATCAAGCAGTATAATGCAAAATTAGCCGAACTGGAGACCCAGAGGATAGACTATCTGGACAAATATACAGCCAAACATCCTAAAGTCATCGAAACAGAAGACGCTATCGCCAATTTAAAAAGCAAGCTGCAGCAGGAAATAGCCAAAGTAGCCTCACTGCAGGCGCCGTCGGATAACCCAGTGCACCAGCAGCTGCTGACCAGTAAATTCGGCAGCGAAGCGGCGATCAGCGTAGCCGAAAGCAACCTTGCCGAGCTTGAGCGTCTGGATAAAAGAAATCAGGAAGACGTAGAACGGCTTTCCGAGAAAGAACAGAAATACCTGAGCCTGATGCGTGACGTCAGCGTTGCCGATGAAATTTACATCATGCTGGCCAAACGCCTGGAAGAAGCCAAGGTAGCCGAAGTAGCGGTATCCACCGAGGTACAGGTAGTAGATACGGCCACACTGCCGGAAGACCCGGTAAAACCGAAAAAGCTTTTGACCCTGCTTTTGGCAGCCTTTTTGGGAATCTTCGGCGGCAGCGGCTTTGTTATTGCCAAAGAACTGATGAACAGAACCATAAAGACAACGGACGATGTAGCAAACTATCTGGACCTGCCTGTTCTGGGCTCGGTGCCGGATTATGAATCATTGAATAAAAACATGAAAAAAGAACAGCAGGAGCAAAGCTTGACTGCCAGGCTACGGAGGTACTTATGGAAACGATAACACTGATTGCCGACCGTGATGCCAAATCACCGGTAGCGGAAGCATATAGAACGATCAGGACCAACATCCAGTTCTCCAACGTTGGTCAGGAGCTGAAAACGATCATCGTTACCAGCGCTACGCCAAACGAAGGTAAAAGTACAACGATCAGCAATCTGGCGGTGGTAATGGCACAGGCCGGGCACAAAGTGCTTTTAATGGACTGTGATATGCGCAACCCGACACAGCATAAGCTTTTTAAGCTGACTAATAAAGGTCTGAGCAACTGCATTTCGGCGAGTGAAGAGGTGCGGGAAGTCATTCAAAAAACAGGGATAGAGAATCTGGAGCTTTTAGCCAGCGGGCCGGTAGCGCCCAACCCATCCGAGCTTTTGGGAAGCAAACGGATGGAACAGTTACTGGAACGGCTAAAGCCGGATTATGACTATATACTTATCGATACGCCGCCAATCATGCCGGTAACGGATGCGGCAGTACTGTCTGGTAAGGTAGACGGGCTGGTCATGTTGGTCAGCTCCGGCGAAGTTACACCAGCAGCAGCTAAAGAAGCTAAACAGAGGCTGCTGCAGGCAGGAGCACATATTTTGGGAGTTATCCTTAACAAGGTAGAATTGGCCCATACGCACGGCTATGGTTACTACTATTACTATGGTTCCGATGGTACATCCGGGGGGGACATTCGTCGCTAAAAGTGAGATGGAAGCTGCGCAGGTATTGAAAAGATATCACAAAATAATTGCATAGGGGTGGAATATGCAGTAATGATTAAAGCTGGTGAATTAGGAAAGACTATTTTTGATTTTACATTAACATTTATAGGAACGATATGTATAAGCCCGCTTTTAGCTTATATAGCGTACAGGATAAAAAAAGAAGATCCGGGACCTGTAATATTTAAACATATGCGTGTTGGTAAAAATGGAAAGTCTTTTCCATGTTATAAATTTCGCAGTATGTGTGTTGATGCCAAACAAATGCTGGAAAAATATTTAAGAGAAAATCCTGAAGCGCGAATGGAGTGGGAACGCGACTTTAAATTAAAAAATGATCCGAGAGTGACACCAATTGGCGAATTTTTAAGAAGGACCAGTTTAGATGAATTGCCGCAGATTTTTAATGTTTTAAAGGGAGAAATGAGTTTGGTTGGACCACGTCCTATTGTCCAGGAAGAAGTGCCACGCTACGGGATACATATAAAAAAATATTATTCAGTAAAACCTGGCATTACTGGACTGTGGCAGGTTAGTGGGCGTAGCGACATATCTTATTCAGAACGTGTTGCTTTGGATGTTGAATATGTAGTTAATAGGAATTTGCTAAAAGATATCCAGATACTTATAAAAACATTTGATGTCGTGTTCAGGAAAAAAGGTGCATATTGAGATGAATTGCCGCAGATTTTTAATGCAATAAAGGGAGAAATGAGCTTGGTTGGTTCCAGGACGTATTTAGACAGAAAAATGGGAGATGCAGTTAATACAATAATACTGGCCAAATCTGGTATAACTGGTTATTGGCAGGTGAACAGACATAGTAATGTAATTTTTGAAAATAGATTAATAATGGATTGCTGGTATATTGGCAACTGGAGTTTTTGGCTGGATTTGGTACTGTTATTAAAAACGATAGGAATAGTTTTAGATAAAAAAGGCGCCAAGTGAACTAAACTTTAAATAACTGCCTAATAAAAGTGCTAAAAGAAGAAATAAAAATTCAATAAATTTAGAATATAAAGGAGTAAGAATTTTGAAGAAGGCATTGATCACAGGTATTACGGGGCAAGATGGGTCATACCTGGCAGAGTTTTTGTTGGAAAAAGGTTATGAGGTACATGGTGTAACTCGTAGAGCATCTATTTCTAATACCTTACGTATAGACCATTTGATTTTAGAAAATGCGATTCGGTTACATGATGGCGATTTGTCAGATTCTTCATCACTTATTCGTATTATTAATCTTGTTCAGCCTGATGAAATTTATAATTTGGCTGCTCAATCTCACGTACAGGTTTCTTTTGATGTTCCGGAATATTCCGGCGATGTTGATGCAATTGGTGTGTTGCGTATTCTGGAAGCGGTTAGGATTCTTGGACTTATTGAAAAAACGAAAATTTATCAGGCTTCTACAAGTGAATTGTACGGTAAAGTTGAAGAAATACCTCAAAATGAAATTACCCCTTTTCATCCCTACAGTCCTTATGCTGTTGCCAAACAGTATGGTTTTTGGATCACAAAGGAATATCGTGAGGCATATGGTATGTTTGCCTGTAACGGCATCTTATTTAACCACGAATCTGAACGCCGCGGCGAAAACTTTGTAACTCGTAAAATAACTCTGGCGGCAGGCCGGATTGCGGAAGGTATCCAGGATCATTTAGAATTAGGCAACTTAGACTCTTTACGTGATTGGGGTTATGCTAAAGACTATGTAGAGTGTATGTGGTTGATGTTGCAGCATGATATTCCAGAAGACTTTGTTATTGCTACTGGTGAGCAACATACGGTACGTGATTTTGCAGAAAAGGCGTTTAGGGTGAACGGTATGGAAATAAGCTGGGAAGGAAAAGGCGTAAATGAAAGAGGCTATGATACTAAAACTGGTAAAATGATAGTTTGTGTCAATCCACAGTGGTTCAGGCCTACGGATGTAGATAATTTATTAGGTGATCCAACTAAAGCCAAAACTGTTTTAGGCTGGAATCCTCAAAAAACAAGCTATGAGCAACTTATCCGCATTATGGCGGAACATGACAGAAAACTGGCGCAAAAAGAAGCTGCCGCATTGACTTGTAAATAGTCGGAGTATTAGAAAGTTGGTATTTTATGAAAATAGCAGTTGTTTCTGAATTTTTTTATCCGCACAGTGGTGGGCAGGAACAAAGACTTTTAGAAATACTTGAATATGTTGCTAAACAAGGTCATAAGGTGGATGTTTACACAATTAAATATGATGAAGATTTAAGTGACCAGGAAAATTATAACGAAATAAATATCTTAAGAGTTATTAAGAATAAAAATTACATCGGCGGTGGCGGCTTAAAATCCCGCAGCCTGAAAACTATTATTCAGTACTCACTGAAGGTTGCTTCAAGACTTGGTGCAAATAGTTATGATAAGGTTATATTTTCGCAATTTCCAATTTTTCATATGTTGTTAACATGTTTTACAAAATCGAAAAAAATACTGGACTTTGTGGAATATAGACATGGAAGGTTTTGGGAATTTTTGTTTGGTTTAGAAATGAAATGTGCGGATCAAGTTGTTTGTATCAGCGATGTTGTTAAAGAAAAGGCCCTGAAGATATGTGACGGTAAGAAGTTATTAGTTATTCCAAGCTCTATTAAACTAAAAAAGTTCTATAGTGGAGAGCCGAAACATTTTATTTTTATTGGCCGTATGGAGCAGCATAAACATCCTGAAATGGCTATTGAAACTGTATTACAATACAATGCAGAACATAATCAAAAATATGTTTTGCATTTGATTGGTGATGGCAGTATGTTGGAATTCTTACGCAAAAAATACAATTATAAAAATATAATATTTCATGGTTTTGTGACTGAAGAAAAAAAGATAAGATTATTGGCCGATAGTATTGCTTTAATATTCCCTTCGGAAAGGGAAGGATTGCCAGTGAGCGTGATAGAAGCTATGGCTGCCGATGTACCTACACTTACTACCAGATATGCTAATAATGGGACATATTATTTTGTTAATGATAAGGGTGTAGGTGTTGTTGCAGAACCTGATATCATTTCACTGACAGCAGCGTTACATGAGCTGCTGGAAAATAGGATACAATATGTAGATATGTGTAAACTGCATAAAAAGAATTTCAGCGCTGAAAGTGCCGCAAGAAAGTTTATAGAGATATAGTGGTGATTTTAATGGATAAATTTGTATTGATCACAGGAGCTTTTGGCTTTTTAGGTTATCATACCGCGCTTAAATTTAAAAGAGAAGGCTATCAGGTTATTGGTTTCGGTCTGGGAGAAATTACATCAAGGCAAAAACAAACTTTTTATAAATGTTATTTAGATTATCTTGATTTTACTGCTTTATTAAGCATAAAAGAAAAGCTGTCTGTTGTAGTACACTGTGCTGGTTCAAGCAGTGTATCAATGGTAGAAAAGAATGTTAGAGAGTCATTTGTGAGCACGGTTTGCTGTACTAATGATTTGTTGGAATATGTTAGATTATATCAGCCGGAAGCAAAAGTGGTGTATTTTTCCAGTGCGGCTGTTTATGGTGATACTGGAAATAAATTGATTGATGAGACTGGAGAATTAAAGCCGCTGTCATTTTATGGCGAACACAAAAAAATCGCAGAAGAGTTGTGTCATTATTATAGAAACAGATTCGCTCTGGATATAAATATTATAAGACCTTTTTCTATTTGTGGGGCTGGTTTGAAAAAACAGTTATTGTGGGATGCATGTAATAAATTTAAAAATGGAATTACTGAATTTTGGGGGACTGGTCAGGAGAAAAGAGACTGGATATCGCCCTCTGATGTCGCTGGTTTAGTATATGCGATAACTATGCAGCCTAAAAAAGAGAAATATGTTTTTAACGCCTGCAACGGTGAGGCTGTGAAAAATTGTGACTTTCTTAAAGAAGCAGCACATTACTATGGGATCAATGTTCCGGTTATATTTAATGGAAATAAAAATTTGTTTGACCCTGAAAACCTCGTAGGCAATAAAAATAATGCTGAGAAGCAACTTGACTGGCAGGCTAATCAGCAATGGATTGATATTGTACATGGTTATATAGATTGGTTTAAGAATAATTAAAGTAGTTTCCTTGTGAAGGGATTATGAATGTATGCAAAATTTTGATTGGTTGAAACATAATGGAAAACAGATAGCGACCTTGAGAGGAATAGCAGTTTTACTGGTGTTTTTCAGTCATTTAAATTTAAATTTATCAAAAGAGCTCCTTTTTATTTCTGGAAGAATCGGGGTTGTATTGTTTTTCCTTATTTCAGGTCTTTTGGCATATTCATCACGATATAAGAAAAGTTTAAAACAATATATATTTAACAGATTTTGCAGAATGTATCCGGTTTATTGGTTACTTTTAATATTGGCATGTATAACTTTTGAAAAACAGTTTTCTATAATGCAGGTTTTGACTAACTTTACCCTGTTTCAGGAATTTTTGGGGCATAAATCAATCCTGGGAGCCAGTTGGATGATGCCAATACAAATCATATTCTTTATCTTTATTGGAATTTACGGTGTTAAAAGCTTGTTTGCTCAAGTAAATATTAAGAGTTTATCTTTAGCAAATATAGAAGTTATTATGGTTATTACCAGCTTGCTGACGATCTTATGTGGTGCGCTTAGATATTTTACTAACAAACCCTGGCCCACAGCTATCTTTTTATTAATGAATGTATCATTTTTGGGAATACTGTATTATAAAAAAGTTCAACGAGATTTGCCAGTTAGAATATATACTATGCTTTTCTTGTTTGAAGTAAGTTTATTATTGGGCGGTTATCTTTCTTATGGCAAAGGATTAGAATATGGGAATTGGATATCTTATTTTCTTGCTTATAATCTTGGATTTCTTCTTTTTATATCAGTTATATTCTTGAGAGTGAATTTAAATTTATTTATAAAATTGGGAGAGATAGGTTTTACTTTCTTTCTTGGTGCGGAAATACCTTATTCTTTGATTAAAAAAGTTTGTGATTTGGAAAGTAGCGGTTTTGCTGGTTTCCAAGATGTCATAATAAAGTTTGCGGCTGCAATTGTGTTTAGTATGTTGGTGACGAAATTAGTAGAAATTCCGATTTTAAAGTGGAGTAAAAATATAGAAAAGTCAATTAGTTGAATTTATATTTTAGAATATTAATGGTGATTAGAATGAGTTTAAGCTGTTTATTATAAGGAGTTATTTTATATGCAAAGAATGAGAATGTCACAAAAAATTCCGATAGAGGTATTTTCATTTTTTATTAAACCTTTTTTCCATGAACAAAGAAAGGATCAACCCATTAACTGGAAAGAGGTAAAAAATATCTTAATACTGGACACGATTGATTTATTGGGCGATATGGTAATGTTGTTGGGCTTTCTCAGGATTCTCCGTCTTAATGCGCCGGCTGCCAGAATTACAGTATGTGCAAGACCTTTTACGTATGGAGTGTTAAAAAATCTAGACTTGATCGATGATTTTATTGGACTTTCATTGAAAGATTCCTTTGCAAAGAAAAAAGAAGTGCTTGGTATTTTGAATAAACAGCTTTATGATTTGGCGATCAATCCTCGTGGAGACTTCAGGGATATCCTTTATATGTATTTTGTTAATGCCCAAAGAAAGATATCTCATACCAGAACTGGTGGAGGCTTTCTTTTGACTGACCCGCTACCGGCAGATTATAGTGATCCGTATTCCCATGCCATTGAAGACAGGATCTATATACTGGATAAACTTGGCTGCAAATATGATGATATTGATAAGTATCCGATATTAAAATTGGATTCTAAAGGTCAGGATTATGTCAAAGAGTATTTTGCATCATACTCTTTAAATGGAAAAATAATAGTGGGTGTGCATCCCGGTGCCAGTGGCAGAGTTAAAAAATGGATATATTATTATGAGTTACTGAAAAAAATTCAGGAAGAATACGAGAATATATTTTTTGTGATATTTTCAGGTCCCGGGGATAAGGTTTGTGTCGATAGTGCCACACGTTATTTGCAGGGAGAATACATAATTGTAAGTGAAGGTATTGAAAATTATGTTAAGTTAATTGGATTTTGTGATTGTTTTATATCGAATGACAGTGGAGCTGCTCATATAGCCGCAGCTTATGGGATGCCAACAATCGATATTTTTACTAATAATTTGATTTGTTGTTGGAAGCCTTACAATTATAATGGAAAAACGATATGTATTGGTAAAGATCTTCCCTGTAAACCCTGCTATAGAAGCGATGAATGTAAGAAAAAAACTTTGGAATGCAATAAATCTATATCAGTAGAAGAGGTATTTACAGAATTTACAGATATGTTTAATAAAATTAAAGGGAAAAATAACGATGTTTGAATCAATAGATTTGTTTAATGGGTTTATGCGAATTACTTATTTTGTAGGAATATTAAATTTTATTTTGATAATACATTTTTGTTTATCTTGGTATTTTAATTGTTACCGTAAAGGTTATTATTTGGATGTCTGGCATGGGAGTTTATTATTTTCTTATTTTATTACAGTACTGTTATTTTATCCATTTATGGCTTCGCAGCAACTGCAAATTATCAAGTCAAATACTCCTTGGAATTTATCAATGGAATACATTGATAAAGCATGGTTTATTAATGTATTAGGATTTTGCGGAGTTTTTTTGGGTGGTAGTATTTGTTCGATAATTAGACATAATGGCATAAAGATAATATGTAAGACCTGCGTGAAGATGACAGAAACCTGTTTTTACACTATGGCAAAAAATGAAAATAAATTTATTGTGTTGTTCGTTATAAATTCTATAATAGCAAGTTGTCTGAATTTATATGCAGTTGAGCAAAGTGGTAGCTATTTTAATTTAAGAGTATTTTTTATGACTAGTGGTATTTTTTTGGCGCTCTCCAATCTTTTTATCAGTGTATTGCAGTCAGTGTTTTTTACAGTTAGTTTGCTGCTTTGTTATTTATCAAAAAAAAGATACAAATATTATTGGATCTATATTTGGACTGTCATTATCATAGTAATGTATGGAGGGCGTTCTACTTTAATATTTCCAGTTATTACCATTCTGTTTGCGGATGTGCTCTATAAAGGGAAAAATTTATCTATAAAAAAATATGCAGTTGGATTTTTGATTATAGTTATATTATTTTTTGGCATGGAGTGGATACGTACTGATAGTAATTCGACTTATATTACAGAATCAACAATAGTCGATAGAATTTTGTTTGGCAATAATGTTTCGGATATCAGAGACTTTAGTATTATATTAGAAAATTGGGATGGCGAATATCTCTATGGCAAGAATATAATAGCGGGTATGATTTCTTTCATTCCCCGAGAATATTCAGACTTTAGAAATCAATGGAATACATCCAGTTATACTAATAGAATCGTGGGATTGAGAGAAAATCATCCTGGATTACGGGGCGGGAGTTTTGCGGAATCCTTTCTAAGTTTTGGTTATATCGGAGTATTTGTTTGGGGAATTATATATGGCTTTGTACTTAAGAGCTTTGATTTAATTTCAAAAGCAGTGGACAATAAAAAACATACGCAATCTATTATTAGTATTATGGCTGTACTTTTTACGCTTGAAATATTTACTAATATATGGTTTCACGTTTCACTCATGTGGTTAGGTTATGTAAGGATATTATTTTTAATTGGCGTATATTTTATATTAAGGATCAGAATAAAAGCGTAATAAAGAATAAGAAAAATTTATTATGTATTTTAGTTTGATGTTTTAAAATATTGAAGAACATCTGGCGGTGGTTTTCTCGGAAAGAAAGGTGAATATTTCAATGAGCTTAGCAAAAAATATTTCTATGTTACTTCTGATGAACCTTGCTAAAATGGTTTTTCCATTGATAACTTTACCATATCTGACCAGAGTTCTCTCTGTTGATTGTTTTGGCTTGGTTGCTTATGTCAAAGCTGTAATGCAATATATGCAAATTTTTGTTGATTACGGCTTTATGATTTCCGGAACGAAAGATATTGCATTAGCTAGGTATGATAATGACCAACTTAATGCAGAAGTTAGCAATATTTTGTTAGCCAGGTTATTTCTGTCGGTCATTGGGTTGATGATATTAGTAGTTATGGCTTTTATATTGCCTATATTGAAAGGTAATTTTCTATTCGCTTTGTTATCCTACATGGTTGTTATCTTAACCTGTTTTTTGTTCGATTATTTATTTAGAGGTTTGGAAAAAATGGAGGTTATAACGAAGAGGTTTGTAGTAATGCGTGGCATTGCAGTTTTATTGACATTTTTTTTTGTAAAATCAGATTCAGATATTTTGTGGATTCCAATATTAGATATACTAGGTTCTATTATTGCTGTGATTTTGGTATTTATTCAGTTACATAAGATGAAAATAGTGCTCATATTTCATTTTAGTAACGATGTATTTAAAAAAATTAAAGAATCTACTGTATTTTTTTTCAATACGGTAGCTGTAACTGCTTTTATGGCCCTGAACACAATAGTTATTGGTATTTATTTACCTATAAAAGAAGTAGCTTTTTGGAGTTTATCCCTTCAGATAATTAGTGCGGGACAGTCATTTTTTACACCTATAACTGAGGGGATTTATCCCAGGATGATCATCTCCAAAGATTTTAATATAATCAAAAGGGTGTTAAAAATATTTGTTCCGATAGTAGTGCTGGGGTGCATTGTTACATATTTTGCAGCGCCGATGATACTGCATATTATTGGAGGAATACAATATATTGATGCAACAAGTACGTTACGAGCATTGATTCCGGTCTTATTTTTTGGTTTTACTACGATGCTGTTTGGCTGGCCAACACTTGGAGCGTTAGGAAAGGCCAGAGATGTAACTTTTTGTACAATGATTACAGCCTTTCTGCAAATTTTGGGACTAATTGTATTAGTTAATATGGGAAAATTGACTATTCTTAATATTTCTTGGCTTCGGGGTATTACAGAATTTATCAATACTTGTTTAAGAGCGTTATATATTTGTGCGTACAGGTATAAGGGGGACATTGACTGTGGAAAATGGACAAGAAATTAGTTTGCAAGAAATACAAAAATTGGAAGTACAGGTATTGAGTAAATTTATTGATTATTGTAAGGCACATGATCTTAAATATTATATTGCTTATGGTTCGCTTATTGGTGCCATTAGACATAAGGGATTTATACCTTGGGATGATGATATTGATGTAATTATGCCAAGAGACGATTATGAAAAGTTGCTGGGTATGACAGACAGAGTTGCAGAACATATGTTATTAGCCAGTCGATATAATAGACCGCAATGGCCGTATTTATTTGCGAAATGTTATGATTCTGAGACTGAAATGGTTGAGGAAGGCTATGATTCTGGTGTTATAGGTGTCTATATTGATATCTTTCCTGTTGATGGATTACCTAATAATATTTTTTTTAGAAAGTTGCATATGTATTGGTTAAGATTTTTATATGGTATGTTTGTGACTGTACAGAAAGATAATTTAAAAGCAACTACGCCATTAAGAGCTGTACTAAAAAGAATATTATTCCCTTTAGCAAGCTATATTGGCAGAATACGTTTACGCGATTACATTGATGGATTTATACGGTCTCATCCTTTTTCGAAATCTGAATTTGTTGCTGTGCAGTCAACGGATGTTTATTGTCTGAAGCAAGTGATGAAACGACATGTTTATTATGAGACTGAATTACGGAAATTTGAAAATTTGGATGTTGCTATACCTAGTGGATATGATGAAATGTTAAAACATATATATGGTGACTATATGTGTTTTCCGCCAATAGAACAGCAAGTAAGCCACCATCATTATGTTGTACGCTTTAAGTAAGTTATTGTAAAAAGTTTAGCATTAAAATATATAGCAAAAGGGGTGTAAAAGAATTTGAATATAGCAGTTATATTGGCTGGTGGAAAAGGAACGCGTATTGGTTCTAATATACCAAAACAGTTTATTAAAATAATGGGCAAACCAATATTGGCTTATACTTTAGAAATATTTCAATTTAATAAAAATATAGATGCTATTGAAGTTGTTTGTCATTCCGACTGGGTGAATGAAGTGAACCGTATAGTTGATGAATATGGCATTACAAAGGTCAAATGGCTGGTTTGCGGTGGTAATACTTTTCAAGAGTCTGTCTTGAAGGGTGTTTTTAATCTTAAAAATAAAATTTTTGATACAGATATTGTCGTGATTAGTTTTGGCGTTTCGCCTATGACGACAGATGATATTATCGATGACAGTATTAGAGTTTGTAAAGAGCATGGCAACGCAATTGCTTCTGAAGATATGGTTTTATGCACATGTATCAAAGATGATGAATATAGTACTACTCAAAGTATTTTGAGAGAAAGTATTAAAGGTTTTAGTAATCCATGGGCTTTTAGATTTGGAGAGCTATATGATGCTTATGATACTGCTATCAAATCAGGAATATTAGATACATTGGAACCACATACAACGTCATTGTACTTTGTTCTTGGTAAAAGACTATATTTTTCTAAATCGGTGTCTAGTAATATAAAAATTACTACGCGTGAAGATTTGGAGTTGTTTGAAGGTCGACTATTGTTAGAGCAAAAGAAACAGCAAGCAAAAACTAATATTAATGGAGGAAAAAACGATGATTAATTACAAAGAATTTGAGATTATTCGCACTTTAGTAGCCAATACAAGTCAACAAACAGATATTGCTGCTTATGTATATGCCAGCAAACCATATTATGTATTTAAGTCCTTAGAAGAGGTGCAAGATTTGATATTATCGCTGGAGCGAAAAGGATATATTAAAAATGGAAGTGTTACTAAAGCAGCTTTAGAAGAGATTGCACCACTAAAAGTAAAGAATGCAGTGATTCTTGCAGCTGGTGGATCGGATATTTCTGCTAAATCTGTTTATTCTATGCCTAAAGGGTTGTATGTGAAAAATGGTGAGACCTTGATTGAACGTCAAATTAGGCAGCTTAAAGAAGTTGGTATCGATGATATAACAGTTGTTGTTGGTTATAAACAGGAAATGTATTTTTTCTTAGAAGAAAAGTGGAATGTAAAACTTCGGATAAATCCTGATTTAAAGAAAAACAATATATATTCTTTGTATATGGCCGTTGATTTATTAAATAATACCTATATTTGCAATTGTGATAATTATTTTGAAAAGAATCCGTTTTTTGCCTATGAGTATAATTCTTTTCATGCAACTGTTGTTAAAGATAACGCACATAATGAATTGTTGGTCAAGAAGAATACATCTGGTCGTATAACGAAGATTTATAGCGATAATACCAGTGGCGAATGTATTTATGGACATGCTTATATTGACGGAGAATTTTCGAAACGGTTAGTTAAATTTATGCATGAAGAAATAGATGATTTCCGTGTAACAGCGTTATTTTGGGAAGAATTTATTGATCGTCATATTGAAGACCTCGATATGTATGTTCATGAATATTCTGGTGAGTTTCTATACGAATTTGACTCTATTCAAGAAATACAGAATATAGATAGTCTTTTTTTGGAAAATGTCAGTGGTAAGATCAACGATAAGATATGCAGTGTTTTAGATTGTAATGAAGAAGAAATCGGGAATATTGTAATTTTGCAAAAGGGGCTTACAAATGTATTGTTCACATTTGTTGTACGTGGTAAAAAATACATATTTCGTTATCCAGGAGAAAGCAGTTCTTTCTTTATCTATAGAAAAAATGAATGTCGGGCGCAAATTTTAGCTGCAAGAGCCAAGGTTGATAATACCTATGTCTACATTGATGAAACCGGTATCAAGATTTCCAGATTTATGGAAAATTGTGAAAATCTTGACGGCATCTATTATTCAAACATAGAATTGATGAAATTATTGGCGCAAAAAATTAGAAAATTCCATGAAGAAGGTTTTGAGATGTCTGATTGGAAAGAATTTGAATATAACCCTATACAGCAATGTGAACGTCTTATGCTTGAAGCTTCTAAGATGAAGGGGAATCTTTTCGAAATCTTCAAAAATGAGTGGGATGCAATGCGCAGATTGTATTCTTATGCAGAACGTGATGGTGTGCAGAAAACCATGTGCCATAATGACATTAATCAAGATAACTGCCTGTTGAATAAGGAAGGTTTAAATATTATTGATTGGGAGTTTGCCGGTTTTAATGATCCTGCTTATGATTTTGGCCGTGTTATTGCAGGATATGATTTTGAAGATAAAGCTATTGATGAAATTCTGAAAGCTTACTTTGACAGACCGGCTACAGAATTGGAAAGATTACATTGGATTACTTACATGGGGATTCATAACTGGTATTATGTTGGCTGGGCTTTGTATAAGGAAAGCATTAATGAAAGCTCTCGTGATTGGATGCTCTTTTTCTACAAGCAGGCTAAACGTGTTATTGAGTATGCATTACCGAGATACGAAAATATTTATGGGAAGTAAATGGGAAATTGGATTGATATGAATGACTTATATACAATAAAAAAAGTTTTCAAGCAACACATTGCTTTGGCACAACAGGTTGGCGAAAGCAGAATTTTAGAGCAGATTGCTGCAAGTGCCGTTATTATAAAAAATTCTTTAAAAAACGGCAAGAAGGTTTTATTTTGCGGCAACGGCGGCAGCGCCGCAGACAGCCAGCATCTGGCTGCTGAATTTGTAGGCCGGTTTCAGAAAGAACGTGTCGGTCTGCCAGCAATAGCTTTGACTGTGGATACTTCGATTTTAACAGCAGTAGCTAACGATTACGGCTATGATACAGTGTTTGCAAGACAGGTACAGGCTTTAGGAAATGACGGTGATGTTTTGGTCGGGTTGTCTACATCCGGCAATAGCAAAAATGTCTTGGCAGCTATTGATGTTGCTAAGGCTAAAGGAATGCAGTGTATTGGTTTGACGGCTCAGGGGGGCGGCAAAATGGCAGAGGTCTGCGATATTTGTATGTCTGTGCCCGGTCCGGTAACGGCCAGGGCACAGGAGATACATATTTTGATCGGTCATATTTTGTGCGAATTAGTGGATGGAGAATAAATTGAGGGATTTGATCGATACAGGTATTTTTGAACGGATCGTGCTTTTACTTGAGGATGATCAAGTATGATTATAGTGATTTATAAGGTAATATTTATCGGAGGTCGTATATGAATATTATTCTTCTTTCCGGCGGCAGTGGTAAGCGTTTATGGCCACTTTCTAATGATATTAGATCTAAACAGTTTATTAAACTGTTTAAAGACGATAATGGTAATTACGAATCTATGGTTCAACGTGTATACAGGCAAATTACTACAGTTAATCCTATGGTCAAAGTCACAGTTGCGACTAGTAAAAATCAGGTTAGCGTAATAAAAAGTCAATTAGGTGAGAAGATTAATATTTGTGTGGAACCTTCTAGGAGAGATACTTTTCCGGCAATTTTATTAGCAGCAGCATATATTCATTATGAACTCGGTATAGGTGTAGAAGAATGTATTGCGGTTTGTCCAGTAGATCCTTATGTTGATAATGATTATTACAAGTGTGTTGGAGAGTTGGAAAATCTGGTTGAAGCTGGGACAGCAAATCTTACTTTAATGGGTATTAAGCCTACTTATCCCAGTGATAAATACGGCTATATAATACCTGATTGCGCTGAAAAAACAAGTCTGGTACAGTCTTTTAAAGAAAAACCTGATGTAAAAACTGCCGAAAAATACTTGGAAAGACATGCTTTGTGGAATGCGGGTGTTTTTGCATTTAAATTAGGTTATTTGCTGGACAAAGCACATGATATTGTTGATTTTACTGATTATCGTGATTTATATGCCAAGTATGATGATTTGCCAAAAATCAGTTTTGATTACGCTGTAGTTGAAAAGGAACCAAGCATTCAGGTAGTTCGTTATGAAGGTGAATGGAAAGATGTTGGTACATGGAATATGATGAGTGAGGTCATGGCTGACGCTGCTAAAGGTAAGGCGATTATGGATAATACTTGTATTAATACCAATATAGTTAACGAACTCAATCTTCCTATTATTTGTATGGGACTGAAGAATATGGTTATAGCAGCTAGTGTGGATGGTATATTGATATCTGATAAAGAAGCTAGTGGACGTATGAAACCCTATGTAGAAAAATTGGACAACGAGGCTATGTTTGCTGAGAAAAGTTGGGGAACATATAGAGTTATTGACGTCAAGGATGATTCAATGACAATTAAGGTAATTTTAAATAATGGACAGCATATGAGTTACCACAGCCATGAAAATAGAAATGAAGTTTGGATCGTTGTTTCAGGTAAAGGTAAAGCTGTTGTTGATGGTATGGAACAAATTCTGAGGACTGGGGATGTACTGACCATTGCTAAGGGCTGTAAACATACGGTAATCGCTGAAAGTAAGTTGGAACTTGTTGAAGTACAAATGGGGAAAATAAGTGTAGATGATAAGGAAAAATTTACATTGGATACATATCTTTAGGTGAAAGTATGGAAATTATGAAACTTGTTCCAGTTGGAAAAGAACGTCTTTGGGGAGGACGCAGGTTAAAAAAAGAGTTCGGCAAAACTTTTGATATAGATTGTTTAGGTGAGAGCTGGGAATGCAGTGTACACCCTGATGGAGAGTGTATGATTGCTAACGGTTCTTTTGAAGGGCAGACACTTTCCAGGGTACTAAAAATAAAACCGGAATATATCGGAACTAAATTTAGTGGTTGTTTTCCTATTTTAGCTAAATTTATTGATGCGAACCGGCAACTTTCTGTACAGGTTCATCCCGGTGATGAGTATGCAAGGATCAATGAACATGATAATGGTAAAACAGAGATGTGGTATGTATTGGATGCAGATACGGATGCGTGCCTTATATATGGTTTTGCCCATCCTGTTAATGAAGATATTCTACGTAAGGCAGTTTTGGATAAGACATTGGATAAACACCTGCAAAAAATACCTGTTAGAAAAGGTGACGTCTACTATATCCCGGCTGGCACAGTACATGGTATTGGTGCGGGAATATTGCTTGCAGAAATTCAGCAAAGCAGTAATGTAACATATAGAGTATATGATTATGATCGTCAAGACAAAGATGGGAATAAACGTGAATTACATTTGGAGAAAGCAATCAAAGTGCTGAATATGGACGTGTCACAGGACGTGAGTCAGGGAATTAGACTGATAAATTATTATCCTGGATGCAGCCGGCAAATCGTTTGTCGTTGCAAGTATTTTGATGTGGAAAAGGTCGAGGCCAGCATAGGTTTTGATTTTTCTGTTTTGGAAACATCATTTCAGTTATTGATGTGTTTTGATGGCAGTGGTGAAGTTTGGATCGATAATGATTTTGGAGAACATTGGAAAAATGATAATCATACAGACATAATGCCATTTTCGGCTAATTATTATAATAATTCTTTCCACATTAATTTTAGTAAGGGTGACACATTGTTTATTCCAGCATCTGCTGGACGTTGCCATTTGCGTGGAAAGTGTCAGTTGTTAAAAGTTCGGTGTTAGTAATTTGCGAAGATAAATTAAATGATAGCAAATATCTATAAAATTAAAATAAATAGATTGAAGTGCTGTAAATAATATATTTTATTCATTTTAAATTTAATTCTATTACAGGAGGCGTACATAGGATGAATAAGTTTTTAATGGCGGGTATAGTTGCCGCAATGGCAGCAGCTACCAGTGTGGCAACAGCGTCGCCGCTGGTAACGGCAAATGTGCCGCTGGACAGCAGATATTACAGATATATCGACAAACTGGAAGGAATGGGTTATATCAAAGACATGCCGACAGGCACCAGACCTTACAGCCGTCTGGATATGGCAAAATGGATCATGGAAGCACAGCATAAAGCACAGACGAAACCAATGCCAGGCTATCTGAAAACTTATTATGAAGAAATGCGCGCCGATCTGGCAGAAGAAATTGCTTATTTACAGGGTGCAAATACAGACTATGGCAGCAACATCAAGCTGCGTGCTGTCGAAGCCAGGCTGGCTTATGGCGATATGCGGCAGGATTCCTATCGCTACCGTAAGGGTATCAATGCTTCCTGGCAGCCGCTGAACCGCAATAACAACGGCTATAGGTATGGCGACGGCATTAATATTATCGGCGCAGCAGAGATCTTCGGCAGTTTGAATAAAGATCTGGCTCTGAGCCTGACGCCAAGGTTCAGCTATGATAAAGATCAGCATGGTGACGCCAGTATTGAAGAAGGCTATGTAAAAACACATCTGGGCGTCTGGGGGATAGAACTTGGCAAGCAGGCTGTGCAGTGGGGGAAAGCTCCCTTTGCTATGAGTAACAATGCAACGCCGCAGACGATGCTCAAACTGAATCTACTGGAACCGCACACCTTTGATAACGGGTTTTTAAAATTTCTGGGCAAAGCTAATGTCAACGTTTTTTACAGCCGTTTGGAAGGTAATCGGGCAGACAAAGCGCATACTGCCGGGATAGCAAACTGGCAGTGTGAAAAGGATCATGCCGGGCTGCTGGGAGTAAGGGTTGATATAGTGCCGACAGATAACTTGTCTTTAGGTCTTGAACGTGTATCCATGTTCAAGTCTTTAAATAAGCATTGGATACTGGGTGATAATGCCGAGAGTGACGACCAGTGGAACGATATTGGCGGTATAGACCTGCGTTACCGTTTTCCTGGTGTCCAGCTTTACGGCTCTTTGTATGGCGAAGATCAGGCCGGCGGGTTCCCCAGTGAGCATGCCCGCAGTGTCGGTGTGTATTTCCCGCAGCTGTTTGGCGGTGACGGTTGCTGGGATATGCGTCTGGAACTGAGTGATACTAATAATTGGTGGTATGGACACTGGTATCTTGTTAATGGCTGGACCTATAAAGACGATATTCTGGGTGATGCCATGGGTAAAAATACCAGAAAATATTATGGCAGTATCAGCCATTATCTGGCTAACGGCGACAGGATCGGTTTGGAATATACCAGTATGGATATGGACCGTGCTGCTGCCAGTAATCCGCGTGTACATGAAGTGCAGCTGACCTATGCGAAAAAGCTGAATAAGTCTTTGTATCTGGATAGCGTACTTGGATATGCCAAAATCAAAAATGCGGATTATACCAGTGGACGCAGTGACAGCAGCAAACTGGTAGCTGTAGGCTTGCGCTGGGAATATTGATAGAGTTACAGAGTAACGGTCAGTAAGTAAAAGCAGTATTTTGTAAAAATAAAGATAGGAAGATTTTAGAATGTATATCAAACGCTATTTGGAGACGACAATTGAAAAACTGAGCGGTTGTTGTAAGGTACTTCTGGTTAC
>ERZ791887.259-NODE-259-length-60095-cov-5.639057_pt1 | contig 60095 bp, 53 predicted proteins | sample MGYA00510157_ERZ791887 | MGnify/ENA primary metagenome ERZ791887 (study PRJEB30046, sample SAMN00792112) | human gut metagenome | study: EMG produced TPA metagenomics assembly of the A metagenome-wide association study of gut microbiota in type 2... | reverse complement strand
ATGATTTAAGTAACTGGTATGTAAGAAGAAGCCGTGAACGTTTCTGGGCAAAGGGCATGGAGCAGGATAAGATCAACGCTTACATGACACTGTATACAGCTCTTGTGACAACTGCCAAGGCTGCAGCCCCGATGATCCCGTTTATGACAGAGGATATTTACAGAAACCTTGTCTGCAGCGTAGATGCAAGCGCTCCAGAAAGCGTTCATCTGTGTGACTTCCCGACAGCAGACACTGCTCTGATGGATGAGAAGCTGGAAGAGGATATGAAAGAGGTTCTGGAAATCGTCGTTATGGGACGTGCGTGCCGTAACACGGCAAACATCAAGAACCGTCAGCCTATCGGCACGATGTTTGTCAAAGCCGACAAGCAGCTGTCTGATTTCTATCAGGAAATCATCGAAGACGAATTAAATGTCAAGAAGGTAGTCTTCACAGATGACGTGCGTGACTTTACTGCATACACCTTCAAGCCTCAGCTGCGTACAGTTGGACCCAAATACGGCAAACAGCTTGGCGGCATCAAACAGCATTTGGATGAGCTGGATGGAAATGCTGCAATGGATGAGCTGGAAAGCGTTGGAGCACTGAAATTTGATGTGAACGGCACAGAAGTGGAGCTGACCAAAGAGGACCTGCTGATCGATATGGCTCAGAAGCCCGGTTATGTATCTGAGGCAGACAACTACATGACAGTTGTTCTGGACACCAACCTGTCTGAGGAGCTGCTGGAAGAGGGCTTTGTATACGAAGTCATCAGCAAGATCCAGACTATGCGTAAGGATGCAGGCTTTGAAGTGATGGATCACATTAAGGTTTCTGTCTGCGGCAATGAGAAGGTAGAAGGCATTGTTGCACGGAATGAAGCAATGATCGCCGGCAAGGTTCTGGCGGATGCGTTCGTCGGTGAAGAGGCACTTGCAGTCAGCAAGGAGTGGAACGTTAACGGAGAAACCGTTACCATTGGTGTAGAAAAAGTAAACGCATAAACAGCGCAAGCACGCGGCGCGGGCAGGGCGGTTGAAGCGGCAGCCTGCCGTCAAATGGCTCTGCACGTGTCATGCGCAGCATCGGAAGGCTGGAAGAAGTGCAGCTGTCTGATGCCAATATGCGAATAAAAAATCCCGGAGCAGGATGCTATCTGGCAAATATTTGCTGAGAAGACATTCTGCTCCGGGTTTTTTGTGTCTTTGCCGGATGGCGTGGGGCGTTGCATCAAGCCTGCGCCCTCACTCGTCCCGCGTCAGCTTCCGAATCCAGTTGCCGTAGTTGGATTCCAGAAAGGCGGGCACGCATTTAAAAATCTGATCTGCGTTCAGACACCAGACCACGACGGTCGGGGATGCATGCATCACAAACGCCATGAAAAACGACAGCGGCAGGACGATACACCAGATGCTGATCAGGTCCATTTTGACGACGAAAAGTGCGTTCCCGCCGCCGCGGATGATGCCGTTATTGGTGGGCATCTGATAAGTCATACCGACGCAGATGACACTCAGGATGATGAGAAAAGTATTTGCCATTTCCTTTGTGGCAGGCTGCAGATCGTAGATCGAGAGGATCGGGATACGGATGAAAAACAGTGTAATGCCGGACAGTACACCAATGCATAAAAACAGACACTGCAGCAGTTTGGAATAGTGTTTTGTCAGCGGGATGTCACCGGAGCCGACTGCTTTTCCGATCATGACGGAGGCTGTGGAGGAAGCACCGATGGCGGTGGATTTGATGAGCATGTAAAGGGTCGAGGCAACGCTGTTTGCCGCGATGGCAGCAGCTGTCATATGCCCTAAAATAACGGTCTGCAGGGCGGTATTGACGCCCCAGAGTCCATTCGTGACGAGCATAGGGGCTGTTGTTTTAAGGTAATCCTTCGTCAGAACCGGATCGACATGGAAGTAGTTGGAAAAATGCAGCCCGAGCTTTTTGCCTGCGCTGCGGAAAAGGTAAACAAGCAGAACGATAACCTCCAATATGCGGGCGGTCAGCGTGCCGATCGCCGCACCGCGGATGCCCAGCTGCGGGAATCCGAAATGACCGAAAATCAGAAGATAGTTAATCGAACAATTGACAAGAAGTGCCATACAGGAAAGCCGGAACGCAATGCCGACGATTTCCACGCTTCGAAGGGTTGCGAGCAGAATCTGTGTGATTGCAAAGAACAGGTAAGTAAAACGGATAATACTCAGATACTGTGCACCCTGTTCGAGGATGGCGGAATCCGTCGTGAAAATCCGAAGCGCCTGTATCGGGAAAATGCTGACCAGCAGGAATAAAACTGCAGAAAGCAAAAGCCCGAAGTGCATGGCGGATGCGGCGATTTTGCGCAGCGGGGAAAGCTGCTTTTTGCCCCAATACTGGCTGCCGAACATGACGAGTCCATCGCCCAGGGCAGTAAGCAGGCACTGATAGACGAACTGAATCTGATTGACCGCAGCTGCGCCGGACAGTGCGGATTCACCGTAAGCTCCGAGCATCATGTTGTCGGCGAGATTGACGGAAAGCGTCACGACATTCTGCAGGACGAGCAGCGGATACATGGAAAAAAACGTCTTATAAAAAGCGGAATCGGACGGCTTTTTAGAATGGAATCCGAAGCGGCTGAGCCGGGAATCGGACAAATTTTGACTGGAAATGGATTGTTCCTGTTGCATGGGAGTGACCTCTTTCGTAAATATATTTTTCTACGGGAGTAAGCTACGTGTGCACTGTACCACGTTTTGCCATGTAAAAACAATGGAAAAAAACAACTTCTTGCACGAATGCAGGGGGAGAATTATAATAGAAATGGCGTTCTGGCAGTTTGTGAACAGAAGTTAGAGGAAACTGACCAAAATGACCGCAGCAGAAATGAGGATTGCAATGAATTTACTTTCCATAGAACATTTATCAAAATCATACAGCCGACGGCAGCTGTTTGACGATACGTCGTTTTTTCTGCAGGAGGGCGAAAAGGTCGGGATCATCGGCATCAACGGAACCGGCAAGTCCACGCTGTTAAAAATCATGGCGGGGCTGGAAGAGACGGACGAGGGTACAGTGACGAAAGCGAACCATGCGGTGATCGCCTATCTGCCCCAGCACCCGGTCTTTGATCCGGAAATGACGGCCCTTGACTGTGTGCTGGCAGGACACAGGGAGTTGTCCGGACCGGAATCCGGACAGACAGAGAAGCGAGATCATCAGGATGAGGCGGCGCTTGTGACAAAGGCGAAAACGATGCTGACGAAGCTGGGCGTTTCGAATTTTGACCAGAAATCGGGCGAGCTATCCGGTGGACAGAGAAAACGCCTTGCGCTGGTGAGCGTTTTATTAAAGGAAGCTGATATTTTGCTTCTGGACGAGCCGACGAACCATCTGGACCATGAAATGGCGGACTGGCTGGAGGAGCAGCTAAAACAGCGCAAAGAGGCGTTGGTGATGATTACTCATGACCGGTATTTCTTAGACAGTGTGTGCAATCGGATCGCAGAGGTCGACAAGGGAAAGCTTTATTCTTACGACACGAACTATGCCGGTTATCTGGAATTAAAGGCGCAGCGGGAAGAAATGGCACAGGCAACGGAGCTAAAGCGCCAGAATATCCTTCGGACAGAGCTTGCATGGGTACAGCGCGGCGCGCGGGCGCGTTCGACAAAGCAGAAAGCGCGTCTGGAACGCTATGAAGAGCTGAAAAATCGCAAGGCGCCGGAGACGGACGGACAGGTGGAGCTCGGCAGCATTTCCACGCGCCTTGGCAGGACGACCCTGGAAGCCCGTCATGTGGAAAAGGGATACGGGGACAGAATTCTGATTCACGACTTTTCGTATATTTTTCTGAAAAATGACCGTGTCGCGTTTATCGGCGCAAACGGATGCGGAAAGACGACGCTGATGAAGCTTTTGACCGGAAAGGAACAGCCAGACAGTGGTGAAATTATCGTCGGACAGACTGTGAAAATCGGCTATTATGCGCAGGAAGTGACGCATATGGATCCGAATATGCGCGTGATTGACTACGTCCGTGAGGTTGCGGAATTTGTGCCGACGACGGAGGGAAGCGTGTCTGCGGCGAAGATGCTGGAGCGATTTTTGTTTGAAGGAAGCGAGCAGTATACGGAGATCGGGCGCCTTTCCGGTGGGGAAAAACGGCGGCTGAATCTGCTGCGGGTGCTGATGGGCGCGCCCAATGTTCTCATTTTGGATGAGCCGACCAACGACCTCGACATCACAACGCTGACAGTGCTTGAGGATTATCTGGATCATTTTGAGGGGATCGTCATCATCGTTTCCCATGACCGGTATTTTCTCGACCGGACGGTGAGCCGGATTTTCGCCTTCGAAGAGGGCGGACATCTGCAGCAGTACGAAGGCAATTACAGCGATTATGCGCTGCGTAAAAGTATGGAGGCGCAGAAATTTGACAGTATAACAGAAGCCGGAAACGGCGACAGAAAAGAAGCTTTAGGGGAAAGGAGCGAGTCTGCAAGGGCAACCTGGAAAAAGCCTGCGCGGAAGCTGAAATTTACCTATCAGGAACAGAAGGATTATGATACGATTGAACAGGAAATGGCGGAGCTGGAAGATTTGGTCTGTCGACTGGACGAGGATATTCTGAAGGCGGCGACGGACTTTGTCCGTTTAAACGAGTTGTCGAAGCAAAAGGAAGAGGCTTCTGCAAAGCTCGAAGAAAAAATGGAGCGGTGGATGTATCTGGAAGAAAAAGCTGCCAGAATTGAAGCCGGAGAACTGGAGGAAAACACAGAAAATGAGTAAGAAACTGGAACGTAACGACCCGTGCTGGTGCGGCAGCGGTAAAAAGTACAAGAATTGCCACATGCGGTTCGATGAAAAGATTCATGGCTTTGAGCTGGAAGGTCATATCGTGCCGAGACATGATATAATCAAGACGCCGGAGCAGATTGAGGGTATCCGGGAGAGCGGTAAAGTGAATATCGCCGTTCTGGATTATGTGGCAGAGAATATCCGTGCCGGAATCAGCACAGAGCAGATTAACAAATGGGTTGATGACAAAACCCGCGAACTGGGCGGCATCCCGGCTCCACTCGGCTACGAGGGATTCCCGAAGAGCGTTTGCACTTCCATCAACGATGAGGTTTGCCACGGTATTCCGAGTGAGGATGTGATCTTAAAAGAGGGCGATATCATTAACGTCGATGTTTCTACGATTTACAAAGGATATTTCTCCGATTCTTCGAGAATGTTTATCATTGGAAAGACGACGCCGGATAAGGAAAAGCTCGTGCGGGTTGCAAAAGAGTGCGTGGAAGAGGGCATCAAGGCGGTAAAACCGTGGACATTTCTGGGGGATATGGCGGATGCGGTCAACCGTCATGCAAAGGAAAACGGCTATAGTATCGTTGTGGATATCGGCGGACATGGCGTTGGACTGGAATTTCATGAAGATCCCTTTGTCAGCTATGTAACGCCAAAGGGGACAGAAATGCTGATGGTACCCGGAATGGTATTTACGATTGAGCCGATGGTAAACGCCGGAACAGCTGAAATTTATCAGGACGCCGATAATGGCTGGACGATTTATACAGATGACGGCAAGCCGTCCGCACAGTGGGAGGTTACCGTTGCGGTAACAGAGGATGGCTGTGAGGTTTTGGTGTGGTAAGGTGCAAAAGCTTTCTGGCAGTATTTATGCTTGCAGCGTCAGTCGCAGCAGTCGCCCTGTTTGCAGCTGGCTGCGGGAACTGGGAATAAAGAATCAAAAAAGGATGCCATGCGCGCAGAAATGCTTTGTTTGGGAAAAGCAGCCTGTGCGTGTGGCATCCTTTTTTGCCCTGATAGAATCCGCAAAACTCAGTTTGCATCTGCGGGAACAAGATATTTTTTCAGCTTATCATAATCTTCAGCATGATAGCAGACGATTTCATAAGAAGTGTAGTCTGGATTACTGAATACTCTTGTCAGACCGATAAACTGCGTCAGTTTGGAAGCGAGATTTAAAACATCGTGGTCTTCGGTAATCAGTTCAACTCTTCCTTCACATTCATCGAGTGCCTGGAAAAAGCCATTTACATCTTGAATTGCGCGTACTTTCATGATAATTACTCCTTTATAAACTGCAAATTTTCATTTTTACAAGTCGATTATATCAAAAAATGAAAAAATGACAATTCATAAGTTTAACAAGAATAAATTTCAAAAAGGAAAAAGTAAAGAAAATTTGCATAATTTTTAGAAATAAAAAATCTTTACAAAAAATATAGAATTTGCTAATATGAAAATATAATCATAAAAATGAAAAATTTCATAAAAAAAGAGTGGAAAATGAAAGGGGGAGAAGGACGATGAATGAACGATATATTATCGTAGAGGGAAGCGAAAAAAATGTAATGATGGACAATGGGGTGCAATGCTTTGAATTCCGGGCACGTATTCCGTACTATGAGGGGGTTCCGCTGAGTCAGATTGCATTTGTTAAAATTGCGCTTGATAATCAGCCTGTGAATGTAGAGGATATTCGTCTTGTTGCGAAAACGGACGAAGTTTTTACGTTAGAAGAAGCTACGACCGCCCTGAACTTTTTCTGGGAATACGGAGAAGACTTGAGAATGCGAGTTATGAAAGGCGGGTTGCCAAAAGGTAGCCACCGGTTAGATGTTGAAATCGGAATCAGCGTAATCTATGCCCAGAAAGGATTTGGTACAAAGAGCTGGTCATTCTTTGAAATTTAAGGGGGGAAAGAAAGATGAGTATTGGAAGAAGCGTATCTTTATATAGTTTACAGGAACCATATTTTCTTGGAAAAATGGATTTGGAAGCCTGCGTAGCTGCAGTGAAAAATCAGGTCGGTGCAGATGGAATTGAGGTGCTGGTAGATCAGATGCCTTATCCGAGCCTGCGTTCGGAAGACCGTACCATGAGCGATGACGATATTGCAAAGTTTAAGGATCTGATGCAGAAATACCAGACAGTACCGACCGCATATGACACGACATTTTTTACAACATGGTATGCAAAACGGAATATGTCGAATCGGGAAACCATTTACTGGACAAAAAAAGATATGGTAAACTGCGCCAAAATGGGCTTCCCGGTATATCGTACCGGTATTATGAGAAAAGAAGACATTCAGATTCTTTCTGAATGCTTTGAATTTGCGGAGCAACTTGGCATTTTTATTGCTACGGAGATTCATTCACCGAGAGGTATTCATACCTGGTGGACACAGGATTTTCTGGAAGAGGTAAAACGAAAAAATACAAAAAATGCAGGCTTTCTGCTCGATTTTGCAGTCTTTACGAAAGGAATGTCGCTGGCAGATAAAAAGGCATATCTGCGTGCGGGAGCAAAAGAGTCCATTCTGGATGAGATTGACAAAGCCTATCGGGCGGGATGCTGCCTGACAAATTCGGATGTAGAAAAGCTGGGCGGCGACAAGCTGGAAATTGCAGCTGCGGAACAGATGTGCAGGCAGATCTATGATGATCCTGCCTGGATTGGTGAGGTTTTGGATTATACAAAACATTGTCATGGCAAATTCTACGAAATGACAGAAGACTGCGATGAGCCTTCTATCGACTATGCAGGACCGATCGCCTATTTGAAGGAAAAGGGATGGGATGGATACATCTCTTCGGAATATGAAGGGCAGAGACATTATTTTGAAATGGGAGGTCCTGAGGCTCCTGATCCGATCGAACAGCTGAGGAGACATCATGTGATGTTAAAGCGTCTGATCGGGGAATGAGACTTTGCGGAGAATATCAGCAAACGACAGAATGTACGTTTTGTAAATAGTTTGTTATCGTGAGTATGAAAACAGCCGTCCGGTTTTAACGCCGGGCGGCTGTTTTGATGACTTGTAAGAAAAAATCATTTGATAATCTGATTATCCTGCAAAATTTCCGGTTTATAGCGCATACTGTCGGCTTCTGTAATGGGACGGATTACCCGACACGGATTTCCGGCTGCGAAGGAATTATCCGGAATATCTTTTGTGACAATGCTCCCGGCACCGATAACACAGTTGTTTCCGATTGTGACGCCGGAGCAAACGATCACGCCTGCTCCAAACCAACAGTCATTTCCGATTTTGACCGGTTTGGCATAACACATGTGCTTGGGATTGCCATCTTTGTCTGCGATCAGATCCCGTTCGCGGGGCAGCAAAGGATGAACAGGTGTTACGATAGTGACATTCGGGCCAAAATTATTATTATCGCCGATTTCGACGAAAGCATCATCCTGTACGGTAAAATTGAAATTGGCAAAAAAGTGTTTGCCAATGGAAGTGTGCTTTCCGTAATGAAAGAAAATAGGTCCCTGCATGCGGCAGCCTTCACCATGGCTCTTTAAGAGTTTATCGATGATCTCGTCTCTTTTGTCAGTTTCTTCTTCATAGGTCAGGTTGTAATCCCTGCTTAGGTTGTGTGCGACGCGTTTCATTGCAACCAATTCAGGATCGCCGGGTGTAAATAAAACGCCGCTTAAAGCTTTTTCTTCTTCTGGTATCATAAAAGAAATGTCTCCTTTACTTTCCAACACTCTGCAGAACATCCCAGTGCTCAGCCAGTTTTCCGTCCTCCAGACGATACAGATCGACAACGCGGCAGGTGGTATTTCCCTGAGGATCGACTGCCTTGAGATAAACAGCGACCTTATCATCCTCTGCGATTGTAAACTGAATGTTTAAATGAAAATCCGGGTTAGTTCGAAATTTTTCACCGAAAGCGCTCATCAGATTGGCACGTCCCTGTCCGGGGCCTGGATTATGCTGGATATAATCCTCTTTTACATATTTTAACGCGACGTTGACGTCGTGTCCATTAAAAAATTCTTCGTACATTGCAAGTACGACTTCTGTGTTAGTCATAAGTAATCTCCTTTCAATTGTGAAAATTCATTTCAATAACGAGGAAGAGCGGATAATCAGCTCGGTCGGTAAAATAATGCGTTGTGGAACGGAAGAGGTTCCTGTAGTGATGCAGTCATAAAGTATTTCACCTGCGGTATATCCCATTTGAAAACGCGGCTGCTGAACGGATGAAATAGGCGGTGTGCTGACCGCAGAAAACAACTGGATGTTATCAAATCCGACGATGACAAGATCATCTGGAATTTTCAAATGGTGCGCAGCAGCAGCTTTAGCGGCAGCAATAGCAAAAACGTCGGATACGGCAAAAATAGCATCCGGATGATTGGCGGTTGAGAGCAGCTGGGAAACACTGGCATAGGCAGCTTCATATATAATGCCTGCGAAATTCAGAATATATCCGGTTGGGATTACAAGATTGTTCTGCTTCATAAAATCGCAATAGGCTTTTTGCCTTTGCCGGGCATAGGTAAAAGAAAGCGATCCATTTAACAGGGCAATTTTATGGTGCCCGGTAGAGTAAATGTGTTCCATAGCAGAAAAAGCAGCTTTGTAGTTATCAATTCCGACATAGGAATAATCTGCGGTACCTGCTTCCGTACATTGTACGATTGGAACGTGAGCAGCGATTTTTTTATAGCCTGCATCGGAAAGAGAAGTACAAAGGATCATGCCCTGAATATTGCATAGATAAATCTGGCGGATAATGGAATCGACAGAATCCGGAGAATCCAGAAGATCGCGAGTAATCAGAACACGGTAGCCTCTGAAATCTGCAGATTTCAGAATCCCATCGAGCAGTTCACTGTAAAACAGGTTTCCGGGATCCGGAATATTCACCAGAATCTGCAAAATATCAGATGCATCAGGAATTGGTGGTTCAGCTTTGGAATTCAGTAGATTGATTGTGGAATGAACCAGTGCGCTGGTGGTTGGACTGACAAGTTCCGGGTGGTTCAAAGTCCTGGAAACAGTTGCAGGAGAGAGGTGTGCTATTTTGGCAATTTCTGCAACCGTGGTTCTTTTGAATTTCATGATTCGCCTCTTTTCAATGATTTTATGAAACAATTATAATGATAAAATGAAAATAAAACAAGATGAAAATGAAATAATTTCATAAAAATGAAAAATATATAAAATCTAAATTACAAAAATGTGCATTATAACGAAAAGGAAATAAAAAATAGAGATATATTGACAAGACTGCATAAATGAATTATATTGACATCAGATGAAAGATTTCATTCAAATGAAAATATTTCAAAGCACATCAAGGAAAAGGGAAGGTAATTCGATGAAAAAGGAGGAAAAGGGAACAACATGCTGAAGTACATCTTAAAACGAATTCTGTACATCATCCCGGTTATGTTCGGTGTTATTGTCCTCGTCTTTATTATGAAGACAGTTACACCCGGCGATCCGGTAGCATCGCTTCTTCCGGGAACTGCGACAGAGGAGATGAAAAATAATCTCCGCGAACAGCTTGGATTAAATGATCCGGTTTTGAAGCAGTTCGGCTCTTATGTACTTGGGGTAGTACAGGGAGATCTGGGAACGTCTTATAAAACAAGACAGCCGGTAGCACAGGAAATCGCGATGCGTTTGCCGAATACGATCACGATTGCAATCTGGGCAATGTTTATCGCACAGATCATTGCAACACCACTCGGCATTCTGGCTGCGGTAAAGCAAAATTCGGTTGCAGACAGCATCATCGTCGTTTTTACCATGATCGGTGCTTCTGTCCCGGGTTTCTGGCTGGCATTGATGCTGATTCAGTGGTTTGCGATTGATCTGCACTGGGTGCCGTCTATGTATGACGGAAGCTTAAAGAGCTGGATTTTACCGATTGTGTCGATTACATTCGGTTCGGTCGCTGCAACAACCAGAGGCGTCAGAACGAATATGCTGGAGGTTATCCGTCAGGATTACATTAAAACAGCAAGAGCGAAAGGTCAGAAAGAAACAATCGTTATCTGGAAACATGCATTCCGCAATACACTGATTCCGGTCATCGCCGGTATCGGAGGTGGTCTGGAAGGCATGATGGGTGGTGCGGTTGTAACGGAACAGGTTTTTGCAGTACCTGGTGTTGGTAAATATATTGCGGATGCGGTATCTGCCAGAAACTTTCCTTCCCTGCAGGGCGGCATCATCGTAATTGCACTGATCTGCTGTATTATCAATATTATTGTGGATGTTGGCTATACGGTAGCTGATCCGAGACTGAAAACGACACTGATGAAATCTTCTGTAAAGAAAACAAAAGCAGCAAAGGGGGTAGCGTAAATGTCCAAAATCAGAACACCTGCTATGGAAAAGCTGGACAAAAAGGTAAAGAAAAATGCAAAAGTTACCAGCAATACCCCGGGAAGGGAAGCAATTAAACGTCTTCGCAAAAATAAAACCGCTATGGCAGGACTGGTTATTATTCTGATCATGTTTATCGTGGCGATTTTAGCACCGGTCATTGCACCGTATAGCTATCAGGAACAGGATTATACAGCAGTCCGGCAGGGAGCATCTTTAAAACATCTGTTTGGAACAGATCATCTGGGTAGAGATTTGTTTAGCCGCTGCGTATATGGCGCGAGATATTCTCTTCCGATCGGCATCGTCTGTACCTTACTCGGTCTTTTGATCGGCGGAGGACTTGGACTGACAGCCGCATATTTCGGAGGACGTACGGATAATATTATCATGCGTTTCATCGATATCATTCAGGCAATACCAAGCATTCTGCTCTGTATTGCGCTGGTTGCTATCCTTGGAAACGGGATGTGGCAGCTGATTGTAGCGATTACAGCCGGAACGATTCAGGGTATGACGAAAAACGTAAGAGCTGCAGTTTTCATGGTAAGAAACAATGAATATGTAAATTCATCCAAATCGATCGGTGTATCAGATTTGCATATTATGCTGAAACATCTGATTCCGAATGCAGTTGGTATGATCGTTATCAATGCAATTGGTGTTATTTCGGGAACGATTTTAACGATTTCTTCCCTGAGCTATCTGGGGGTTGGCCTGACCCCTCCGACTCCGGAATGGGGCGCAATTCTTTCTGAAGGAAAGCAGTATATGGCAGTGGCACCACATATGGTGTATTTCCCTGGTTTGATGATTGCAATTACAGTCGTAGCATTTAACTTATTTGGAAACGGTCTGAGAGACGCGCTGGATCCCAGATTAAAATAAGAGATCCGGAAGGGAGATTACGATGGATAAAACCAAAAATCTTTTGGAAGTCAGAAATCTGACCGTTCATTACGAAACAGATGAGGGAATCTGTGAAGCGGTAAATGATATTTCTTTTGATATTCATCCGGGAGAAATTCTTGGAGTAGTTGGGGAAACTGGTGCAGGTAAAACAACAATAGCGCTCAGCATTATGGGACTGCTTCCCAAACCTCCGGCTCATGTGATTTCTGGCAGTATAAAAATAGAAGGAAATGAAATGCTTTCCGAAAAACCGGAGGCAAAGGGATTTTTCGATTTTGCCCGTAAAAAAGCGAGAAAACGGGACGAAAAACGTCTGGAAAGTATTTACAGAACGATTCGCGGCAAAAAGGTTTCCATGATGTTTCAGGATCCGATGACTGCACTGAACCCGGTATTATATGTCGGAGATCAGATCGCAGAGGTGATTCGGATTCATGAAAAAATTTCTGAGGCAGAAGCAGAAAAGCGTGCAGGAGAGATGCTGGAGCTGGTTGGTATTCCAAGAGACCGTTATAAAGAATATCCGCATCAGTTTTCCGGCGGTATGAAACAGAGAGTAGTCATCGCAATTGCACTGGCGTGTCGACCGGATCTGATTATAGCAGATGAACCGACAACTGCGCTGGATGTTACCATTCAGGCACAGATTCTGGAAATGATGAAGGAACTGCAGAGAAAGTTCGGAACAGCGATTATGCTGATTACACACGATTTTGGTGTTGTAGCAGAAATCTGTGATAGATGCATGGTTGTATATGCCGGAGAAAAGATTGAAGAAGGTTCTCTGGAAGATATTTTCGATCACCGGGAACACCCGTATACGAAGGGACTGTTTGATTCTCTGCCAAACCTTCAGGACGATTCGCCGAGATTGAAACCGATTCCCGGACTAATGTCCAATCCGATGGATCTGCCGTCATACTGCAGCTTTTATGACAGATGTTCGGTAAAATGTGACAGCTGCAAAAACAGCAATCCGAAGCTGATCGAAATTACACCAGGACATACCGTGGCATGTTCCAGGATTGCACAGGCACAGAAGGAGGCAAAATAACATGGCTTTAGTTGAAATTAAACATCTGAAGAAATATTATAACACGCCCCGTGGACTGCTTCATGCAATCGATGACGTCACGATGGATATTGAAAAGGGCAAAACGATCGGAATCGTAGGGGAATCCGGCTGTGGAAAATCAACGCTTGGCAAAACGCTGATCCGAATGGAGGATGCGACGGACGGAGAAGTTTATTTCGATGGAAAAGAAGTTACGCATATGTCTCAGCATGAATTCAAAAATATGCGGATGCGGATGCAGATGATTTTCCAGGATCCATATGCTTCTCTGGATCCCAGAATGAGCGTTTCTCAGCTGATTGCAGAGCCGATTCAGACGTATCATCTGGCCAAAAATAAAAAGGAACTGGATGAAATGGTCTTTCAGCTGATGGAAGAGGTTGGACTTGCAAAACGGCTTGCCAATTCCTATCCGCATGAGCTGGATGGAGGAAGACGGCAGAGAATCGGAATTGCGAGAGCATTGTCCTTAAACCCGGAATTCATCGTCTGTGACGAGCCGGTATCTGCGCTGGACGTTTCGATTCAGGCACAGATTCTGAATCTGTTGATGGATCTGCAGGAAGAAAAGAATCTGACCTATATGTTCATTACCCATGATATGTCAGTTGTAAAGCATATTTCAGATGATATCGCCGTGATGTATCTGGGACAGGTTGTAGAAAAAGCGGAATATCAGGAACTGTTTGCAAAACCGTTGCATCCTTATTCCCAGGCACTGTTTTCTGCAATACCGGTTCCTTCGATCCACGACAGACAGAAACGAATCGTGCTGAAAGGTGAAATTACGAGTCCGGTAAATCCGAAACCCTGCTGCAGATTTGCGGCGCGCTGTCCGTATGCAACAGATCTTTGCAGAGAACAGGAACCGGAGCTTCGGGATATGGGGAACAACCACTTTGTAAAATGTCACAGAGTGGAAGAACTAAATAAATAAAATATGCCGATGCAGGGGAGTGTACGGCAAAAGGGAGGTTACAAAATGAAGGGACGAAAAAAATTGCTGGCGGCGTTACTGGCAGCAGCCATGACAGTGTCGATGGTCGCAGGATGCGGTAGTACAGGTACTGCAGATACTGCAGCTCCGGCTGCTTCTGCAGAGGCTGTGGATGAGAGTGCAGTTGCAGAGGCGGAGCTTTCCGGTGATACAACCGCACAGAAGCCGGAAGGTCTGAGTGATGAAGTGATTACAGTAGCGCTGCAGGCTGAACCGAACAGTCTGGTACCGGATGTTGTATTTTTAGGAAACTATATTGCAGCAGTTGTAAGACTGATGTATGAGCCTCTTGTGATTCAGGATTACAAGACAATGACATTTACTGATTCTGGTCTGGTAACGGCAATTGATCTTGTGGACGATACCCATATTTCGCTGACACTGCGCGAAGGCGTTAAATTCCAGAGCGGAAAAGAATTTACAGCAGACGATGTACTGTATCAGTTCCAGCAGGGTGTCCGCGGCGTACATGCAGGTGACTACTATTCTGTATGGGATGTAGATAATACAGAAGTTGTAGATGATTATCACATTACTCTGGCACTGAAAACACCGTGGGCACAGGCACAGAATATCCTTGGTTTTAATACCTGTCTGGCAGTGGATAAGGATATCTTCGAAGCAGCAGGCGGTGCAGATGTAACAGCGCAGTATCTGGAAAATGCAGGTACCGGTAAATATAAATTTAAAGAATGGGTTCCCGGTCAGTATATCGAACTGGAAAGAAACGAAGATTACTGGGATCAGGACAACAAAGGCTACTTTGCAGGCTATAAGTTTGTATTTATCAATGATTCCTCTGCCCGCGCCATGTCTGTTCAGTCCGGTGATGCGGATGTAGCGCTTGACTGTGCGGTTTCCGATTATTCTGTATATGATGCAGATCCAAATGTACAGGCCGTATTAAATGATAATGGTATGGTAAGTACGATTTTCTTAAACAGCACTGGTGACAGACCGTTTAAGGATGAAAAAGTAAGAGAAGCGGTTTACTGGTTGATCGATGCAAATGCACTGCTTCAGGTTGCAAACTCCGGTCTTGGACAGGTCGCTGATACTACAATTTCTCCGGTTTGCCCGATGTGGGATGGTATTTCTGAGAATGCAACAAAGACTGTTGACGTTGAAAAAGCAAAACAGCTGCTTGCAGAAGCAGGATATGCAGATGGTGTGTCTGTTACCTGCCGTGCAACTTCTACAACTGCAGAATTAACAATGATTCAGGAACAGCTCCGTGCCGGCGGTATTGAGATGAATATCGAAATGGCTGAGATGCCTGTTCATTTCCAGGCGCTGGGCACCGGTGATTATGATATGTACGTTTCTTCCCAGCAGTGTGCATACTACTCTGAAGCAGTTCGTACAACAGATGGTCTGGACTATAGCTTTGCGGATGTTTTAGGCGGCTGCGGCTATCAGGATGAGGAATATTCCGAACTTTGTCAGAAAGCGCTGACAACCTATGATGAAACAGAACGGAAGGCTGCTTATGCAGAGGTTCAGAAATATTTCAGAGAGCATCATGTATCGGTTACTACGTATACAAACGTTGGTTTGACGGTTGCAAGACCTGATCTGCAGGGCTTCGCATTATACGGAGTAGGTGTACAGGATATGAGTAATCTGTACAGTACAGGTAATTAAGTACAAAAAGCAGAATCATAAAAATGTCCCGCGCAGGAGTCATTTCCTGCACGGGAACTGAAGAAAAGGTTCTTTACAATCTTCCAAAACAGAAAAGAGAGGGTATTGTTATGGTAAAAACAGTTCGTGTAGGTATTATCGGCGGCGGTATGATTTCTCATCGCCATATGCAGATTTATAAAAACATCAACGAGCGTGCAGAAGAGCTTGGCTTCCGTGCAGAGATCGTTGCAGTTGCGGAGATTATTCCGGAAAGACTGGCTGAGTGGGGAAAGAAATACGGTCTGGAAGAAAAAGACCAGTATGTAGATTATCACGATATGTTAAAGCGCGATGATATCGATACGATCGATGTATGCGTGCATAACAACCTGCATGTTCCGGTTGCGATTGAAGTCATGAAAGCCGGATTTGACTGCTATTGCGAAAAGCCAGCAGCAGTAACCTATGCAGATGCAAAACTGATGCTTGATTGTGCAAAGAAGCTGGGAAGAAAATTCCATGTTCAGATCAGCGCGCTGATGACTCCTCAGACAAGGGTTGCGAAAGATTATATCAAGAGCGGTAAACTGGGAACACCTTATTATGTAAACCTTGAACAGTGCACTTCCAGAAGACGTCCCGGATATGATCTGCCGGAATTCACACAGGATTTCCTGTCTGAAAAATATGCCGGACATGGACCTTCTATTGACCTTGGTATCTACGTAATCGGTCAGATTCTGTATCTGTTCGACTGCCCGAAGGTACAGTCGGTCAACGCCTTTACCGGTCACTTTGTAGATTTTGATCCTTCCCTGGTTCAGGTAGAGGATGGTTACGGTGTAGAAGATACGATTGATGGTTTTGTAAAGTTTGAGAATGGTGTAGGCTTCCATTTCCTGAGTACCTCCGCAAATAACTATAAGGATTATGATATGACCTATATCCTTGGTTCCTCCGGCGGTCTGGAAGTAAAATACACCGATACGGTAGGCGGCAAGCTTGCTCGCAAAAATCCGAATATGGGACCGAACTTTGGCGGCGAACCGGATCTGATTTTCCGCGGCAATGTAGAAGGAAGAGATGTGGAAGTAAATCTGGAATGCGATAAGAATGGAAAAATGGAAGTCCGCAAGGATCCCAAGATGTGGTATTACAATGATAACCAGTGCATGTGGCTGGCTTATAAGTTGGGTATCCTGGATGATGAAACTCGTTACAACACACCTGAAATCGCATTGAATCAGCTGATTGTAACGGATGGCTTCTTCCTTTCCCAGAAACTGGGACGCAGCGTAACCTATGATGAGATCATTGAAAACTCTCCTTCGACTTTTGTCAGAGAGCAGATGATCAACGGTAAATTATACAAGTTTGATACAGAATTCTAATCTCCGGAATTCTTTATCATACAAAGTCCCCCTTTTGAAAGTTTATACCTTTAGGGTGCCCTGACAGGGGCATCCGACGAAAACAGTGCAAACAGGCGCTGCACTGAAATGTGCAGTGCCTGTTTGCTTTAAAAGAAAGGAATATCAAAATGAGCAAAACACTTCCTGTAGGAATTCAAGTATATGGTTTAAGGGATCTTCTGGAAAACACTCCGGAAAATTTCAAAAATGTAATGCAGCAGGTAAAGAACCTTGGGTATGACGGCGTAGAGCTGGCAGGCTTATATGGTCTGGAGCCGGAATATATCAAGCAGGTACTGGATGAGGTAGGTCTGATTCCGATTTCTGCACATGTTCCGCTTGTTGAGATGATGGAGGATGCGCAGAAGGTTGCGGATACCTACAAAAAAATTGGCGTGAAATATATTGCAATTCCGTATCTTCCGGAAGAATACAGACCCAATACGCCGGGATATGCAGGCGCACTGAAAGAGTTTGCAAGAATCGGACAGGTGATGAAAGAAAACGGCATCAAGCTGGAATATCACAACCATGATTTTGAATTCGTAACCCTGCCGGACGGAACGTTTGGATTTGACGATATTTATACCCGGATTCCGGAAGATCTGCTGAAGGTAGAACCGGATCTGTGCTGGATCAAGGTTGCCGGACAGAACCCTGTAGAATACCTGAAAAAGTACGGGGCAAGATGTGAAGTTGTTCATCTGAAGGACTTCTATAAAGAAGGAAATCCGAAAAACATGTACAAGCTGATCGGAATCGAGACCGAAGAGGAAGAAGGAGATACCGGTATTTTTGAATTCCGCCCGGTAGGTTTCGGTTTACAGGTATGGGAGCCGATCCTAAAGACCTGTGTGGAAATCGGTTCCAGATGGGTGATCGTGGAACAGGATGAGCATTATGAACTGGATCCGATGGAAGCTGCCCGCAGAAGTCGCGAATATTTGAAGATCCTTGGCTGGTAATCAAAAAAGAATCATCAATTTTTGATATTATCATGAAAAAATATTTCATAAAATGAAAATATTCAAAAAAATGAATGAAAAGATGATAAAAGAATAGCAGAAGGGAAAAAAGAACTTTGATAAAATAATCTCATCAGTTAAGAGACGTCAAAAATTCATACAGGAGGAATTCAAATGGCGGGAAAAATTAAAGTTCTTGGATTAAATTTCGGACGTATCAACGGAGAATGTAAAAAGTACTTAAACATTGCTCTGGAAGAAGCAAAGGAAGCCGGTGCAGAAACGGAGATTATTGATACAGTTACGAAAAAAATCAATCGCTGTATCGGATGCGGAGCCTGTTCCAGAATGCTGGAAAGCGGAAAGCAGCAGATCAGATGCATTCAGAAGGATGATTATGAAGCAATTTCCGATGCAGTGCTGGATGCGGACTGTATTATCGTAGCGGCTCCGGTTTATGTACTGGGACCTGTCGGACAGTTAAAGGATTTTGTAGATCGCTTCGGGCCGGCACATGACAAAGCATATATGCTGTTTGAAAATGCGAAACGGGAGGATACAGAAGGGGATGTTCCGTTGGAAAAGAGATGCTTAAAGAGACATCTGGTTTCCTATATTTCAATCGGCGGAGCAGCAACAGATCACTGGGTTTCCTTTGGACTTAATCAGCTGAATCTGTTCGGAATGAGCATCAACATGAAGGTAGTTGATCAGATGAATGCGCATGGCATGTGGAGATCTCAGGAACTGACAGATCAGACAGTTGCAGATGCGAAGCATATGGGACGCAGGATTGTTGAAGCATATTCCAAAAAGAACAGTGAAATTACCTGGGAATCCGATCCGGGTGTATGTCCTGTATGTCACTGCAATGAAATGACATTGAACGGAACAGATACAGTATGCTGTCCGGTATGTGGTATTTACGGAACCTTGAAAATGGATGGACATAAGGTTAAGGTAACATTTACTGAAGAAGAACAGAACCGTTCCAGACTGCGTCTGGCAGGTGTTCTGGAACATCAGGTAGAGCTTGGCAGAAAGCCGAGATATGGGGACAAATTTGACGAATACCTGGAGCGTTTTAAGGCGCAGGAAGATATTCTGTAAGGAAAAAGAAAGGAAGGGGTATACAAATGTTTGATGCTTATCTGATTAAGGACGGCAGTTTTCAGAATTATGAGGAAAACGGCGAAGCAGCAGGATTTAAAGTAGACGTACATATCGGAGAATACAGAGGGTGTTTTCTGAGCCTGGTGCGAGGCTATTATGTAGAAGTTGACGGTGTGGAATATCCGCTGGAGACACAGAAATTCGAAATCAATAACAAAGCGCCCAGAACCTTTGAGGAAATCGCCAAAGCAGCGTGGGAGCACTGGGATTATGATGATTATGCAACACTGTATGTTGCATGCCCGGGCGGTCTGGCAAAAGGCAAACATCGTTTAGGCCTGATGCAGGGTCTGATGACACAGTATGGCTGGCAGGCACATGACCAGGAATGGATTGACAACACTCCTCTGCCGAGAGAAATGGCAGGCAAGCAGCAGGAAGTTTACTATTTCGATGTAGAAATTTGAGTGAAGGGGGACAAATAAGATGGCAATCAAACGAGGTGTATCTTTTTATAGTTATCAGCAGGCACAGTTTTTCGGAGAAATGGACTGGAAGGATATGTGCAAGGAACTTCATGACAACCTGCACTGTGATGGTGTGGAAATTATCAATGAAGCTACCGTTCCCGGCTATCCGTTTCCTTCGAAAGAATTTATCGGTGACTGGAACAATACAATGGCAAGATATAATCTGCAGCCGGTTGCATTTGATGGATTCCTGGATACCATGCGTTTCAGAGATCATGTTTTGAATCACAGAGAAGCTTCCGAACTGCTGAAGCTGGATCTGCAGCTTGCCCATGATATGGGATTTAAGCATATCCGTACCATGACCGGTTTGCCTACGGACGTTATCGAGGGCGCGCTGGATACAGCAGAAAAGCTGGATGTTGGTATTGCATGGGAAATCCATCTTCCGATTCCGATCAGACCTAATCCTACCATCAAAGGTCTGTTTTGTGAAAGACCCGGTACTGCAGTAGAGGAAACCGTTGAATTTATCAAGAAGACAGGAACCAAGAAGGTCGGTTTTGTTCCGGATATGGGTATTTTCAACAGAGGACCTTACATCGATGGTATCGAAAGAGAGCTGCGTCATATGGATCCGGATCTTGCAAAGGAAATCCGAGTTGTGTATGAAAGCCTGTACCCGATGAACTTAAATAAGCTGGGTGATGAAATCGAAAAGAATTTCAAAGGCAAGCTGACTCCTGCGCAGGAAAGAGCGTTTAAGTGGAACAAGTGTGCAGATCCTTCTGATCTGATTCCGATTTTGCCTTATGTATTCAGCTTCCATGGAAAGTGCCACGATATGATCGAAATTCCCGGACAGCCCGGACATTATACGGAGCCTGCGGAGAGATTTGAAGATGTGATCAGTCTGTTAAAGCAGAATAACTGGGACGGCTACATCTGTACAGAATTTGAAGGACAGAGAGCTTGGCAGGATTGTACAAGAGATAAGTGGATTGATGAAGTGGATCAGGTCCGCAAAAATCATGAAATGCTCAAGAGATGTATTGAAGCAGAGCTGTAAGGAACAATGGCAGGTATGCTCTGGGAGCAATCTGTTGCCATGAATAGAGAAAAAGGGCGGCCTTACCTGGGTGAAGCCGCCCTTTTTCTCAGAAAAAATGGAATCCGGAAGAGATTCGAGAGGTTCAGGAGGAAGTTAAAATGGCGGTTGGAAAGAAAAAAGCTATCAGGGATTTTACGCAGGGAAATCCGACAAAAGAATTGTTGATGTTTTCTCTGCCGATCGCATGTACCCTGATTTTGCAGAGCTTTTATAATATGGCGGATACGTTGATTATCGGCAATTTTGTCGGAGATACAGCAATGGGCGCGGTAGGTACGGCAGGTACGGTTTCGAGTGTGCTCCTGATGCTGGTATATGGTCTGTCGACCGGAATGGGTGTCGTTGTTTCCCAGTTTATCGGGGCAAAAGATTATAAAAATGTGAAAAAGAGCATGATGACAGCGATGTATATCGTGATCGGGGTGTCGCTTTTGATGACGGTGATCGGAATCAGTTTCAGTCCGGCGATTCTGCGCATGATGCATGTAGAAGGTGAAACGCTGGAAATGGCAGTTGTATATCTTCGGATCATCTTTGCAGGAACGATAGCGGTTGCATTTTATAATATGGGAAATGTGCTTTCCCGCTCGCTGGGGGATTCGGTAACGCCCATGATCGTACTGATCATTACGGCCATTATGAATATTGCATTAAATATTTTATTTGTAACTGTATTTCATATGAAAACGGATGGTGTTGCGTATGCAACAGTTTTGGCAAATATTATTTCCGCAATTTCCTGCTGGACGATTCTATGGAGAAAAACAGAAGCAATCCATCCGGATGCGGAAGCGCTCAAACCGGATAAAGAAGCAGCAAAGCTGATATTAAAGATTGGTATTCCAGCAACGTTGCAATCTTCGACCATGACAATCGGCGCATTGCTGATTCAGACTATGATCAATGATTTCACAACACCGACACTGCCGATAATGGCAGCTTTTGCAGCAGCGACAAAGGTGGAACAGCTGATTGCGTATCCACCCGGAGGAGTATCTGACGGTATGCAGACTTTTGCAGGACAGAACGTTGGCGCAGGTAAATTTGACAGAGTAGGAAAAGGACTGGCATCCTGTTTTAAGATTATTGCAGTCTATTCGATTTTCTCTGCCTGCGTTTTGGGATTTGGCGGACGTTTCCTGATGGGACTTTTTACCTCGACAGAAACAACGATTATGATTGGTTCGTACTATCTGATTGCTACAGCAATTGGCATTTTCTTTAATGGAATTGATTATACGTTCCGTTTTACTCTTACCGGTGCCGGAGACGCGACGGCATCTACGGTATTGAGTGTAATTGGCCTGGTCATGCGAGTTGGAATTGCCTATGTACTGGCATATTTTACTCCACTCGGATACATTGGCATTTTTATCGGAACGCCGGCTAGCTGGGCATTGAACTCCATATTCGGAATGATTCGATATAAGAGTGGAAAGTGGAAGGAAAAATGCCTGATCAAGCAGCGTGAGGTTGTAGAAGGATGACAGGGATTTAGAAAATCCTTTGAATGACATTGCAGGGAAAATAGAAAGAACGTATACTGAGAAATAGAAAATAAAGGTTATTGGAACGATCAGAAAAGAGAGGCAGAAATATGCTGAAGCCATTTAGCCGTGAAAGTGAGATCCGAAAAAAAGAAAAACTGCAGGAGAAGAATCAGAGAAAACGCAGAAAAATTATCCGCGCAAGCTTTGAACCGCTTCTTCCGGGTCTGATCCGTATGGTTTACTGGGGGATGATAGTTCTGCCTTTTTGCTCTGTAGCTGTGGAACTGATCGCATGTCTGGAGCATAAAAATGATGGTACCTGGGAGCTTTTCTGGAAAAACAGCGGATATTCGTACTTTTTTTGCTGGCTGTTCCTCGGAGTTGTGACAGCAGCTCTGTGTGTGATCCAGATCGTGAGAACGGAAAAATTTGGATATAGTGAAAAGGTTTATCGGTTTGCAGATGAAATCCCATATGCAGAATTGTCCCTCTATCAGAAAGCGAATAATCCGGAGGGGGAAGAGGACGATGATCTGGCCCTTTATGAAAGAGAGCCGGAAATGCCTACGAAAAACCGCTACCGGAATATGCTGATTTGGACAGCAATATTCGGGGCAGCGGCTGGTTTGTATTATGGATTGATCCTGTTTCTGATGTGATCAGTTTTTGGAAGTAGAAGCACGGACAATCAGCTCAGTGTTCATATTGATGCACCTTGGATTGGAACCGGGATGTGCAACCGTATCGCAAAGCAGTTCAACAGCAGTATATCCCATCTGAAATCTTGGCTGGCTGACAGTCGTAATAGTAGGGTTCATCATCCTGGATATGGCAATATTGTCAAATCCGGTTACCATGATATCGTCAGGAACAGTAAGATGATAATGGCTGGCGGCATTGATTACAGCCATAGCGAGAATATCGCTGACTGTTACGAAAGCGTCAGGTCTGTCCTGATCGTCAAGTAATCTTTGTGCAGATGCGAGAGCAAGGTCATAGCTGACATCCGGAACCGGGCAGACCCAACGGTCAACAACAGGAAGTCCGGCAGCATTCATGGAGTCGAGGAAGCCGCGATACCGTTCTCGGGAATACTTATAGGAGGACGGACCATTCAGAAAAGCAATTTTTTTACAGCCACAGGAAATCAGGTGATCTGTAGCGAGTTTTGCGGCGCTGTAGTCATCGATGCTGACATAGGAAAAACGGGTATTATCATTATGCTCGCAGCATTGCACAACCGGGCATACAGAACTCAAATGGGATAAAAAGGATTCGGAGACACTGTTGATCATTACAACGCCAAATGCCTGGATTCGTTTTGCAAGCTTGCAGAGCGGCTCCGCATCATCTGATCCTAAAGTGACTTCATTGATTATAATATGGCAGTCATGCGTTTTGGCTGCCTGTTTGGCACCGCGGACGATTTCATGATAGAAAATTGTGTTGGTATCCGGAATATTGAGGATGATTACCGGGACGTTATCAATGCCGGACGTGTTGCCGGAGCCTGAAGAATATCCAAGGGTACGCATGGCTTCTTCCACTTTGCTGATGGTGTCTGCTTTTACCAAAGAACGGTGGTTCAGCACACGGGAGACGGTTGCGGGAGAAACTCCGGCCTGATCAGCGATTTCCAGAATGGTCGTTTTACTTTTTTTCATAAGACCTCACAGGGCATCGAAAATAGCAGGGAAATGTTATTGAGGATGCCGTTCTATTTTATTTTGAGTTAGGCTTAACTTATCTTATTATAGCGTATTATAGTGTTAAATAGCAATAAGATAATGAAAATTTTCATAAATAAATTTCATATAAATTTTCAAACAGGGAGAAAAATGGTTACAGAAAATACAGAACTTCGGATACAGGAACTGCAGGAAGAAACAGAAAATGTGAAATACAGAATAGAAATCCTTTATCTGCTTCGTGGAGAAGTGGCTTTAAAAGTGAATCAGGAAAATATTATCCTGCAAAAGGACGATATTCATGTATTTAATGTAGGGGATTCTGTAGAAGAACTGGTTTTAAAGGGCGGTCTCGCGGCGCGTCTGTATTTTAAACATTCCTTTTTCTCCAAATGCTGCGGAATAGAAAATTTTAAAATTGAATGCAGCAGTACGCAGAATGGTATGGATGTCTCCGGGTTACGGAAACTGTTTCATGAGATCCTGGTGAATTATTTCGAACAGAAAGGCAAAGACAGTTTTTTACAGAAAGAACTGGCCTGTAAAATCGGAGAACTTCTTGTACAGAAATATCTGGTGAAAGGAGCACCGGCAGACAGGATTCAGCAGGTTCTTTTCTATATTCAGGAAAACTATAATGGAGAGATTTCCCTTGCGGAAGCTGCTTCCAGGTTATATGTTTCAGAATCACATCTTTCCCGGGCGTTTAAGCAGGAGACCGGAATTAACTTCATGCAGTATGTTATGAAAATGCGTCTGGAACATGCAGTAGAAGAATTGAAACAGACAGATTTATCGATTTTGCAGATTGCAAACGACAGTGGATTTTCCAGTCTGGCAATGTTTAACAAGGCTTTTAAAGAGCACTTTGGGGAAACACCGTCGGAGTATCGTGGAAAATATAAGAAGCAGGAACTGGGAAATTTATCGGAAGAGGTAGTCTATGATGTCCTTCGGGACAGTCTGGCGAAACGAAATCTGGTGGAAGAGCAGATCAGTAAAATTTTTGTAGAGGCAGATACACGGACAGGCGAAGTGTGTGAAACTCCATGGCAGAAGATGATCAATATCGGACCTGCAGCAGATCTGATGGATCAACAGGTACAGAAGCATATTCTGTTGCTGAAAGAGAAACTTGATTTTGAATACGTTCGAATCTGGGGGATTTTTCATGAAAATATGAGAATCCTTCCATTTCAGAAAGGAGAACGTCCAAATTTCAGAAATCTGGACAGAATTCTCGAATTTTTGTTGGAAAACAGAATTCGTCCCTTTTTCCAGATTGGACCCAAACCCTTTGATATCTATGGGGTATCACGAAAGACGGGCGAAAACCGAAATGAAGAAATTGCAGACTATACACCCCAAGAGTGGGAAAAACTGCTGTTTGATTTACTGGAACATCTTGTAAAGCATTTCACACAGAAAGAAGTAGAACATTGGATTTTTGAGATGTGGAGCCCTTATCCGAGGGATGGTGTCTGGTACCAATGGTATCAGGAAGCGTGCTATGCAGCGCTTTATCGTGCAGTTCACAGATATGCTCCCAGGGCAAAGACGGGAGGCGGGGAATTCGATATCTGCAATGAAGAACGCATCAGAAATTCTCTGGAATGCTGGAAACAAATGGAAGTATGTCCGGACTTTATTTCTTTATCCGGTTTTCCTTATCGGGGAGAAAATTCGCAGATGCAATGGGTAACCGATCCGGATTTTCTCATTCAGTGTCTTAAGAAGGTAGGAGAGATAAAAAAGGAATGTGGTCTGGAGGATACAGCCGTTTATGTCAGTGCATGGAATAATACGATATCGAACAGAAGTCTGTTGAATGATACAGTGTACAAGGGCTCTTATATTATAAAAAATGCAATTGACAGTATGAAAAACGGACCGGAAATTCTGGGTTATTGGGTTTACTCAGACATGTATTCGGATTATACGGATTCCAGATCTGTTCTGTTCGGGGGAGCAGGGCTTTTGTCCCGGGATGGAATTATGAAGCCGGCGGGTTATGCGTTTCTTTTTCTGAAAAAAATGAAAGAAAAGCTGATTTGCAGGGGGACAAATTATGCTGTTACAGGAGACGGGAATAATCATTACACGATTGTATATCACAACCTGAAGCGTTTGAATTATGCTGCGGTGGAAAAGTCAGATTGTCTGTTTCACTATGAAGAACTTTCCGAATTGTTTTTGGACAGTGATCAGCTGGAGATTCATTTTGTACTGAAGGAAATGGAATCAGAAAGAGTCAATGTGCGGATCCAGAGGGTGGAAGACGGTTCTGGAAGCATTCTGGATGAATGGGAGAAGCTCGGAGGATATCCCGAGTTGTCCGGGGAGGATCTGGAGTATATGAAACAGATTTCTGTTCCTTCTCGGGAAATGTTCCGGGTGAGCACGGAACATGGGAAAATAGAGCTTCAGATAACGGTTCCGGCGAATGGATTTGGAATCATTGAAATTTTTGATTCATGACAATAGAATGCGTACAGAGTTTTGTACTCTGTTAGGGATGATATAGAAATGAAAGAGGGAAAAATGGGAAAGAAAAAAACAGATCTTACGCAGGGAAATATTACACTGCAGCTACTGCAGTTTGGATTGCCGATTGTTGTATCTATGATTTTACAGAATCTGTATAATGTTGCAGATTCGCTTGTTGTAGGACGATTTATCGGGGATCATGCGCTGGCGGCAGTTGGAAGTACAACATCCGTATCACAGTTTGTCCTGCTTTTGATGGGCGGCGCGACAACCGGTATGGGCGTTATTGTATCGCAGTATTACGGGGCGGGAAAAGAGGAAGAAAAAAATGTAAAACGTGCGATCTGTACTTCATTTTATATTATTTTAATGCTGGCGGTGGTGCTTGGAATCCTTGGAGTATTATTCAGCAGGCAGCTGCTGCGGGGACTGATGGGCGTTCCGGAGGACGTTCTGGAAGATTCGGTTTTATATTTGCGGATTATTTTCTGGGGAGCTGTTCCGACGGCTTTGTATAATATGGCATTTGGCATTTCGAAAGCGCTGGGAGATTCTGTAGTGCCGATGCTGGTGCTGGTTGTAACCTGTATTTTAAATATCGGGATGAATATTTTGTTTGTTGCCGGATTTTCCATGGGAGTAGCGGGGGTAGGATATGCGACGGTTCTGGCAACTCTGATCTCTGCAGTGATCTGTATTCTCATTTTATGGAAAAAACAGACGATTATCCATCCGGAAAAAGACACAATTGCGTTTGACTGGATGATTGCCAGACATATGGTAAAAATCGGTATTCCATCGGCCCTGGTTACAGCGACAATTTCGATCGGAAATATAATAACGCAGCGGTTTATCAACGGGTACGGCGCGACGGTAATGGCGGCATACAGTGCAGCGAATAAAATCGAGATGCTGCTCGCCTATACGCCGGGAGGTTTGACCGGCGCGATGCAGTTTTTTACCGGACAGAATGTTGGCGCGGGAAATTATGACCGGGTGAAGCAGGGATATCGTGCCATGATGAAAATAGGTCTTGCCTATACTGCGATTGCCATGACGGTGATGATTGTTTTCAGGACGCCGCTGATTGGTATTTTCAGTAAAGAGGGAGGAGATATGGTCCTGATTGGAGGACAGTATCTGGTTGTATCTGCCATTGGACAGATTTTCCTGAATATTACTTATATGTCAAAAAGTACCCTGATCGGAGCGGGAGATTCCATGGCGCCTGTTTATGTGGGACTTCTGGAAATGGCAGGAAGAATTATCGGTGGAGTGGTTCTTGCGCCGTTTTTCGGATATCTTGGTGTGTTTGCAGGACTGCCAATTGGCTGGGGACTGGGCATGATTTATGGAGTAAGCCGATATATGAGCGGTTCCTGGATGAAAAAAAGACTCGTGAAATGAAAAAAATAAATGAAAAAGTAAATAAAATATAAAAAAATATTGAAAATATTTCAATTGCATGCCATAATATAGATGAAAAGATTTCACACAGATGAAAGATAAATGAAAATAAAAACAGGAGGGGAATTCTATGAGCATGAAATTAGGTATTATCGGTTTCGGTGGTATGGGCAAATTTCACAGCAAGCAGGCACCGAAGGCTGGCGTTACAGTGATTGGTGCAGCGGATATCAAAGAGGAACGCGTACAGGAAGCAATCGAAGCAGGAATAAAGGGGTATCATTCGGCGGATGAACTTCTTGCAGATCCGGAAATTAATACGGTTATTTTGACAGTTCCCAATCATCTTCATAAAGAAATGGCGATTAAAGCAGCAAAAGCAGGTAAAAACGTCATTACAGAAAAACCTGCAGCACTGAATGTTGCAGAACTGGATGAAATGACCAAAGCCTGCGAGGAAGCAGGCGTATGCTTTACCACACACCAGAACAGACGCTGGGACCGCGATATGCTCACGGTAAAAAAGGCTTATGAAACAGGTATGTTAGGCAAGGTATTCACTATTGAATCAAGGCTCCATTCCGGTAACGGTTATATGCATGAATGGCATCTGTATAAAAAATACGGCGGCGGTATGATGTACGACTGGGGCGTTCATCTGATCGACCAGATTCTTTTTATGATGCCGGATGCAAAAGTGAAAACAGTTTTTGCAGACCTGAAAAATGTTCTGCATGAAGAAGTCGATGATTATTTTAAGATTATTTTGAAAATGGATAATGGCGTAACCGCACATATTGAACTGTCTACTTATATTCTGAAATATCAACCGAGATGGCTGGCAGCAGGAGATAAGGGAACTCTGGTAATCCAGAGTCTTGGCGGTGTGGACGGTGCGATTTACAGAACCGGGCAGTTGCTTGAAAAGCTGCCTCCACAGATCGCAGAAAGCGCGGCAGGACCGACCAGACAGTTTGCACCGGTACCGCCCGGAGGCATTGTGGAAGAACCCTTGCCGGAGATTCAGACAGATGTTCTTGATTTCTATAGGAATTTCAGTGACGTGATCGATGGAAAAGCAGAGCAGTTTGTTAAGATTCCGAGTGTTCGCAGAGTACTGGCTGTAATGGAAGCGTGCCGGAAATCTTCTGAAACCGGAGAAGCGATTGCATTTGAATAAGAGAGGAATGCTATGAGAGTAAAAAATATTCAGAATGTGGATGGTTTTTTCAGATCGCTGGATCAGTGTCAGGGACGTGTAGAGCTGATTACAGATGAAAAGGACGTATTGAATCTGGCATCTAAGCTTACAAGATTTGTTGGGCTGACCGAAATTTTCAGCAATTCAGCAATCGATTCTTATGAAATTGTGTGTTACAATCCCGAGGATTATCAGAAAATCAAAGAGTTTCTGATCCCGGTTGAATCTTAAACAAAACAGGACGGCTGCAAATTGGGGTGCAGTCGTCCTGTTTTGCGGATGGGAAGAAGAGAGGACGATTAAATTTGTAATTGATTGACTACAGAAAAAAGAGAAAGTACAATTTAATTGAGGTCGCAAATTGCGACCTCAATTAAAAATCATAGGAGAAATAATTTTGGCTGATAATATGAATGGAAATGTATCTGTAGTTATTGAAAATGCGGAAGAAATTGAAAATTTAATTCATTATGTACGCGGAAAACAGATTATGGTAGATAGTGATTTAGCAAAGTTATACAATGTTGAGACGAAGAGATTGAATGAAAGTGTGAAGAGAAATGCAAAACGTTTTCCGGAAAGTTTTTGTTTTCAACTGACTAATGATGAATATGCAGATTTGAGGTCGCAAATTGCGACCTCAAATGTAGAGATAAAAGAAGTGTCTGTTAAAGGAGGACGCAGATATTTACCCTATGTATTTACAGAACAGGGTATAGCAATGCTATCAGCTGTTTTAAAAAGCGATGAAGCTGTTCAGGTAAGTATAAATATAATGAATACTTTTGTAAAGATGCGTCGTTTTTTAACTGAAAATGCATTGATGTTTGACAAGTTAAATAGTTTGGAATTAAAGCAGTTGGCATATCAGAAGGAAGCTGATGAAAAATTTGATCAAATTTTTGCGTATATTTCTGAACACGAGGAAGTAAGGCAAAAGATATTTTTTGAGGGACAGATTTATGATGCTTTCAGTTTGTTGGTGAATTTAATTGAAAAAGCGGAAAAGTCGATAGTTTTAATTGATAATTATGTTGATGTGGGAACATTGAATATTCTGGCAAAGAAGAAAAGTAGTGTTAATATAATAGTATATACTGTACGCAGAACTCGGTTATCAAATCAGGATATAGCGAATTTTAATAGTCAGTATCCGACGCTGACAGTAAATTATACGGGCGTTTTTCATGACAGATTCCTTGTTATCGATGAAACGATAGCATATCATATTGAGGCATCGTTGAAAGATGCTGGTAAAAAATGTTTTGGGATAACCAAAATAGAAGATATCAGAATTGCAGCAGATATACTCCATCGTTTAGAAATTGAAACAGAAGAAGCGAATAGATAATTATAATGATGAAAAGGCTCGTGTTTGTAAGAAACGCGAGCCGAATGTATTTATTTTCGTTTCCCCAGCTCCCAGAATGCGACTGCGCTTGCAGCGGCAACATTTAAGGAATCCACTCCGTGGAACATCGGGATACAGACAGTGTCGTCGCAGTTGTCGATGGTTTCATCCAACAGTCCTTCCCCCTCGGAGCCGAGGATGACAGCGAGCTTTTGTTTGGAAGAAAGCTTTGGATCATCAATCGAAACAGAATCACGGCGAAGCGCCATCGAAACGGTGTGGAAGCCGTGATTTTTTAATTCGGAAATCCCCGGAAGCGGCCAGCTGCTGTCCAGAAAGGTCCACGGAATCTGGAAAACGGTTCCCATGCTGACGCGGATCGCGCGCCGGTAAAGCGGATTGGAGCAATCAGAGGTCAGCAGCACGCCGTCCATGCCGAGAGCGGCAGCAGAGCGGAAAATCGCGCCGATGTTGGTGGGATTCATAATATTTTCCAGAATAACAAGACGGCTGGAAGTCCGGCAGAGCGCCTCGACGGAGGGGAGCCTCGGACGTCTCATGGCGCAGAGCATACCGCGGGTCAGGGCAAAGCCTGTCAGCTGTGTGAGCACCTCAAACGGGGCGGAAAAAAACGGGATATCCGGGCAGCGCTCCAGAAACGGAACCGCCTGATTTTCCAGATGTCTGTCCTCCGTCAGAAAAGAGATCGGGATGCAGCCGGCGTCCAGCGCCCGTTCGATGACCTTTGGGCTTTCGGCAATAAAAATTCCATTCTGTGGGTCGCAGCGGTTTAACAGCTGATTTTCGGAAAGGCGGGCATAGATGTCCAGCTGCGGGTCAAGAAAATCAGTGATCGGTAGGATGGTCGGCATATGTTTTACATTCTCCAGCTTCTTTGAGCGCCCGGTTCCATTTGCGGAGCGTATCGGGGTCAATTTTACAGATTTCTCTGTCATAGGTATAAATTCCGTTTGTTTCCTCTTCAATATCGGAAAGCTGTGTATACACGGTCGCACCGATCCCTTTCTTGACAGCGGGCAGAATCGTCTGTCGGATCAGGTCGATATAGCCGTAGGTCAGCGCACCGGTGGAGTTGAATTTTTTGTAGCCGTATACTTTTTTACAGCAGCTGTGTCCGGGGATCGAAAGGGAATATCCTCCGAATTCGGTCAGCGCCGCCGCGCGTTTGCTTTCCGGTTTGAATTTTAATTTCAGAAAATAATAATGCAGGCTCAAAATATCGCCGCCCTTCTGGTCAAACCAGCCGCTTGCGTGATCGACCAGTCGGGAGGAATCGAGGGTGCGGATTTGTTCGCATGCCGCGAGCGCGTCGAACTGCCCCCAGCCTTCATTAAATGGAACCCAGACGACGATGCTGGGATGGTTGTACAAAAAGGCGATGGTTTCTGTGATTTCGCGCCGGAATTCGTCTTTTCCCTCAGGATCGCGCCGGGAGAGCAGGCCGGCGTGCTTTTCATCGTCGGAAAAAGAAATATGGTTCCAGTTCATCAAAGTCGCCAGATAGGTGACGAACCAGTGCTTATAGGCGGAACCGCCGTTTACCATGTCCTGCCAGACGAGCATGCCCAGCTGGTCGCAGTGGTAGTAAAAACGCTCGGGCTCGATTTTTGCGTGCTTGCGCAGCATGTTGAAGCCGAGCTTCTTCATCCGCGAAATATCGGCGGCCAACGCTTCGTCCGTCGGTGCGGTGTAGAGACTTTCCGGCCAGTAGCCCTGATCCAGTACGCCCGCCTGAAAATACGGTTTATTGTTTAAGAAAAAGCGCTGTGTGCCGTCCGGCGCGGTCTGGATATCGCATTTTCGCATCGCAAAATAGCTGGATACGCGATCGACGCCGCTTTTTAGGCTGACGAGATATAAAAACGGGTCTTCCGGTGTCCAGGGATGGAAATCGGGCAGAGAAACGATCAGCTCGGAGTTGGTCATACCGTTTATGCAGACCGGCTCCATGTCCTTGCCGGAGATCACGCATTCGACCGGGGCGGAATGCTGTGTCAGCACTTTTAAGTGGACGAGTCCCTGGTCATAGTCGGTGTGATAAAAAATCTGTTCGATATAATTGACTGGAACAATTTCCATCCAGACCGTCTGCCACAGGCCACTCTGCGCCGTATAAAACATGCCGCCGGGCTTTAAGGACTGCTTGCCGCGCGCATGCCAGGACGTGTTGCTTTCATCCTGAATCCGGACGATCAGTTCGTTGTCGCCCTCCTGGAGATAATCCGTGATATCTGCAGAAAAAGGCAGATAGCCGCCGCAGTGACGCACTGCAGAAATCCGATTGACAAAGACCTCCGCCGCCTGGTCTGCAGCGCCGAAATGGAGCAGGATGCGCTTATCCTGCTGCGGTTTTGCGAGGGGGATGGTGCGGCGGTACCAGAGATATTCGCCGGGCTTTAGCTGTCTGGAAACGCCCGAAAGCTGACATTCCGGGGAAAACGGAACCAGAATGCTCAAATCGAAGGAAAGCGGGATTTCTGGTGTTTTGGAAAAGGCGCATTCCCAACGCCCGTTTAAATTCAAATAAGAAGTACGAACCAGCGACGGTCGCGGATATTCCGGGAGAACGTTATGTTCATCGACCTGCCGACTGAATTTTGTCTGAAGCTGTATCATAATGCCTCTCATTCTGTCCTGCAGCAGTGACAATCCCATGCAGGGCAATCCTTGCGGAGTGGTTTTTATATCTATGATGCCGGATGGGTCCGTGGGCAACATGGCAAAAGCCCCTGACCTTGAGGCCTGTAGATTGTTCTGTGCTGCGCACTCTCACAATCTTGCATCATCCTATATCAGTATATAGGAATGCGAAATTTTTGACAAGAATCGACCCGGAAAATGTATCGCAGCTCGCGTATTCCTTTTCGTAGGAAACCTGAGCAGCAAATCAGCGGAAGGTATCGTAAAAACAAATATTTTAACGCACAGAACATCTGTTTGTCAATCAGTTTGTAACTGGATGACAGAGGTAAAAATCTGGAATAAAATGATAACAGAGTAAAAAACAGGCTGCCGCAATCCCACTGGCATAAGGCGATGGGGAGTTCACAATGCAGACAGGGGCGATGACGATGAAGAGCAGGATGACGGTGACAGAGGCGCTGAAGGAGCGCGAACTTTTAAAGAAGCGGATCACGAAGAAGATCGGACAGCTGGGAAGGGAGGCAGGCACGGACGGCGCTTTTGCAGAACGGAGAAGCGCGCGGTTCGACGCGTCTCAGACAGGCAGAAAGCAGGCACAGTCAGCTGTGTCTGGCAACATAGGGCATGGTGCGGTATCTGACGGGACAAGTGCGCATTGCGGTGCGCACCTCGATGCTGCCCTGCAGCAGATCCAGGCCCTGATCCTCCGGTATGATTCGATCTGCAGCGCGGTCGCCAGATCGAACGGAGAGACATGGCTGGATACCTCGCGCGGCTATATGACCGTCTCGGAGGCAGTCGCCCTGCGCAGCCGCCTGAACGATAAAGAGACAGCCGACACTGCATTTGAGCAGCTGTTGACGAATCGCCTGGAAAGCATTTTGAAAAAGCAAAAGGTGTTTTCCAAGCACGGACAGAATCCGTCTGGACGCCGCCCGGCGCTGAAAGGAAATGTAGTGATTTTGCAGAATCCGTCTGCAGGAAGAGGCAGCGCCGGGCAGGAGAAAGGCAGCCGTGCCGACGCTGGACAGCTCAAGCCGCTGCAGCCTATCCTTTCTGCACAGGAGTTGTCGAAGCTCCGCAGTCTGACAGAAAGGATTCAGGAGAGCAGGGAAGAATTACTTCTGGAGCTGGACACGAAGCTTGCGCTGTCAAATGCTGCGACCTGGATCGAAGTGTAGCAGCAGGAGACCTGAATCCACCGAGCCTGTTTGGAGGTGGATGCAAAACTTTGGAATCCTCCTCAATAGGACAGAATGATACGTATAACAAAACGGATTGCTCAGACCCTCCGCACGAAATTCCCAAAACGGACCCAAGACACACTACCCTCCCCGGTAGTTGTGCCCCAAGCAAACAAAATTTAGTCTGGTAGAAAAGATAGAAAGATAGTTTAAATTTTGATTGATGATACAGACCTGCCGGAGTTGCCGGACGGGTTGAAATCCATGAGAACGGTCAGCGCTGTCCGGGCGCGGGAATTCCGCATGGCTGTGCGGTGGGTCTTTTCCAGTAAGCTGTAACGAATCTTTTGGTGCGAGTCCGTACAATGGGACACGCAATGAGGTAGAATAAATAGAAAATAACAAGTAACTGTTCCGCAGGTCTGCGCATTTACTGCGCTGACCGTAAGAAAACTTAGACCAGAAGGCAAAACAGAGAAGATGGAGAGACAGCATGGAGGTACAGAAATGACAGGATATCCGCTTATCGACGTGTTACGGACAGGACAGAGGTTAAAAGAAGCCTGTATTAAGAAAAATATCGAGGCAAAAGAAATCAAACAATTTTTGGGACTGGCGGCGATGCAGTCTATCTATAACTGGTTTCAGGGCAAGGCATTGCCATCGCTGGACAATTTTTATGCGCTGAGCAGTTATCTCGGAACAGAATTAGATTCCCTGATTGTGCCGCAGGGACGTCATCAGGAGCATGAAATATTGGAAGACGCCTCCTTTTTCAGACGGCAGGCAGTTTATTTTGGTTTTTTGCTGGAAGCAGAAGCACAGAGCGGTTCATAAAATCGTAAGGGACGAGTGAAAACAGTTCACCACGCCATTCGCAATACAATAGAATGTACGCTCCGCGAACATTCTATTGTCATGAATTGCCTCTTCGATGCTTTCCGCTGCTGTGCAGCGGATTCTTTTTGCTCATGGAATGACGCTCCCTTCGTCCCTTACTTCAGGCTGATTTTCATGCGAGCATGAAATCAGCCCAGAGTAAGGGACGAGTGAACTGTAATACCAAATTTTCCGGAAATCCCGCGGCGTGTGTTGTAGGAGAGAAAGTTCCTTGCTATAATAAAAAGATGAGGTTGGCGAGATCACAATGCAGTCAGGCTGCATCGCAGCCATAGGCAGGGGCAGCAGGAACGGACCGCAGACAGCGGGAGCGGAGGCTTACAGCATGATCACACGGGAACAGATTCGAAAGCTGGCAGGGTATTCCTATTCCAGAGGGGTAGATATCTGGCGGCAGGGCAAGATCAGGCGCTTTCAGATAAAAACTACGAAAAAAGGCAGGCAGATTCAGGCGGACGTCAAAGGGAGCGGGAGAAATCTTTATGACGTGAGGATCCTGCTGGATGAGGAAGAAGACAGCGTGCAGGAGGCATGGTGCGATTGCCCTGCATTTTATTCCTATGAGGGTCTGTGCAAGCATTGTACGGCGGTGCTTTTATATTATCTGGAAAATCCGGACCGGGTGGAAGAAGAGCATATGAGTCTGTCGGAGTTCCTGAAACAGCGTGGGCTGGAAGGCATCCAGAAAGAAATCGGTGAAGCAACGGACGGGATAAAGATTCAGGAAAATCTCAGGTCCCCGGGAAATACTACAGCCTCCAGAAGCGATAGCATGCTTCTTACCGGTGTTCCGAAGCGGAAGACGACCAGACAGTTAAAAGAGCTTCTGCAGAAACAGACTGCCCGGCATATGCTTCCGGTTCTGCAGGAAGAAAGCTTTGGGAAGGTGCGTCTGGAGCCGCTTCTTATTTGTGATACGCGTGAATGCCGGGCGGAATTTCGGATCGGGATCGGCAGGATGTATATTGTAAAGGATATTTTTTCCATGATCCGTGCGCTTCGGGAGCAAAGCAGCTATTCCTATGGAAAAAGTCTGGAATTTGTTCATATAAAAGGAAGCTTTACCGAAGAATCGCGACCGCTTGTGGAATTTCTGGAGCAGTGGGTTGGCCGTTATGAAAAGGCGTATCTGCAGACGAGCGGTTATTCCTATCTGTATCGGGCAGCGCTCCCGAAAGCTCGGACGATCGTACTGGATGGCTGGGGACTGGATGGATTTCTGGATGCGATGGGAAACCGGGTATTTTATGTACAGCTGGATGGAACGGAGAGCCGTTGGCATGTCACGGACGCAGCACTGGAACGCAGATTGCAGCTGACGGGAACGGAAGGTGGTGCAGAGCTTTCCCTGGAAAATGTGTTCGGATATGCCTGTGAACGGGATCAGGTGTATTTTAAGGACGGACTGATTTATCGGGTTTCCAATGAAGGGCTGGGAGAAGTGACCGAGTTTTTGGACTGTATGAAAAAGCTCCCGAACCGGACGGCTTTTTTGCAGGAAGAGGATTTGCCGGCATTTTTCAGACAGTTGATGCCGATATTAAAAGAACATTTTCAATGCGAGATCAAAGGAGTCGGGGAAAAGCAAACGGAATTGTCGGCAGTAAAATTCCAGTTTTATCTGGATATGCCACAGGAAAAACTGGTCAGCTGTCGTGCAATCGCCTGCTATGGAGAACGGGAGTATAGTGTATACGATCTGACAGAGGATATTGACAGGCGGGATCTTGTCAGCGAGTCGGAAGCAGCGCGGATTTTAAGCTCCTATTGCAATACTTATGATGATCTGAAAAAAGAAATGATTATTTATCAGGACGACGAATTGTTTTATCGTCTCCTGACAGAAGGAATCGTGCAGCTTTCTGCAATCGGTGAGGTGTATGTTTCCGATGCGCTGAAAAAAGTGCGGATTCTGCCGTCGCCCGGCGTATCCGTTGGAATTTCCATGGGCGGCGACTTGTTGGAGCTGACAGTGTCTTCTCAGGATATGCCGAGGGAAGAACTGATGGAAATTTTGTCCCGTTATGATCGGAAACGAAAATTCTACCGGCTCAAGAACGGCGACTTTGTAAATATGGAAGAAAATGGTCTGGAATCCCTGCAGGAGGTGCGCCAGGCGCTGCAGCTGACAGATAAGCAGCTGATGCAGGACAAAATCGAGGTTCCGGCGTACCGGATGCTGTATCTGGATGAGGCGCTGCAGGAAAACGCCATGATGGAAGTAATTCGGGATGTATCTTTCGCAAGTCGGATCGAGAAGCTGCAGAATCCGGATTTCGAAAAGGACTATGTGCCGGACTCCTTAAAAGGAATTTTACGGGAATATCAGAAAGCCGGTGCCGCGTGGATTGGAATGCTTTACAGCAACCGGTTCGGCGGAATTCTGGCGGACGATATGGGGCTTGGAAAAACGCTGCAGGTCATCAGCTTCCTATTGACAGAGCACACCGGATGCAGCCTGATCGTCTGCCCGGCGTCACTTGTTTATAACTGGAAGCATGAGCTGGAACGGTTTGCGCCTTCGCTGAAAGCGGATATGGTAACGGGAAATGTTCAGCAGCGCAAGGAAGTTCTGGATCGCTGGAAAGAAGTGGATGTATTGATTACGTCCTATGATCTGCTCCGTCGGGATATCACAGACTATCAGGAGCTTCATTTTTTCTGCGAGGTGATCGATGAAGCGCAGTATATCAAAAATCACGGAACGCAAGCGGCGAGGGCAGTCAAGCAGGTTCAGACCGGATTCCGGCTTGCGCTGACGGGTACACCGATAGAGAACCGGCTGAGTGAACTGTGGAGTATTTTTGACTATCTCATGCCGGGGTATTTGTACAGCTATCAGCGGTTTCGGACAGAGCTGGAACAGCCGATTGTCCAGCACAAGGACGAAGACGCCGCGAAGCGGCTGCAGCGGCTGATCCGTCCATTCGTTCTGCGGCGCCTGAAAAAAGAAGTGCTGCAGGATTTACCGGACAAGCTGGAGGAAAACCTGTATGCCGATATGGATGGGGAGCAGCAGGAGCTGTATGATGCCCATGTCAGACGTATGAAGCTGATGCTGGAGGAAAAATCCGACGAGGAAATCCGGACGGATAAGATCGAAATTCTGGCGGAACTGACGCGCCTTAGACAGCTTTGCTGCGATCCGGCGCTTTTGTATGATAATTATAAAGGAGGATCTGCAAAGACAGAGCTTGTGCGTGGACTGATCCGAAACGCAGTGGAAAACGGGCACAAGGTACTCCTGTTTTCTCAGTTTACAACGATGCTGGAGCGCCTGTACCGGATTTTGGAGGAGGAAAAGATTGCAAGCCACATGCTGACCGGCGCGACTCCGAAAGAAAAGAGAATCGAAATGGTGGAGTCGTTTGCGCACGATGAAGTTCCGGTATTCTGTATTTCCCTGAAAGCGGGAGGAACCGGGTTGAACCTCACGGCAGCAGACGTGGTGATCCATTTCGATCCGTGGTGGAACAGCGCAGTACAGAATCAGGCGACGGATCGTGCACACCGGATCGGACAGAAAAATGTGGTCAATGTTTACCGGATTCTTGCCAAAGGGACGATTGAAGAGAAAATTGTGGAGCTGCAGGAACGCAAGCTGCAGCTTTCAGACAGAATCCTCGGAGGGGAGAGCCTGCAGGCGCAGGGTCTGACCCGCGAGGAACTGTTGGAACTGCTGCGGTGAGTGCTGTCAAATTCAGGATACGGCTCTCTGGCAGGCGTGCAGCAGATGCTCGTGCTCATATTTTTCCTTGGTTGCCATACCGCCGCGGATATGGCGCTCGGATTTGTTGATATCGAGTACCTTTCGGGCTTCTTTTGCCAGAGCCGGATTGACCTGCATCAGACGTTCCGTGATATCTTTATGTACAGTGGATTTGCTGATTCCAAACTGACGGGCAGCTTGTCGGACGGTCGCGTTGGATTCGATAATATAGCCGGCTACTGCCAGGGCACGTTCTTCAATATATTCTTTCATAAAATCCCCTAAAGAACATTTTTTACAAGATATTACGGGGACAGGGAAAATATGCTATACTCAGCGTAAGGGAAAAAGCCAGACAAATGAGAAATAAAAAACCGCATATTTTGCGGGATGGAGGGGAAAATGCTTTATTCGGGGAAGGATCTGCGGAAGCTGATTATACCGCTGATCATTGAACAGATTCTTGCAATTGCTGTTGGAATGGCGGATACGATTATGGTTTCTGCGGCGGGAGAAGCGGCGGTTTCAGGCGTTTCACTGGTAGACACGGTCAACATTTTGCTGATCAATGTGTTCTCTGCTCTGGCAACCGGCGGCGCAGTCGTTTCAGGACATTTCCTTGGGAAAAAGAAAAGAGAGGACGCATGTAAGTCGGCATGGCAGATCTTATTGTTCGCCACATTGCTCGCGCTCGTTATTTCCGTTATTTTTATAACGGCACATGATCCGCTGCTGCGTCTGATGTTCGGTAAAATCGAGGATGACGTTATGAAGGCGAGCAAGACCTATCTGATTATCACGACGTATTCGTTTGTTGCACTTGCCATATATAATTCCTGTGCTGCGTTGTTTCGGGCGATGAACGAATCAAAGGTGACGATGTGGGTGTCCTTGCTGATGAATGTAATCAATGTGGTCGGCAATGCGATCTGCATTTATGGTTTGCACATGGGTGTAGCAGGCGTTGCGATCCCGACTACCATTTCCAGATATGTAGCGGCAGTTGTGATTTTTTTGTTGATGTTCCAACCGAAAAAAGAGATCAACCTCTGTGGGCAGATTACCTGGAAGTTTAATGGCAGTCTGATTAAGAAGATCCTGTATATCGCGATTCCAAACGGTCTGGAAAATAGCATGTTCCAGCTGGGTAAAATTCTCGTTATGAGTGCAGTCGCAACAATGGGGACTTCTGCGATCGCTGCAAATGCGGTTACGGGCACAATTGCGAACTGGAATAACCTGCCGGGCTTTGCCATCAACCTTGCGATCGTATCGGTAGTCAGCGTATGCGTTGGCGCAGGAAGATATGACCAGGCGCGTTATTATACCAGACGTCTTTGCAGGGATGCGATGATCGGGATTGGCTGTCTGTCGATCATTCTTTACCTGTCAGCTCCGATACTGGTAACCTTTTTCAATCTCGGACCGGATGCAGCTCAGCTGACGATTCAGATTGTACGGATCCATGCGGTTGCAAGTGCATTTCTTTGGATGCCGGCGTTTGGCGTTCCGAATACACTGAGGGCAGCAGGCGATGTAGTCTGGCCGATGAGTGTTGCTATTTTTTCCATGTGGGTATTTCGAGTCGTGCTTGCTTACGTATTCACTTATGTTTGTCACTTTGGCCTGGTTTCCATTTGGATGGCGATGTTTATCGACTGGGTTGTGCGGGAAATCTTCTATGTGCTCCGATATAAGGGACATAAATGGGAGCATTTTGCGCAAAAAAGTTGAAATAAGGTTACCGAATTGCAGTGACTTTAGATGGTGAATGATTAATTGGTGCGATGGTCGATCTTTTTCGTAAATCAGAAAAGGAAACGGCATGGAAAACCTTTGACAGAACAGGGGATTCCAACTATAATTGTTCATTATGATGATATCAGGTCAGTGGTCATGGAGTGCGGGTACACTTTTTCAGACTGTTGGCCCTGTTGTTTCAAAATTAACTCGAGGAGGAGACGAATGGATCGGGAACTTGTTATTGTTCTTGACTTTGGCGGACAGTACAATCAGCTGATTGCCAGAAGAGTCAGAGAATGTAATGTATATTGTGAAGTGCATCCTTATACGCTCAGTCTGGATAAGATCCGGGAAATGAACCCTAAGGGTATCATCTTTACAGGTGGTCCCAACAGTGTATACGGAGAGGATTCCCCCAGATGCCCGAAAGAGATATTCGAAATGGGTATTCCGATTCTGGGAATCTGTTATGGATCACAGCTCATGTCCTATATGCTGGGCGGCAGCGTAAAAACTGCGCCTGTCAGCGAATATGGTAAGACTGAGGTTGCAGTGGATACAGAATCTGCATTATTTAAAAATGTATCCCCCAGCACGATCTGTTGGATGAGTCATACCGATTATATTGAAAAAGCACCGGTGAAATTCAAAATTACAGCCCATACACCAGTGTGTCCGGTTGCAGGAATGGAAAATGCAGAGAAGAAGCTGTATGCAGTACAGTTCCATCCGGAGGTTATGCATACTCAGGAAGGCACTAAGATGCTTTCCAATTTCGTATATGATATCTGTGGATGTACAGGCGACTGGAAGATGGATTCTTTCGTGGAGACAACGATCCGCCAGATCCGTGAAAAGGTTGGAGACGGCAAGGTGCTTTGTGCACTTTCCGGCGGTGTGGATTCTTCTGTTGCAGCAGTTCTGCTGTCCAAGGCGGTCGGCAAGCAGCTGACCTGTGTGTTTGTAGATCATGGCCTGCTTCGTAAAAACGAAGGAGATGAAGTAGAAGCTGTATTCGGTCCGGACGGTCAGTACGACTTAAACTTTATCCGCGTAAACGCACAGGAACGTTTCTATTCCAAACTGGCGGGTGTTTCTGATCCTGAAAAAAAACGAAAGATTATTGGAGAAGAATTTATCCGGGTATTCGAAGAAGAAGCAAAGAAAATCGGTGCTGTGGATTTCCTCGTACAGGGAACGATTTATCCGGACGTAATCGAGAGTGGCCTCGGTAAATCTGCTGTGATCAAGTCTCATCATAACGTAGGTGGTCTTCCGGACTGCGTTGATTTCAAGGAAATCATTGAGCCGTTGCGTCTTCTGTTTAAAGATGAGGTTCGTCGTGCCGGTCTGGAACTTGGCATTCCCGAATACCTTGTATACCGTCAGCCGTTCCCCGGTCCTGGTCTGGGTGTTCGTATTGTAGGCGAAGTGACTCCGGAGAAAGTTCGTATCGTTCAGGATGCAGACGCTATCTACCGCGAAGAGCTTGCCAAAGCAGGCTGCGACAAAGGACTGGGACAGTTCTTTGCAGCGCTGACCAACATGCGTTCTGTTGGTGTTATGGGTGATGAAAGAACCTACGATTATGCAGTTGCTCTGCGCGCAGTCATTACATCTGATTTTATGACCGCAGAAGCTGCAGAAATCCCGTTTGACGTGCTGTTCAAAGTTATGACCCGCGTCATCAATGAGGTGAAAGGCGTCAACCGCGTACTCTACGATTTGACGAGTAAGCCGCCTGGGACGATTGAACTGGAATAAACAAATTAAAATGCCGAAAGCTTGTATTCATGACAATGGGGAGGACCGCTGCGTAGCAGAGGAGGGACCCCATTGTATATGCAGGCTTTCGGCATTTGTTTTATCAAATGGCTCTAGTTTGGCTCTATTTGTGGGGAGAGTAATTGATGCAAATGTAATTATTCAGAAGAATGAAAAGGAAAAAATGATATGAAGAAATGCAAACTTCTTTTATTTGATTTAGACGGAACTTTATTACAGAGTGAAAAAACAATATCAACAAGAACATTATCAGCTCTAAAAAAATGCAGGAAAAATGATATATTGATAGGTGTTTCCACCTCCAGAAGTGAGCAAAACTCTTTGGTATTTTTAAATGAATTGATGCCCGATATTTTAATATCGAGTGGAGGGGCATTAGTAAAATACAAAACAAAATATATTTATAGGGCAGAATTTTCCGAAGAAGAAACGAATGTGATGATTGACATGGCAAGAAATATTTGTGGAAATGATTGCGAAATTACGATAGATACAATAGATGCACATTATTGGAATTATAAAATAGATCCTAAGAAGTTAGATAAGAGTTGGGGAGATAGTATTTATACAGATTTTTCAGATTTTAACGAATGTTCATTAAAAATGTGTGTCGAGATATTTAATCAAGATAAGGCAGATAAGCTGGCTCGAAGTCTCTCTGATTGTGATTGTATTCGTTTCTCTGATGGATTTTGGTACAAGTTTACAAAAAAGAATGTGACGAAAGAAAACGCAATTATGAAGATTACGGAAGTATGTGGATTTAGTACAGATTCAATTATTGCATTTGGAGATGATTATTCAGATATCGGAATGCTTGAATTATGTGGAACAGGTGTTGCAATGGGGAATGCGATTGATGAGGTAAAAGAGAGAGCGGATATTGTAATTGGTTCAAATGACGAAGAGGGAATTGCGGATTTTATTGAGAATGAAATATTATAGATATGTACATGGAGAGGAAATATGGTGGAAGTAAGATTTTATGATACAGTTAATGATGAACTATTGAAATTTGCAGTGATTATCTCACAGAGTAACGGCAAGTGGGTATTTTGCAAGCATAAAGAAAGAGATACATATGAAGTGCCGGGAGGGCATAGAGAAGCTGGGGAGGTTATTTTTGAAACAGCTAAAAGGGAGTTGCAGGAAGAGACTGGAGCTATCAAATTTGAGATAAAACCAATATGCGTATATTCGGTGACAGGTAAAACTAGAGTAAATGATACCGGTGAAGAAACGTTTGGACTGCTTTGTTTTGCAGAGATAACTGAATTTGCGAAAGAATTACATAGCGAAATGGTGAAAGTTGTGCTTATGGACGAGTTGCCTGAGAACTGGACATATCCGTTGATACAGCCGAAATTGATAGAAAATAAAGAGAATCTAAAATTATATTGACTTATATAGATGGACGATATATACTGTAGACAACCGATATATAGATTATCTACATAAGGAGGATTAGATATGGCTGTTGATAAGGCATTAATTTCTGGAAGTATGACAATGCTTCTACTCAGATTACTTGCGGAAAAAGATATGTATGGTTACGAGATGATTGATACTCTGCGTAAAAAATCCTGTAATGTGTTTGAATTGAAAGCAGGAACATTGTATCCTTTATTGCATGGTTTAGAAGGAAAAGGATTGCTTAAGGTATATGAGCAGGAATATGTTGGTAAGACGAGGAAGTATTATAGCATCACGAAAGAGGGAAGAGCATTGCTGGAAACAAAGAAAGCAGAATGGAACGAATATCAATCTGCTGTAGCCAATGTTCTTGCAATGGGGGTGTAGATATGGAAAAATATTTGGAAAAACTGTTATTGCAAATTCGTTGTAAAAAAGCAAGACCATATATTGCCGAGGAGATAAAGGGACATATTGAAAGTCAGATAGAAGACAATATTGCTGATGGAATGTCATATGAAGAAGCAGAAAAAAATGCTGTTGCAGATATGGGTGATCCGATTGCGGTTGGTATTTCATTGGATAAAATTCATAAGCCACAGATTGCTTGGAAATTACTTGTTATTGTAGGAATATTGAGCCTGCTAGGAATTTTGCTACAGCAGTCTATTTTTTATCAAAGTGGATATAGTAATTTAGAACCGTTTATGCAGGAGATGTATCAACTTGAGACGGAAAGTTTTGTTTATTCTGTTTTTATTGGTTTTATCTTAATGTGTGGGATTTATTTTATTGATTATACTGTAATTGCAAAATACTCCAAGATAATAGGTTTATTCATAATTACTATGGGGATTTTGCTTTTGGCCGGTTTCTTTGGTGGCGATATTAATGGAGTACGGTATAGTATCGGATTTGGAATGTTCAGAATCTCTGCTACTTCGCTGATGATGTTTTATGTACCAATTTATGGAGCAATTTTATATAAATATAGAGATGGTGGTTTTCCTGCATTGTTAAAGTCGATTGTTTGGCTGATTATTCCTGTTTTTATTACTTTTCGAATGCCGAATCTTATTGTTGCGATAATTATGATGATTAGTATGTTGATTCAGATTACGGTGGCTATTCTAAAGGGGTGGTTCAAAATATCGGTAAAAAAGACAATTGTTAGTCTATGGGCAGTTTTCATGTTTTTGCCTATTATGTTGTTGTTTGTGATGTACACATTTCATTTGTTGGCAGAGTATCAGGAAGCAAGGATTCACTCCTTTTTTTCTGCTTCAGGAGAAAGATTTTATCTTACTTCAATGCTCAGAACATTTAGCAAAGACATTTTGTTTGTAGGTAATAGCGGAAATGATGTGATTGGCAGTTTACCGGAGTTTAATAGTGATTACATTTTTTCTTATATTCTCAATAGCTATGGAAGTATTGCCGGAATCGTTGTTGTTGCTGTCTTGGCAGCACTTGTAATGTTTATTTTTGGAGCTTCTATTAAACAAAAAAATGAACTTGGCATGGTTATGGGATTTGGTTGTGGAATGATAATCTTATTAAATATTTTATTAAACTTGTTAGGTGCTTTGGGTATAATTCCACCAGCATCCTCCTTCTTGCCATTTTTATCCATTGGCAGAAGTAATATTTTATTGTGCTATGCATTGGTAGGAATTATTATGAGTATTTACAGGTATAAGGACGTGTATCCTAAAAAAATCAGAGCATCACAGGTTTCGTTTCAGAAAACAATAAATATATAACGTGAAGATGGATTAGTGGCTTGACCTTTCTGTAGTCAATAGTTATAATTTGTTTCATGGCAACACTTTGGCAACAGAAAATCAGTAAGCCAAAATAAAATGTGCAAATGAGGTAGAATATCGGCAGATTTTAAATAAAACTTAAACAAAATAGTTTAAGCTAAAGCAATGACTTGCCGAACTGGAATAAACAAATTAAAATGCCGAAAGCTTGTATTCATGACAATGGGGAGGACCGCTGCGTAGCAGAGGAGGGACCCCATTGTATATGCAGGTTTCCGGCATTTATTTTATCAAATGGCTCTAGTTTGGCTCTATTTGTGGGCGGAGTAATGTTTTTGAATAGGAGGTTGCAATGAAATATAAAGATGTTCAACAAATTGCAAAGGATACCATTGATTTTGCGAAAAAAAATATTAAACCAGGAATGAAATTGCTTGATATAAGAAAATTGTGTGAGCAGAAAATGCTTGAACTTGGAGCTGATTCGTTTTGGTATTGGGATGTTGGGGCATTTGTGTTTGCCGGAGATGAGACAACAGTTTCTGTATCTGGGAAACAGTATGTTACAAGTGACAGAATAATTAATGAGAATGACATTGTAACCATTGATTTGAGTCCACAGAATGATAATATTTGGGGAGATTATGCAAGGACAATTATTTTAGAAAATGGTGTAGTTGTAGATAAGGCAGATGTAAATAATGTTGAGTGGCGAAATGGTCTACAGATGGAGGACGGGCTACATAAGGAATTATTGGAATTTGCAAATATTGAAACAACATTTGAAGAACTATATTATCATATTAATGAAATAATAACGGAAAATGGATTTATTAACCTTGATTTTATGGGAAATTTAGGGCATTCCATTGTGAAGAATAAGGGTGATCGAGTATATATTGAGAAAGGAAATAAACAGAAATTGAGCGATGTAGATTATTTTACTTTTGAGCCACATATAAGTATTCCAAGGTCGAAATATGGGTATAAAAAGGAAAATATTTACTACTTTGAAGATAGTAAATTAGTTGAATTGTAAAGCTAGTAGCAGCTAATGGAAGTTATGATTAAGGAGGGAAATTGGGTGAATCCACAAATAAAAGATCATTTTTATGATCAGTTTCTTAAAGAACCAACAAAAGACAATTTTCGGGATTTTATGAAAAAGTCATGCGGTGAATTGAATGAAATGGATTTTAAAGAGACTTGGATAGACAAGGGTCCGTTGGCAAAAATTATGTTAGCTATGGCAAATAATGGTGGAGGAATTATCGTATTCGGTGTAAAGGAAAACGAAGATAATACATTTGATATTTTAGGACTAGATAGTCTGAAGGATACTGCTGACATCAGTAATAGTATTTCTAGGCTTGTTTCATCGAGTTTAGATTATGAGGTGTTTAATTTTGTTTTTGATTCGGATGTTTATGGAAAATTTGAAAATAAAAAGTTTCAAATCATGGTTATACATGATACTCCAGAAAGATTGCCTTTCGTATCACTTGGACAGTCTGAAAAAATAGAAAAAGATGTAATATATGTTAGAAGAGGGACAAAGTCAGAAAAGGCAACATCTGAAGAAATTAACAGAATAATTGAAAGAAAAATTGCAACTATATATTCAGAAAATACGGATATGTCTTTAGATCAACATCTGGAGCAATTAAAAAAACTGTATTCAGAATTGCCTCAAAAAATACAAGTGTTAGTTCGAAAAGGCACTCAACCGAACTTTGCAGCAGCACTAAAAGTGTTTGGAGAACGCATAGGGGCACTGTATGGGACTCCGGATGAATATGAGGAAAAGGATAATCCTAATTATCCTGATGAAGGATATGAGGCATTTATTTTGAGAATGATAAATGCAAAGAAGTTGAAGATAGAGAAAGTATTAGATTTGAAATGATTGCTGACTTGAAAAAGTAAATTCCAGTGCAAGTAGGCGGTGGAATTTAAAATTTCATTTTTTACATTAGATTACCATTTGGAAATATGTTGTATAATGGGGGCAAGAGTGATAAAATAATACTGAACATGGTTCTAGTGGTCTAAGAGTAAGACGTTTATCAGATGATAAAAGATGGTGGTGCAAATCCACTCTAAAAGTGCATAAAGTTTATGGATTTTTAGAATGGATTTGCAAAGAGGAATTAGTAAAAATGACATTAATTGTAGGGTGGCTGGCTTGTGATCAGAGAGGTCCATGTTCTGCATATATAGCCAGTGATAGTAGAATTTCTGATAATAGGAATTTTTATGATTATAGCCAAAAGACATTTGCATTAAAAAATACTCCTGATATATTAGGGTATTGTGGAGAAACACTATTTACATATCAGATATTAACTCGCTTAACAAGTATGTGTGATGTGGGAATGTTGTTATCAACAGATATGGATTATCAAGATAGAAGTGAGATTATATTTAATGAAATCAAAAGAGCGCATTCAGTATACAAACTTAATAATGGAATTATTAAAATATATCATATAGGGCGAAATAAAAAAAGAATATTTGATGCCAACGTATACTTTTGGAATGGAATAATATGGGAGAACATAAAAATATATACTGATTTTAGAAAGTCAATGAACCTTTTTTCAGATGGAAGTGGGAAAAAAGAATATGATGAGAACTTTTTGAGGTTCAAAAATGGAAATAACGAAAGTACAAGTAGAAATTATTTCCATTGCTTTTGTGATATTGTAAAAAATGTCAAAGATAAGCATACAGGAGGGATTCCGCAACTAGTTGGTCTATATAATGGAAGCAAATTCAATGGCATGTATCATGGAACGATTGTAGATGGACAAGCATATTATCAAGGATTAAAAATGGGAAATGTATATGGAATGTCCAATATAAGATGGTACAATGAAAATTTTGAAATATGTGATTGGAATACGAAACAGCGCGAAGCTAATGCGATGGTTCAACCAATATCAAAAAGGGCAACTCCCTGACTCTCCATTCTAAAAAAAAATACAGTAGGGGGAGAGCGAGGTGCTTTTCAAGGGGGGATAGACTCCCCTTTTGAAATCAGGGTATCTCCAATATCAGGATAATATAGATTTTATGGCAACAAATTGGCAACAGAAAATCAGCGAGCCAAAATAAAATATATGTAACAGAAATAAAATAACGGCAAAAAGATATAAAACTTAAACAGATATATTTAAGAATATCTTTGAATTTGTCGAGTTTGAATAACGGACTAAAATGCCGAAAGCCTGTATTTATGCGGGTTTCCGGCATTTGTTTTATCAAATGGCTCTGGTTTGGCTCTATTTGTGGGAACAATAAATGATAAATAGAAGAAATTTAATAAGGAGCATTATATGACGAAAGTGAATTTTTATGATAGCATTGATGATTCAATGCTAGAGTTTGCAGTTATTATTGCAAAACATAATGGAAAATGGGTATTCTGCAAGCATAGAGAAAGATGTACATGGGAAGTGCCGGGAGGACATAGAGAACAAGGTGAGGATATTCTTGAAACAGCAAAGAGAGAATTGTATGAGGAAACAGGAGCCATTAATTTTGAGATAAATCCGATATGTATTTATTCTGTGACGGCGCCAGACAACTTTAATGGGAAAGAAACCTTTGGAAAGTTATTTTTCGCGGAGATACATACGTTTGAAAAAGATTTACATAGTGAGATAGAGAAAATAGCAATTATGAATGAACTACCGCTTAATTGGACATATCCGGAAATTCAACCAAGACTGCTAGAAGAAGCGAGACAAAGAGGGTTTTTGCCTAAGAAGGATGAAATAAAATGGTTATTTTTTGATGTTGGTTCGACGCTGGTTGATGAAAGTAGAGTTTATGAAGATAGGATGAAAAAAATAGCTGAATTATCTGGTATAACTCCGCAACAAATTTATGAACATGCGATATCATTATACAGGAGAAATAAAAAAGGTGATTTAGAGATAGCAAAACAATTGGGGATAGAACTACCTAAATGGGAATCACAATATGAAAAGCTGTATACAGATTCTGAAAATTGCCTGAAAAGGTTAAGCAGAAATTATGAAATTGGTATAATTGCAAACCAACTATTAGGAACTTCTGAAAGATTAGAAAATCTCGGAGTGCGAAAATATATTGATTTAGTCATTGCATCAGCAGAAGAAGGTGTATCAAAACCGGACAGACGTATATTTGAAATTGCTTTGGAAAGAAGTGGCTGTAAGCCGGAAAATGCTGTAATGATTGGTGACCGCATTGATAATGATATTGTACCAGCAAAACAGTTAGGAATGAAAACGATATGGATAAAACAGGGATTTGGAAGTTTGTGGACTGTAATGGACGAGAGTGAAAAAGCCGATATTGAAGTTAATAACTTATCTGACATTTTGAATTATCTATAGGAGGGAAAGTGAATGTTCAAGGTTGCTATACTACAAAAACGTTCTATTAATGAACAAATAGATAAGAATATTGAAACTATCATTATGGCAATGAAAGAGGCTTCGGAAAACCAGGCAGATATTCTTTTGCTGCCGGAATGTTTTATTACAGGATATGATTTGCCTATGTCATATGAAAAAAGCATTGCAGATGATGATCTAAGAATTGCAAAAATATGTGAAAATGCTAAAAAATATAAAGTAGGCGTAGTACTTACTGCGTTTACAAAAGGCAATAAACAACCGCAGAATTCAGCCTTTGTTATCGATAAATCGGGCAATATATTGATGAAGTATTCTAAAGTACATACATGTGATTTTGCAGATGAAAAAAATGTTGAGTCAGGGAAAGAGTTTAAGGTGTGCGATTTTGAAGGAATACAATTAGGCATTATGATCTGTTATGACAGAGAGTATCCGGAAAGCGCAAGAATACTGATGCTGAAAGGTGCAGAGGTTATTCTTGTACCGAATGATTGTGGTTCTATGCAGCCAAGAGTAAGAGCACTTTCTACAAGAGCATATGAAAATATGGTCGCAGTTGCTATGGCAAATCCGAATGGAGATAATGCTGGATGTTCCTGTGCATTTAATCCCATTTGTTGGGATAGAAATGGAAACTGTGTTGATAACACAGTTTTGCTGGCTGACGATAAGACAGAGGGGATTTTATATGCGGAGTTTGATATGGAAGCTATTAGAGAATATAGGAATCGGGAAATGTTAGGAAACACATTTCGTAAGGTAGAAGCATACAGCCAGTTGTTAAGTAAAGAAATCAAGAAACCATTTATAAGGGATGGTCAGAATAGATAAGCCAGGAGTAACAAGAGGGGATTTTTTGGATGTGTGTATGATGTGAAAGATACAAAGGCAAAGTTTTATAAAGATTATGGAGATGGAAATGTAAGCATCAGTTGGGATAAGGTCACGACTTTCTGCAATAAACAAGGTGAAAAGCTCTTTAAATTTGGCTTCGCTTATAATAACGTTCAGTTATTAGAAAAATAAATAATTACAATTGCTAATGCCGGTGCGGGATTTTGGTATCCAGTTCCGGCTTTATTGATTCCACAGGGGCTTGGAGGTGTAGCCACCAAATATGTTATTTTTCTTTCTTTGGGAAAACTGTCATGAACATATGTTTTGAAAAGGATGGCGGAATAATATGTAGCTATGATATAATGAGCACAAAAGAAAAACAAGCGACGTCGAAGGCGGCATTTGTTTTTCTTGTGCCATTAGAGAACGAGCAGCCTGCGTAGCAGGCGATAAAGCGCGTCAGCGCGGGCTCGTGATATAATGAGCGCAAGAGAGCGGGAACAGGCGAAGCCTGCTCATCGCGAACGGCGAAGCTATTGAGTGAGCTATGCTCACGATATAATGAGCGCAAGAGAGCGGGAACAGGCGAAGCCTGCTCATCGCGAACGGCGAATGTCGATCATGAACGAAGTTCATGATATAATAAAGTTAACAATTTGATGTGTATATTCGGAATTTTGGGAAGAGAATGAAAAGTGGATAAACTTTAAAAATAAAACAGAAAGCTTAAAGTCATTTAAGACTTTTTAATCATGAGGGAACCATATGGATGATTTCAAAAAAATCACAGAACAACTTTTTAAAATATATATTAATGCTGAATCAGTAAATGATTTAGGCCTTGACAATTATTTTGATGAAAATATTAGTCTGATTGGAACTGGGAAACATGAGTTATTCACGAATCTACATGAGTTTTTAGAATCATTTGAATTTGATGTAAAACGAAGAGGTAAAATCAGAATTGAAGTACAAAATTTACATCAGGAAGAAGAACGACTTGATGATGACCATGTTCTTGCACACGGAACAGTAGATTTTATTGGTCTGTTTAAAGATGATTCAATCTGTTTTAAAATGGAGACAAGATTTACGATTATCTATAAGTGGACAAATGGAAAATGGTTAGTTCAGCATCTGCATCAGTCAACACCGGATTTAGAGCAGATGGACGGTGAAGAGTTTCCTGTTACATTGGGAAAGCAAGTGGAAAAAACCCGGCAGGCGCTCCATGCATTAGGCACTGCCTATTATCATATCTCAAGGCTGAACTTGAAAACAAAGAAGATCGAACTTGTTAAAAGATCCCGAAAAGGGGATTTGAACATTAAAGATAATACTGCAGATTGGGATCCACAGTTCAAGATTATTGAGAGTATTATAGCAGAACCGTTTGTACAGAAGTATATAGATTTTTTTGATATACAAACCATGGCGGCGCGTCTTCATAATAAAGAATCTATGTCTTCTGAATTCAAAAAGAAGAATGGATCATGGTTTCTTTCCATGGTTGTCCCTCAGAGCTATGATAAAAATGGAAATGTCACATCTGTGCTTTTTGCAAATCGAGATGTGACAGATGAAAAACTGCGGGAATTAAAACAAGAAGAGGAATTACGGGAAGCAAAATTAAAAGCAGAATGTGCAAATAAAGCAAAATCGTCATTTCTGTATAATATGTCTCACGATATCAGAACTCCTATGAATGCGATCATTGGTTATGCAGAGCTGGCGTCCAGACATTTGCAAGAAACAGATAAACTTGGCAGATATCTTGAAAAAATTCAAATATGCGGAAAAGAACTTTTGTCGATGCTTGGTAATGTTTTAGATTTTGCAAGAATTGAAAATAATAAGGTCGAAATGGAATATATTGTTTCAAATGTCCATGAGTGCCTTGAGAATTGTGTCATTATGTCCCAACAACAGGCAGAAAGTAAAAATCAGACGCTCTCTTTGACAGAACAGATTATGTATCCGTATGTATATATGGATGCACCGCACCTGTCAGAAGTTTGTCTTAATATTATAAGCAATGCAATAAAGTATACAAATACAGGAGGTACAATATCCTGTAATGTCCTACAGGAATCTTGTGAAAAAGAAGACTGGTGTAATATGATCATTACCATTACCGATAATGGAATTGGTATGTCTGAAGAATTCCAAAAGCGTATTTTTGAAACTTTTGAAAGAGAACGTAACACTACATCCAGTCGTATTGAGGGCAGTGGCATCGGAATGGGCATTACAAAAAAGCTTGTAGAACTCATGGATGGCACAATAGAAGTGAAAAGCAAGCAGGGAGAAGGCTCCACATTTACAGTGACTATTCCTTGCAGAAAATCGTCAAAAGAGGACTCTCTGGTGAAGAGAAATAGTAATCTGAGCAATAAGAATTGCCTGAACGGTGTTCGAATCTTACTAGTCGAAGATAATGAGATCAACACTGAAATTGCAACAGAACTATTGACGGAAGAAGGATGTATTGTTGAGACTGCAGATGATGGTGTTGCATGTGTTGACATGATTGAAAAGGCGGATGCTGATTATTACAAGATGATCCTCATGGATATTCAGATGCCGGTTATGAATGGATATGATGCTGCATTAGTCATCCGAAAGATGAAGGATACGAAAAAAGCCAGGATTCCAATTATTGCGATGACTGCCAATGCCTTTGCAGAAGATACCCAAAAGGCTCTTTCTGTTGGAATGAATGCTCATGTCGCAAAGCCTGTTGATATGAATATTCTCGTGCCAACAATGATGAAATATTTATAATAGAGACTGGCTGTGAAAAGGCAAGTATAAATTAGGCAGCAGATTCATTTTCAGGAACAATATTTTGATAGTGAAATTGTGATGTAATATTAAGGAGATTGCTATGTCATTGGGATTAAAAAGAGGAACCGTGCAGCTTGAGCCACATGATAAACAGTGGGATGATGTTGCTGTTCAAACAATCAAAACACTTAAATCCATATTAGGTGATGATGCTATTGATATACAGCATATTGGGAGTACAGCAATACCGGCAATCAAAGCGAAACCGATTATTGATATTGCTGTTGGGGTAACTGACTTTGAGAAAATAATGTCACATAATGAGCAGTTAGAGAAGGAAGGGATTTTTTACCGCGGTTCAGATGTCGAACATCAGGTTCTTTATGTAATGGGTGATATGGAGGCGGATATCAGGACACATCATATTCATGTTGTAAAATGGAACGGAACTGAATGGAAGAATTATATTCATTTCAGAGATTATCTTAATGCCAATGAGAATATGGCTTTGCAGTATGCGAAGTTAAAGGAAAAACTGGAAAGTAAGTATGCAGATGACAGGGTTGCATACACGAAAGGCAAACAGAATATGATAAACAAAATTTTAGGACAATGAAAGAGGAGTGACCTATGATGCACAGAAGTTGATTTCTGGCATTCACAGGCAGCCGTAGGTAGGGTAAGAAGACCAACTGTGAGGTGTCAGGAGAAATCCTGGCATCTTTTTTATCGTATAGGAAACTTCGTTTCCATACGATAAAAACGCTCCGCGAGGATGCGCACTCGGCGCAGGGGTAGATGGTTGCCGAGGCAACCGCGCCTCGGCGCGAGAATGTGCCAAGGCACATTCTTTTTTATGAGAAGAAATAGAATAAGCTGTGAATAAAGGGATAGCATAATGCAACGATTTTTAACAACATTGAGTAGATAATGTTAAGGGAAGTTGGTCGTAAGGCCACTTTTTATATGCTAAAATATGTTAAAAATAATTGCAAAGGTGGGAAAAATATGGATAACACAAGAAGAATATATCTGGATAATATTCGCTGGATCACGGTCTGCATTGTTGTAATTTATCATGTGATTTATATGTATAACGGTGTCCAGCCGTTTGGAGTAATCGGTCCGTTTAAAGAACAACAGCTGCAGGATGCTTTTCAATATTTTGTATATCCATGGATGATGGCTTTGCTATTTACGGTGTCTGGTATGACAGTCAGATATTATATGGAAAAGCATAATGTAAAAGAATTTATCCGGGATAAAACACGCAAGCTGTTGGTTCCTTCCACCATTGGACTTTTTGTTTTTCAATGGATATTGGGATATTATAATATGAAAATCAGCGGTGCTTTGGAAAGTTTTGAGTCAGTTCCAGGAATAGTTCGGTATGTGATCATGGCTATATCAGGAATCGGCGTTCTTTGGTATATACAGGTGTTATGGATTTTTTCGATGCTTCTGCTGCTGGTGAGAAAATTTGAAAGGGATCGTATCTGGAAAAAAGGAGAAAAAACACCAGTATGGCTGCTGGCTTTGTTAACTGTCTGTGTATATGGATTCTCACAAGTTCTTAATACGCCGGTAGTAACTGTGTACCGGTTTGGAATTTATGGGTTCTGTTTTTTTACAGGTTATTTTATTTTTTCACATGATGAGGTTGTTGAACGCTTAAGTAAATGGTGGTGGATTTTGGGGATTGTGGCTGGTGCAACAGGAATATTCTACACAATATATTATTTTGGTGAAAATTATGCGGTAGCTCCTGTGCTTAATAATCTGCCTGCCTGTATTTATTGTTGGTTTTCAATTCTTGCGATTTTGGCATTTATGAAAAAATATGGGGACGCGGAAAACAAAGTATCAAGATGGATGTTAAAAAAATCCTGGGGAATTTATGTTTTTCATTATCTTCCATTGGCTTGTGCAGCTTATTACCTTAGAAGTTTTACATCAGAACTTCCGGAAGGAATTGTCTATATAGTTGCGGGAATCAGTGCATTTGCAGGAGCATTGCTTTTGTATGAAATCATCAGAAGGATACCGATTATCTGTTGGTGTGTATTAGGATTGAAAAAGGAGAAAAAAGATGTTTAAAGACAACCTTGTATCCCTGCGTAAAATGCATGGATTTTCGCAGGATGAGCTGGCCGAAAAGATTGGTATAAGCAGACAGACACTTTCAAAATACGAAACAGGAGAATCTTTACCTGATATTGAGAAGTGTAAACTCCTGGCAGAAGTATTGGATGTAAGTCTGGATGATTTGGTAAATTATGACAGAGAAAACAGCAATGATCTTGGCCTGGGTGTTCCGCCAAAGGGAAAGCATGTTTTTGGAATCACGAAAGTGGGAGAAAAAGGTCAGATTGTGATACCGGCAAAAGCAAGAAAAATATTTGATATTCAGCCAGGGGATAATCTGATCCTATTGGGCGATGAAAGTCAGGGAATTGCTATTATCAAAGAAAAAAGACTAGTGGAGATATTAAACGGAAATGAATGATAAGCCCTGCGTCCGTGAACACCAACCCAATGCACTAAAACATTCAAACTCATTTAGAAATAGCCTTAAAACGTCAAAATAGACAAAAATGAATTTGCATTTTTTCGAACGAATACGATTGAATTTGAATGAGTTTGGCACTACAATAAACGTAACAAAAGCAAAGAAGAAAGGAAGAGGGCAGATGATCTACACGGTAACGTTTAACCCGTCGCTTGACTATATCGTAGGGGTTGACGATTTCAGATTAGGAGCTACGAACCGCACATCCTATGAACAGATGCTTGCCGGCGGAAAAGGAATCAATGTGTCCTATGTTTTGAAAAATCTCGGTTTTGAAAGCACGGCATTCGGATTTCTGGCAGGCTTTGTCGGAGAGGAAATCAGACGGAAGGTTGCGGCAGATGGCATCCATGCGGATTTTCTGACACTTTCAGAGGGAGTATCCCGAATCAACGTGAAATTGAAAAACATCGACGGGACGGAGATCAACGGAATGGGACCGGACATCACGGTGGATCAGGTTTCGGCGCTTCGGGAGAAGATCCATCAGTTAAAGGCGGGCGACATCCTCGTGCTCGCGGGAAGCATTCCGCAGTCCATGCCGGATACGATTTACATGGACATCATGGCGGATCTGCAGGACAAAGGCGTTGAAATCGCAGTCGATGCGACGCGGGATTTGTTGATGAATGTACTTCCCTATCGCCCGTTTTTAATCAAGCCAAACAACCATGAGTTGGGTGAGATCTTCGGCGTAGAGCTTAAAAAAAGGGAAGAGGTCATCCCTTATGCGAAAAAGCTGCAGGAGAAAGGCGCGAAAAACGTCCTCGTATCAATGGCAGGAGAAGGTGCTGTGCTGATTGACGAGAACGGGCGCGAATATATGAGCCCTGTGCCGAAGGGAAAGGTTGTCAACGCGGTTGGCGCAGGAGACTCGATGGTAGCGGGCTTTATCGCAGGATACCTTGAAAAAAAGGATTACGAATATGCATTCCACATGGGGATTGCATCCGGAAGCGCGAGCGCATTTTCCGAACAGCTTGCGACCCGGGCTGAAGTCGAAGCATTGTTGAAAACAATACATTCCGCAGGATGAGCGGTTTAAGAACGGAGGAGTTATGAGAATTCCGGACTTTCCAGCATGAGTGGTTCCAGCAAGATTCTGCTCGGCTTTATCCTCGGAGGCATGATGTCTGTTGATATGGGCGGACCGTTCAACAAAGCGGCATATGTATTCGGAACCGCGTCGATTGCGGCAGGCAACTACGATATTATGGCAGCAGTTATGATCGGCGGAATGGTTCCTCCCTGTGCAATCGCCCTTGCTACCTTACTTTTCAAAGATAAGTTTACAAAAGAAGAAAGACAGTCCGGTCCGGTCAACTTCATTATGGGTCTGGCATTTATCACAGAGGGCGCAATCCCGTATGCAGCGTCCGATCCGCTTCATGTACTGCCTGCCTGCATCATCGGCGCAGGAATTTCCGGCGCACTCTCCGAGGTATTTCAATGTACTTTGATGGCGCCTCACGGCGGAATCTTTGTATTCCCGGTTGTTGGAAATGCGATGATGTATCTGGTAGCGCTCGTGATCGGAACGATTGTATCAACCGCACTCCTTGGATTACTGAAAAAGAAAGTTGCCTGAAACGGTTCAGATGGATAAAAAAGAATAGCTTCTTACGCTCAAAGGAAAAGAAGACGTCACATTGGATGGACATCACACGATGTTGTATGCTAACATAGGAAGCAACGGGGATCCTGCGATGGTGTGAAAACGGCGCGGTCAGCCCGCGTACACAAACGTGATCAAAATGGAGATATTATGTTAACAGAAAAACGTCAGGAAGAAATTGTACGGCTGGTATATGAGCGGGAGAGCATCACTGTAGCGGAGCTGAAGGAAATTCTCCACAGTTCGGAATCGACGATCCGGCGTGATATCATTGCGCTCGATCAGGAGGGCAGGCTGACAAAGGTGTTCGGCGGGGCGATTGCACTGCGTACAGCCCAGATTGTCAACAAAGAACTTTCGATGGTGCAGAAAAAAGATCTCCAGATTGCAGAAAAACAGGCGATCGCGCGTTATGCCGCGTCGCTGATCGAGCGGGATGACTGCGTTTATCTGGACGCCGGCACATCGACAGGCTGGATGATCGAATATATCCGCGAAGCACAGGCAACCTATGTGACGAACGCGCTGTCCCATGCAAAGCGGCTCGCGGACAAGGGCTTCCATGTGATTTTGATCGGAGGGGAGCCAAAAAGCTCAACGGATGCGATCGTTGGCGCGGAAGCAGTTGTGAATCTCCAGAAATACCATTTCAGCAAGGGATTTTTCGGGACGAACGGCGTAGAACAAAACGGCGGCTTTACGACGCCGGACGCGAGGGAAGCGATGGTCAAACAGACTGCGGTGAAAAATACGCAGCTCGCAAACCGCTATTTCCTGGCGACGTCTTCCAAATTCGGGAAAGTGTACGCCGTGACCTTCGCGGGCTTCGAGGGCGGAGTGATTCTGACGGAAGCGCTCGTGCAGGAAAGTCTGCCGAAGAGCGTCAGGGTTGTCAATGTGAACCAACCGGAAAAATAAATTCCTGCCAGCGCAGACGCAGAGCAATAGAAGGGAGATTTTATCGCATGAAGGTTATGTTTGTAAATGGAAGCAGTCACCTTCACGGAACCACCATGGCTGCGATTGAAGAGATGGAAAAGGTATTCTGTGCAGAGGGGATTGAAACGGAGGTTATTCAGGTCGGCGGTAAGCCGATCGCGGATTGCTTGCAGTGCAATGTCTGTGGAAAGACCGGAAAATGTGTGTTTACGGATGACGGTGTGAATGAATTTGTGGAAAAGGCAAAGGATGCGGACGGCTTTGTGTTCGCAACGCCAGTCTATTTTGCACACCCGAGCGGACGCATTTTCGATTTCCTGGATCGCGCATTTTACAGCAGCAACGGCTATGAAAACTTCAAATTCAAGCCCGGCGCAGCAGTCGCAATCGCAAGAAGAGGCGGGACGACGGCTTCGCTGGACGCGCTGAACAAATATTTCGGAATCGCACAGATGCCGACCGCAGGCTCGACTTACTGGAACATGGTGCACGGGCTGACGGCGGAGGACGCGCCGAAGGACGAAGAAGGGATGCAGACGATGCGCAACCTTGCAAAAAATATGATCTGGATGATGCGCTGCTTTGAAGCAGGCAAAAAAGCAGGCGTTTTGTATCCCGATACCGAGAAACAGTTTTGCACGAATTTTATCCGCTAAAAAAGACATATGTCGGAGCAGACAAAAAGAAAAGCTTTGCATAATTCCTCCTGTTTTCCGCATACTACCCACATCACACAAATTATGGAAAGTATGTAGGAAGCAGGAGGAACTTTTTTATATGAAAGCAACAGGAATTGTCCGTCGGATTGATGACCTCGGACGCATCGTAATCCCGAAGGAAATTCGCAGAACGCTGCGGATTCGGGAAGCGGATCCGCTGGAAATCTTCACCGACCGGGAGGGAGAAATCATCCTGAAAAAATATTCTCCGATCGGGGAAATGACGACCTTTGCCAGGCAATATGCAGAAAGCCTTGCACAGGTCTCCGGGCATACGGTTTTGATTGCGGATCGGGATCAGTTTATCGCGGCGGCAGGAGGCTGCCGAAATCTGATTGGAAAACCGCTGAGCCGGGAAATGGAGCAGCAGATCGAAAGCCGCCAGATTGTACTTGCGACACGTGGAGACCGCACATTTGTGCAGATCGCGCCGGAAGGCGTGGAGGAATATGTCTGCGAAGCAATCAGCCCGATTAACTGTGAGGGAGACGTGATTGGCGCGGTGGTTTTGCTGGGGCAGAGCAAAACGCCCGGTATGGGGGAAGTGGAACGAAAGCTGATTCAGTCTGCGACCGGATTTCTCGGTCGGCAGATGGGACAATGAGAAG
>ERZ791887.247-NODE-247-length-62432-cov-9.635683_pt1 | contig 62432 bp, 53 predicted proteins | sample MGYA00510157_ERZ791887 | MGnify/ENA primary metagenome ERZ791887 (study PRJEB30046, sample SAMN00792112) | human gut metagenome | study: EMG produced TPA metagenomics assembly of the A metagenome-wide association study of gut microbiota in type 2... | reverse complement strand
CAGCCAACTTCGTGCCATCAAAAGAGCTTATATTGGCACCTGAAAGTAAAATTTGTCCAGAGGTTGGTTTAATGACCGTAGCAATACAATTCAACAATGTTGTTTTTCCAGAACCGCTGGCTCCCATAATTCCCAAATATTCGCCATTCAGAACATCAAAGGTAATTCCGTTTAGTGCTTTTGTTGGAACCCCCTCTTTGGAATATGCTTTGTGCAAGTCGCGTACTTCTAATAGTTTTTTTGTATCATTCATATCTCACACCTCACATTTTTTGCTTACGCTTATCTTACGAATATAATTTTACTGCATAAGAAGCAACCACACCACTTACAGTTGTTGTAAGGTTTATTTGTTTGTTTATTGTATCTGCATTTTATGTTGTTTCTTTCTCATATCAAAAGGTTTTTCCGCGTTTTTTGGTATCAGCCACATATACCCCAGTTTTGAAACGCCCGGTATGCGATTTTCGCTACAAAGTATCTGTACTCGTCTTTCAGAAATTCCCCATTTCTTTGCCGCTTCGGGACAAGACATATATTCCATAATCAAAACGCCCTTTCCTCAAATTTTACCAGTATAATTATACTCGGATAGCCGAATAATATCAAGTATATGATATGCTCTATTTCAGTCAATAATGTGCTGTGTGTAATCATATCTCGAAAGGAAGATGAAATATACAATGTAGTTGGGTGAAATGACTATGAAGCAGAACAAAGAAAAATTTGATTTTAAGGCTTTCGGGCAAGCCATTAAAGCAGCAAGAAAAGCAAAGGGAATATCACGCAATCAGTTAGCCGATACGCTGAATATTGCGCCCCGATATATCGCGTCCATTGAGAACAGCGGGCAGCACCCAAGTTTACAGATTTTATATGAGCTTGTAACCCTGCTTGATGTATCAGTAGACCAGTTCTTTTTCCCGGAACGGGAACAGGAGAAATCCACGCGCCGCCGTCAGCTCGATACTATGCTTGACGGTATGAGCGAAAAAGATTTGAAAATCCTGTCTGCTACTGCAAAAGGAATAGAGGAAGCCAACAACGACGAAACGGGGGAATAAAGTTCTCTCGTTTTTGTTTATATAGAGTGATTGAAACGTCGCAGATTGCGGCGTTTTTCTTTTGGGAAAGTTCGTCAAATTTGCCGTTCCCGGTGTTGTAGGTAGTAAGGGATAAAGTTTCGTAGCAAGCATAGGAAAAGAGTACCCTTTTCCGTATTTTCGCCCTCCCGTCCTGCGGTGCGTCGGTTGAAAATTGCTTGTTGGGAAGTGTCCCAAACCCTCGGAATGGAAAGGAGCGATTGCATGAACGGACGCAAAAGAAAAATACAAATCAAATTCTATGTAACAGAGGAAGAAAGGGCATTGATTGAACAGAAAATGAAGCTTGTCCCTACCCGGAACATGGCGGCGTATCTTCGCAAGATTGCCATTGACGGGTATATCATTCAGACAGACCATAGCGACATAAAAGCCATGACAGCGGAGATACAGAAAATCGGGGTCAACGTCAATCAGATTGCAAAGCGTGTCAATGCGACAGGCAGCGTCTACCAAGAGGACATAGAGGAAATAAAGGGGGTGCTTGCGGAGATATGGCGGTTACAAAGATTAAGCCTATTAAAAGCACGTTGAGCAAAGCCCTTGACTATATCCAAAACCCGGATAAAACAGACGGGAAAATGCTTGTGTCCTCCTTTGGGTGCAGCTATGAAACGGCAGATATTGAGTTTGGATTTACGCTTGCACAAGCCATAGATAAGGGAAACAATCTCGCCCACCATTTGATACAGTCCTTTGAGCCGGGAGAAGTAGATTATGAGAAAGCCCACGAAATCGGAAAGCAGCTTGCCGACGCGGTAACAAAGGGACAGCATGAATACGTCTTAACTACCCACATAGACAAAGGGCATATCCATAACCATATCATTTTTTGTGCGGTCAATTTTGTTGACTACCATAAGTACAATTCCAATAAGCGCAGTTACTACGGCATACGGAACATGAGCGATAAGCTGTGCCGGGAAAACGGGCTGTCTGTTGTCGTTCCGGGCAAAGGCAGCAAGGGAAAAAGCTATGCAGAATATCAAGCGGAAAAGGTCGGTACAAGTTGGAAAGGCAAGCTGAAAATTGCCGTTGATACGCTTATCCCCCAAGTAGCAAGTTTTGAAGAATTGTTGCAGCGGTTACAGGCAGCGGGTTATGAGATAAAGCCGGGAAAATATATCTCCTGCCGCGCTCCCGGACAGGAACGCTTTACCCGTCTGAAAACTCTCGGTACAGATTATACAGAGGAAGCCATAAGAGAACGGATAGAGGGCAAACGCACAAAGGCAGCGAAAGCTCCCAAAGAGCAGCGCGGCGTATCGCTGCTTATTGACATTGAAAACAGTATCAAGGCACAAGAGAGCCGGGGCTATGAACAGTGGGCGAAAATCCATAATCTGAAACTGGCTGCAAAGACTATGAATTTCTTGACAGAACATAAGATTGAGCAGTACGCAGATTTAGTCAGCCGGATTGAGGAAGTAAATGCGGAAAATGAAAAGACAGCAGACGCATTAAAGAGCGTGGAAAAGCGTCTTGCAGATATGGCGGTGCTGATGAAGCACGTTACTACCTACCAAAAGACAAAACCTGTCTATGAAGCATACCGCAGGGCAAAGGATAAGGACGCATACCGGGCAAAGCAGGAAAGCAGTCTGATACTCCATGAAGCGGCAGTAAAGACACTGAAAGCGGCGGGCGTTACTAAACTCCCCAATCTTGCCGCCATGCAGGAAGAATACGGGAAACTACAAGCGCAAAAAGAAGCCCTTTACGCTGATTATGGCAAGCTGAAAAAACAGGTCAAGGAATACGACGTTATCAAACAGAACATAGACAATATTTTGCGGCAAGGCAAAGAGCCGGAACGGAAGAAAGGAAAGGAACGGGAATAATTATGAAAATGGTTGGTATTACACCATGTTACAGAATAACATTAGAAAATGGCAGTTATGGCGTAGAAACTTATATTAACGCAGACAGTAAAATCCAAATTACTTTTGAGGACGGAAATACACTTATCGGATATATAGAATGTGTGGAATATGGAACTTATTCCGATGAAAATGATACTCTGGTTATAAGGGGAGAGAATGGAGAGCTGTATATCCTATTGGAAAACCGAATAAAGGATATAGAAGAACTGCACGAATAAAGTAAAAGAACAGGGCGCAGACAGCCAACAAAAGACTGTCCGCGCCCTGTTTTATGTAGGTGCGTTTTTGGTATCTGTTACGCAATAGAACGTCATTTTTAGGGGATAAGGTATAAAACCCTTGCCGCGTCATTTTCAAGCACTGAAAGCCCCGTAAATCAAGGCTTTTTTTGCCCCTACTACGTAACAAGGGCGCGCCGTTTTCTCATGCGCTCCGCTGCCTGTCTGCGGGTAATACGCTTCCGGCAGTCCGGGCAGTATTTGACGCTGTTAGAGGTGGACGCAAAAGAAGTTCCGCACTCGGTACAACGCTTTTTATCCTCGGTCTTGAAAAGCTCTGCATACAGCAGCTTATCAAGGGGCAATACGGCGGTCTGAAACCATTTGCAAAGAAGCGAATAGGAAATAAGCTGCGGGCAGACACATTCCTCCCCGTCGTCCAGTAAAATACAGTGTCCGTTATCGCAGTTGCAGCACTCCTTTTTTATAAGGCTGTTGACTTTCCGGCTTTGGGGTGGTGTAAGCCGCTTTATCCCGGTCATACCTCATCAGCGGCGAAAATAGCAAGCTCCGCATACTCATTTTCTGTCAGAGGTGCGATTTTCGCAAGGGTGCGTTTCGCCAGTTCCCGCATATCCTCGTCCATGAACGGCAGCGCAGCGTTGATGTTTTCTGTAAGCCCACGTTTGCCGTCCTCATTGTAAATGCTCAACAGGTTTGTTTCTTCAACTGTCAGTCTAATCATGCTCATACCTCCAATTCGTGATTTTTTGATTTTACAGCCGCCTTTTTCGGGGCGGCTTTTCTTTTGTCAGCGGCAAGCTGCGCCCGGATTGAGGGGCGCACCCTGCGAATATCTGTGCCCCGGTTTTCATTTTTATCAATCAAGGCGTATGTTCCATGTCTGCCCTCGATTTTGGAAAAGGAAAGTGTCTTATAGGGCAACATGGAAAACAGACGGTCGGTGTCCTTAGAGGACGCAAGCTGCATAAATGTCGGGGACAGCTCCACCATGAAATGTGTCCTATTAGGGCTATTGGGCGTGTCCCTGCGCTTCATTTCCTGCACAATGCGCCGCGCTTCGGCTTCAATCAGCCCAGCACGCAGGGCGGCGGTATGTTCCTTGAAGTCGCCCGGTGTCAGTTTATCCCGTTTTTGCTTTTCTTCCCGTAAAAGGAATTGTAGCGCGTCCGGGTCGTTGGGTACTGCTTCAAAGTGTTCAAACTTCCCTAAAGAAGTATCGGGATTTCCGTTAAAATGCTGTCCGGCGGGTATCTCCCTTGTCCCATGCTCATAAATCAACTTGACTGTGTCGGCGGCAAGCGCATTGTCCTTAACGCGCTCATACTGCCTTGCATAGTCAAGCTCATAAAGATTGCCTTTGATTTTCCCGCGCTCCCTGCCCGTCAGCTCGACGGCATAGGCAAGAACGCAGTCGCAGGTCTGCTCTTTGTAAAAACACCATGTATTGTGGGCGGCGGTATCCTTTAGGAACACGTCGCGCTCCTTAAAACAATGCGTCCCGGACGGGCGGCAAAACCATAGCAGCGTCTTATCCTCTCTGTTAGGGCTTGCCGCTGCTTTTGCGATAATCTCCTTGTCAATGTCAAAATCACTTTGGAAAAATCCTGTATTCTGCCGCATGATAGCGTCAAGAGAAGCGAAAATATCCACGTTTTCAAACTTATTCATGCGTCAGCTCCTTTCCAAATCCTGTGTTTTCTGTTTTGCCTGTTTCTTCGGTGTCTGTTCTTTCGCTGCTTTAAGCTGCGCCCGGATAGAGGGCTTCTTTTCCGTTTTTGCTGCCTTGCCACGTTCCTTGTCAGCCTTGACAGTTTCCGCAAGGTCAACAAGGGAAATGGTTTCTCCTGTCTTTACCTTTGCTTCCAATTCTGCGACGGTCGGGGTGTTGTTTATCTGCCCGTCAATCATGTTGTAGTTTTGCTCGGTGGTCTGCTCGGCAGTTTTCAGATAGTTTTCCGGCTGCAAAAATTCCGGCACTTTCTTATAACCGAAGCTGTCTACATAGTGGGCGGTGTCCTGCCCGTTCTGATGAAGCACCACTACGTCGGAAACAGAAAGGCTGTGTCCCTTAAAATCTTTCGGGTGGTCGATATTAAAGCGGGTGTAAATATCTTCAAGGGAAGTCCCCGGCGTAAGAGGTGCGGAATAGACAAGTGTATAGTTTTTCGCGTCTACCCGGTGTCCGGCGGCAATCAGACGGTCGTAAGGCTCAAAACGCAAGTCCCTTGTTTCGTCCCCGCCTTTTATCTGATAAATGGAAAAGGTGTCTTTATCCTGTGGGGCTTCCTGCTCCGGCTGCCCTTGTGCGAATTGTTCCTGTGCAGCTACCTTTTGCGCCCGGATATGCGCCCGCTGTAACTCGGTAGGCTTTTCCCCGGTAAGAGGTGCAATCGCCTTGACATAATCAGCCGCATAATAGGCGTTACTGGTAAGCTGCCGCTGCCATGCCCCGGCTTTTGGCGACCAACGGAAGCCGTTGCTTTTTAAGACTTCCCGCGTAGCTTCGTCCGGCTTATCCTCAAAGAAGATTTGCAGACGGTTCGCTTCGGTGTTTGCTTCCACCTTGCCGCCGTCGAATTCCCAACCCACAAAACCGATTTCTTTTTGCTGTGAAAGGGATTTGATACGGTCTTTCACGCGCCGGATTTCCGCGCTGTTGTTGGATAACGCCCAAGTCGCAAAGGGCTTGTCCCCCAAATGCCAACTGCTCGCCATGTCCGCTTTTAATTTTTCAAGCTGTTCCGGCAACAAATGCGGGCAGCCGTCAAGGGTCTTGTGCTTACGGTAATAGGCGTTTACGGCTTTCATGGTTTCCTGTGATTTTTCAAGGCTTTCCAGTTTCTTTTCTAACTTCTGTACTGCCTGCGGGTCGTCTGCACTGATACCGCCCATGCCGGTACTGCGGATTTTATCAAGAAGTCCTTGTATGTCCTGCCATTCCCGGTAATTGCTGTCGCGGGCTGCGTTCTGCTTTTCTTTCTTCCTTGTGGGGAAGTTAGAGCCGCCCGCAATGAGGATAGAGGGAACACGTGCGTCAATCTCATAGCCTTTGTTCATGTTCGCCGCCAGTTTCCGGGCGTAGGTGTCAAGCAGGCTGTCGATTTTCTCATGGTACATCGGGTCTACCCGCTGTTTCTGCCTTTCTGCAAGCTGTACGGCTTCATCTACATAGTGCCTGTATTCAGCCGTCGCGCTGCCTTGCTTATAATCGGAAAAACTGTTCATATCCTTTGCACGTTTGGCGGCAGCTTCATTGATAGTATAATAAGGGGCGGCGGGTGCAGCCTGTTCCGGCTGTGCTTCTTTTTCCTGTACCGGGGCTGTTTCTTCGGGAAGCTCCGGCGCGGCTGCTTCTGCTTCGGGCTGTATGGTAGCTTCCTGTGAGGTCTGTGCCTGTTCGGTGGTCTGTTCCTTATCCTGTGCCTTTTGGATTTCTGCAAAATGTCCGTCTATGGTATCAATCAGACTTGCGGCGGTGCTGCGGATTGTTTCAAGAGAGCCTTTCAGTTCTGCAAGTTCTTTTCCGCTGCTCCACCCGGCGATATACCCAAAAGAATAGTCCGACGTATCAAGCCCGTAATGTTGGCAGACCGCATAGGCGACGCTTTCCGCCTGTACCTCGCGGGTGCGGCGGTCGGGGCGTTCCGGCATGGCAAGGGCGGTATCATGCAGCGTGGCGTGGGCGATTTCATGGATTGCGGTCTTGATATTCTGCAATTCGTCCATGCCCTCGTTGATGAAGATACGCTTTTCCTCATAATTGCAGCGTCCTTTTACGCCGCCGCTTAGTGCTTCAAATCCCATAGCAAACGGGGAAGTCTTTTCAAGGGCAGCGAAAAAATCCTTGTATTGTTCCACGTTGCCCGTAAGCTCATAGGTAAGGGCAGGAAGTTCTTTTCCCTCGGTCTGTGAAATATCAAAGACAGATACTACACGAAAAGCGGGTATCTTGATTTCTTTTTCTTCGGTAACAGGTTTTCCGTCCTTATCGAAAACAGGCTTTTGGGTGTCCGGGTCGATTTTTTCCACCTGCTTCTTGACGGTAAACGGGGACGGTGCAAGTATCTTGATAGCTTTTTCTCCGGGCTTTACATGGCGGTCAAATTCCTTTTCCCATTGTTTATAGCCTTTCACAAGATTGCCGCCCTGCATGGCGATAAGGATTGTATTGTTAAGGCTGTAATCATGGAATTTTGACATGGTACGCAGATAATCGGCGTAACGGTCGCTTTCATACAGTCCTAAAATTCCCTGTTCCAGTCGGTCGGTAATCTCTTTCATTTTATCGGCGGGCTTTTCAGAAGATAGGATAATCGGGAGAACCGGGGGCTGCTCTGTGGCGGCGGTTTGTATGGCTGCGGAAGCGTCAAGGTCTGCCTGTTCCTTTTCCTGTACTGGCGGCTGCGGCGTTACCCGGTATTCCTCCGGCACGTCGCGCCCGTCGTACCACTGTGTAAAGGTGTTGCGGTTATTGTAGATATAGCCCTGCTCGGTAAAGCTGCCCCCGTCATTGATAGCAGCGTCCCGCCCGTATTCCTCATACATGAAATATTTTTTTGCTTCTTCGGGCAGCTCCAACTCGTCCAGTTCTTCAATCAGATAATGCCCGTAATCTTCCTCACTCTGTACGGACGGGTAAAGCCAGTAACAATCAAGGTTTTGTGCAAGGTTGATAATATCCTGCAAGTCCCTTGTATGGTCGCCGTATTCCATAGCTGCAACAAATTTTTCCCGGTCGTCGTCAAACTGCATTTTCAAAAGTTCGCTCAAATAGTTCAGTTCGTCAAGGCTTTCAAGCTCGGTCAATTTTCCTGCCAGTCCTGCAATAGAGGACTGGTATTCTGTGATATGCAGCTCCCCGTAGTTTTTGCCGTCTATCCCGATACGGTCAAAGACTTCTTTCAAATGTTCAGCAGTCGTGGGGAATGATACCCATTCGCCCGCAGGTCTGCCCTCGGTGTACTTTCCAAGATTAGAAAGATACCCGCTTAAAATCGTTTCTACCATGCGTTCGCTCCTTTCGTTTTCAATCATACGGTGCATAAGTTCGTAGTCCTCCATGCTCATGCTCCCGTCAAAAATATAGGGGTCGGGTTCTTCGCCGTCCCGGTAGGCTTTTTCAGAGAAAGGAAGCCCCGCAGCGTGGGCGGCGGCTCTTGCTTCCTCGATAAGCTCCGGCGGCAGCCTGTCGTCGTGGGCTTCGATAAATTCCCCGATATTGCTATATCCGTTTTCGTAGTGGCGGCGCACCCCGGCGGTCAGTTCGTCAAGGTTCCTGTCCTCGCCAAGATAGCCGGAATAATAGCCGTTTACCACAACGGCGGCAGGGTCAGCCTGTTTGATTTCTTCCATGCGGCTTCTGTCCTCCGGGTAGAGAATATCGCCCATTTCAAGGTGGAAATATTCCGCGTTCCAAGAACGTCCCGTTTTCCAAAACGCCACCCAAGCGATACCGTCCCTTAATTCTTCTTGATAGTCCTTTACGGTGTCCCGTAAACTTGCCATGTGTAACCTCCTTTCTTCGGTTTCAGAGGGTAAAACCCTCCATAAAACAGAGGGTTTGGGAAACTTCCCAACAAGCAAAAATCCCCGCCGTTCTCGGTAGAGAAAGCAGGGATTTTACGGAAAAGGGTACTCTTTTCCTATGCTTGCTATTCAGTTATTTCTTCTTCGACAGTTCAATGCGGTAGTTGACATATTTCCCGCCTGTATCAGCCAATACGATAGTTCCGTCGTAGGTTTTGCCCGTCTTTGGGGAATAGAGCTTTTTCACATTTACTTTGCCGGATTGTAAGAGTGCAGCGGCAATTTTGGGGGTAAAGGTTACTTTTCGTTCTTCAAAGAAACGGTCATTTTTCCACATGGTAAAGCTACATTCCTTATTGCTGCAATAGTAGTTTTTCTTTCCCTCATAGACAGGAGAACCGCAGCGGGGGCAGCTTCCCAACGCTTCCCGTTCCGGCTTGAACATCTGCGCTTTATCATCAGAAAGAAACGGGTACGTCTTTACCAGTTCCCGCGCCATATTCTCAATACCCTCCATAAATGCGGCGGGGTCTGCCTTGCCTTTTGCAATCTGTGTCAGATTGTTTTCCCATTCTGCGGTAAGCTGCGGGCTTGTCAAGGTGTCCGGCAGGACGCACACAAGGTTGATACCGTCCTTTGTGGGAAGTAGCTGCTTGCCTTTTCGCTCCACAAAACCGCCCTTTACCAGTTTTTCAATGACGGCGGCGCGGGTGGCGGGAGTTCCAAGCCCTTTGCGTTCTGCGTCCGGGTCGGTGTCCTCGCTTCCGGCGTGCTCCATAGCAGAGAGCAGCGACGCTTCGTTGTGAGGTTTTGGCGGTGTTGTGTCATGTTCCGTTACCGTTGCCGCCGGATTTTCAAAGGTCTGTCCCTCGGTAAATGGCGGCAGGGTCTTTTCTGTGTCGCTGTCTGCGTCGTCCGTTTCGGGCTTGTTCTTTAAGGCTGCCCGGTAACGGCGGTCAATCTCTTTCCAACCGTCGTACAGCACTGTTTTTCCCTTTGCGGTAAAGGACTGTCCGGCACATTCAAATGTAGCCGTAACCGCTTCAAAGGTATGTACTGCGGCGGTCGCCATGAGCAGACGCGCCCCGGCAAGGGTAAGGATATTCCTTTCGCTTTCCGGCAGCGCGGCAAGGTCGGTCTTTGCAAGCTCCATAGTCGGGATAATGGCATGGTGGTCTGATACCTTTTTACTGTTCAGCACTTTTGCAAGCTCCGGCGCAAAGTCCATGCCCGCCATAAAAGAAAATTTCCCACAAAGCAGCTTGATAATGCCCGCCGCTGTGTCGCTCATGTCGTCGGTCAGAAATGCGCTGTCTGTTCTCGGATAAGTAAGAAGTCTTTTTTCATACAGGGCTTGTGCAAGGTCAAGGGTCTGCTTTGCGGTATATCCGAACAGGCGGTTTGCTTCCCTCTGCAAAGAAGTAAGGTCAAAGAGCTTCGGCGGGGCTGCGGTCTTTTTCTCTTTCACAAGGGAAGCACAGACTGCTTTTGACACTTCGCAAGCAGCTTTCAGCTTGTCAGCTTCGGAACGGTCAGATAGTTTTTCGCTTGCAGCTTCCGCGCCGGATAAGACAAGGCGCACATGGTAGTATTTTTCTTTCTTAAATGTGGTAATCGCTGCGTCCCGGTCAACAAGCATTTTTAAGGTCGGGGTCTGTACGCGTCCCACGTTCAAGGTATGATTGTAAAGGACAGAGAAAAGGCGGGTGGCATTGATACCGATTAACCAGTCAGCCTTTGCCCTGCACAATGCGGAAGCAAAGAGCGCGTCGTATTCCTCGCCGTTCTTCAGACGGGAAAAGCCCTCTTTGATTGCGCTGTCCTCCATAGAAGAAATCCAAAGGCGGCGCATAGGTTTCTTGCAGCCCGCCATTTCATAGACAAAGCGGAAAATGAGTTCGCCCTCGCGCCCCGCGTCGCAGGCATTGACGACTTCGGAAACGTCTGCCCGGTGCATAAGTTCCTTTAAGGTCTTGAATTGCTTTTCCTTGTCAGAAGCAACGGTGTACTTCCATTCCTGCGGCAAAATCGGTAAGCTGTCATAGCTCCACTTTTTATACTGCTCCCCGTAGGCGGCAGCTTCGGAAAGCCCTACCAAATGTCCCACGCACCAAGAAACGATATAGCCGCTTCCTGTGAGAAATCCGTCTTTCTTTTCCTTTGCCCCAAGTACGGCAGCGATTGTCTGTGCCACACTGGGCTTTTCTGCGATAACTAAAATCAAATATAAGTTCCTCCTTTCAGCGTTCCGGCTCGGTTTTCTTTTTCTCCTGTACCTGTTTCAGACAGTACCCCACACAAGGGGACTGTCCCTTGTAAGGGCAGGAAGCACAAGCAGGGGGATAAGGAACAGGCGGCGCATTATCACGCCGCCCGTTCGGTTTCTGTATCATCATCTTTTCAAAGGGATTGTTGGTAAACAGGGTCATAGGGTTTCTTCCTCCGTTTCTTCATCTTCGGGAGTTTCCCCGGTATCTGCTTCCGGCTCGTCCTCGTCGTAGTCCTCAAATTCAAAATCTTCAAGGTCGGTATCGCCCTTTACATTCTGCTTCGGCTTTAGAAACTTAAAGTAGTAGAACGCTGCGCCGCCACCAAGCAGGGCAAAGAGGACTAAGGCAAGCACCACACCGGGATTGCCGCCTTTTTCTTTCAGTTCTTCCGGCTGCTCCGTTGGTGTTGGGGTAGGTTCTTTGCCTGTGCAGCCTGTCATACTGGTAACACATACCGGGCAGGACGTGTTTACCTTTCCGACTTCGCATTTTTCCGTACAGTTACAGATTTCCGGCTTTTTGGCAGCTTCGCCGTTTTCGGTCAGTGCCATAAGGTCGGCTTCGTCCACTTGATTTAGGAAATGTACGGTCTGTTCGCCCTCGGCGGCGCGGTCAATGAGGATATAGAAATAGTTGCCGCCTTTGGTGGTAACAGTGATAAGTTGCTTATTGCCGCCGTAATCGTCAACCAGTGTAGCGTTTCCCTTTGGGGTAAGGGGCGGCGTTTCCTCTTTTTCCTCCACAACTACATTACTGTCGTTGGTCGCGTCCCCGGCGGGCGGCTCTGTGGCTGCGCCCTGTGCATAGGCAGGGACAGAAAAACCGCCCATAAGGATAAGGGCGGCACAAAGGGCAGTCATGGTCTTTTTCAGTTTATTCTTCATCTGCATTTTCCTCCTGTTCGTTTTCTTCTGCGGGTGCGGCAGTCATGCCGGGAATACCGCCGCCGGACAGCATAGCGTTCAGTTCCTGCGGGGTCAGACGCATAGCTCGTACAAGCTGCACGATTTCAAGGTTTTCCGCTTCGGTTTTCTGCGCTTCCAGTCCTTTTAACTTGTTCTGATACTCTGTGATTTTCTCGCGGGTCTTTGCGATTTCCTTATTGATACGGTCGATTTTGTTGTTTGCCATAAAATAAATTCTCCTTTCTTTTCGGGGCTGCTTACCAGTTCATCAGCCCGTAGCCTTTGATACATTGATAGTTGAGGTCATAGCTTTTAATCTTGCAGGCGTCGCCGGAATTGCCCTCAACGGTATAGACGCGGCTTCCGTCCCTGCCAAGCACAAGCCCCACATGGTCGGCAACGCCGTCTAAATCCCAGTCGAAAAAGATAGCGTCGCCCGGTGCGATATTCTCATAGCCGCGTGCGCCCCATTGTCCCCTTGACTGGAACCAAGGAACGCCCTGCCATTCGCAGCCCGCAAAGCGGGGTTCGCTTTTTCCGGCTTGATTGTAGCACCATGACACAAAGCAGGCGCACCATTCCACGCGGCTGTTAAAGCCGTACCAAGACCAGTAAGGGTAGCCGCCCACGTTTCCGACTTGCTGTTTTGCAAGTTCCATAAGCTCTTGATTTCCGGGGCGCGTACCGTTTACAAACTCCACGCCGCTTAAATCCTCAGACGGGCTTCCGTCGGGAGAACCGCCGCCAAAAATCAGCGGTTTGTTGCCGCTTGTTTCCAAGTACACATGAAACATTTCAAGCTGCTGTGGCGTAAGAAGTTCCTCCGCAAGCTCGGAAATCAGCTTATTTGTCAGTTTCACATTCAAGATGTAATACTCATAAGGGACTTCCTCGGTGGTGGTTTCCCCGGTTTCCGGGTCGGTACTTGTTTCGGTGCGGTAGCGTATTTCCACTTCCTCGGTCAGCGTCAAGGTGTACTGCATGGAAAAGATACGTTCAAGCTCTGCCTGTGCGCTCTGCGGGGTGTAGCTCTGCAAGAGGGCGGTCAAATAAGACGCAAGTTCGTGGGGGTTATGCCCGATACTGTCAAGGTCGTAGCGGTATTCATCATAGCCGGGGTGGGTGCTTTCGATATTGTCAATCTCACTTTGCAGCCCGTTTTCCAATGCGGCATAGTTGTTTTCAACTGCCACAAGGTCGCTGTCCTCGGATGTGTAGGAAGTGCCAAGCACCCCGTTTGTCAAGCCCGAAAACATAGCCCCGCAAGAGGACAGCCCTGCGGAAATCATAATAAAGAGAAGCAGCGCGGCAACTGCAATCAAAATGCCCGCCGGGTGTCTTGCCGCAAATGCGGCGGCTTTCCTCGTTTCCTCGGCGGTTTTCTTCGCCGTCTTTCTTGTGGCTTCCGCTGCGGCTTTTGCCCCTCCTTTCTTTGCCGCCTTTGCATACTGGCGTTTTATCTGCTGTTTCTGCATGAAACGGGAAAGCGGGTTAGAAGTAAGCTGCGGGTTGTCGTGCAGGGTTTTGTGATACTGGAAGTTGACGTTTGCCTTAAATGCTGCCTTTTCTGCCTTTGCCGCTTCCCGGTAAGGTTTCAGCTTATGGCTGCGGTAGCCCTGTTTTAACTTCCGCGCCCCGTATTTCGCGCCGCGCTCGGCAAGTTCCTCCGATTTATGCGCCCCCTCAACGCCGGAATTGTCCTTTTCAACGGAATGTATCTTGTTGTGGACGAAAATCCCTGCTTCCTGTGCGGGGCGGGACAGCGGGTTTCCTTTTTTGCCGCCGGGTATCGGTTTTTCCTGTTCTTCAAAGTGAAGTCGGGTCTTTGCCTTTCCTGCGGCTTCGTCAAAGGTGCGCTCCTTAACCAGTTTCTTTTGCTTCGGGATAGCTGCCTTTGCTGCGTCCAGTCGGTCAGCGGCTTTGTTTGATTTCTCAATATAGCATTCCAGTTCCGGGACGGCAAGTTCTTCCTCGGTAAACTGCAAGCGGGAAGATGTTGTTTGTACGGTAACTTCCTCCTGTGCTTTATGTACCGCTTTTTTACTGGCTCTGCGGGTCTGTGCTGCTTCGATATGCTCCATAACGCGCTCTGCTGTGGCGGTGTCCCTTGCGGGGGAAGCTCCCGGTGCGTGGGGTAACGGGGAAGTTTGGGACGCTACACCTTGAAGCTGCGTCCCGTCCTGCGCCGCTTGCTGCTCCGGGGACTTTTGAAAATCCGCGTCCTGTTCCCGTTTACTGATACGCTCGGCGGTCTGCTGTGTTTCGTTTACCTCAATAAGCCCGTCGCGGGTCATTTTCTGTGTGATTTTATCGCGGGATTTATATTGCTTCATGGTCTGCACCTCACTTTCCGCTTTCGGAAACTTCCTCCGGCTTCGTTGTCATTACCCTGTAAAGCTCGGTATCTTTCGGGAAGCGGTCTACAAAAGGCAGCACCACATTTCCATAGAAGATAAGCCCCTCGCCCGCTTCGGTGTGGGTAACATACTTCATCTGCTGCGGGGAAATATTAAGCTGCTTTGCAAGGATAGTACGGTCGCCCTGCGCTTGATTGAGCATGAGGACAAAATCGCTGTTCTCAAAGATATTTTCCACCTCGCGGCTTGCCAAAAGGTCTTTGACGTTCTGCGTAATGGCTGTTGGGATACCGCCCCATTTACGGAAACGCTTCCAAATCTCCACGCTGTAAGCGGCGGTCTGTTCCTCTTTTAAGAGCAAGTGAAATTCGTCCATATAGTAGCGGGTCGCCTTTTTCTCTGCCCGGTTTATCGTTACCCTGTTCCATGTCTGGTCTTGCACAATGAGCATACCTAACTTTTTAAGCTGCTTTCCAAGCTGCTTTATATCAAAGCAGACAAGGCGGTTAGAAAGTTCCACGTTGGTTCTGTGGTTGAATACGTTAAGGCTGCCGGAAACATACAGCTCCAATGCCGCCGCGATACGGGCAGCTTCCGGCTCCGGCTGTCTTAACAGCTCGTCGTAAAGGTCGCCCAAGATAGGCATTTTTGCCGGGTCGGGGTCTGCAAGGAACGGGCGGTACACATTTCTTACAGCCCTGTCAATGACGGTCTTATCGACAGGCTGCAAACCCTCCTTGCCTCCGATAACAAGCTCGCAAAGGGAAAGGATAAAATCACTTTTCAGCGCAAGGGGGTTGTCGTCCTCGCTGTAATTAAGGTTTATGTCCATAGGGTTTACATACTGGGGCTTGCCGTCAATGCCCCTGCCCGTAGGGGAAAGACGTATCACTTGCCCATTAAGACGCTGCACAAGGGAAAAATACTCGGCTTCCGGGTCGCAGATGATAATGTCGTCGTCGGTAATGAGGAAAGCATTTGTCATTTCCCTTTTTGCCGCAAAAGATTTTCCGCTTCCCGGCGTTCCCAATATAAGCCCGTTGGGATTTTTGAGCTGCTTTCTGTCGCAGAGTATCATGTTGTTAGAAAGGGCGTTCAAGCCATAGTACAGGGCTTGCCCCGTCTGAAAAAGCTCCTGCGTGATAAAGGGAATGAAAATAGCGGTGCTTGATGTGGTAAGCCCCCGTTGTATCGGGATAAGGTTTTCCCCAATCGGCACACTGGATAAAAGCCCTGCTTCCTGCTGATAGTCAAGGCGTGTCAGGCGGCAGTTGTATTTCTGTGCGATACCCGCCGCAGCGAAAATATCATTTTCCAGTTTCCGCTTCGTGTCTGCCATGTTTACCACAAGGAACGTAAGGAGAAACATTCGCTCGTTGCGGCTCTGTAAGTCCTGCAACAAGTTCTTTGCTTCGCTGCCAAAGGTGGCAAGGTCGGACGGGATTATATCCATGTCATAGCCGCTTCTAACCGCTTTTTTCTGTTCCTCAATCTTCATCTTGTCAAGGTCTGTGATTTTGCGCTTAATGGTCTTGATTGCTTCCGACTGGTCGATACTGCGGATATGTAAATTGACGATTACCCCTGTTTCCAAGTCCAGTATGTCGGCAAGCATACGGTCGTTAAGCTCCGGCGCAAGGATTTCAAGGAAGCTCGCCGCGCCGATTTTCTTCCCCATGCGGAAATATCTGCCCTCGCCAAAACGGAAAGAGGACGGGGCGATAAAATCCTTTGTAGACAGCCCCGACGGGGTAAGCCAGTCAAAGGAAAAGGAGAACGGCTCGCCCTCCGGGTGGAATACCCCATGCAGCACCTTTAAGCGTTCATAGCCGGATAAGGGGCGGGCGGTTACGCCAAGCACCTTGAAATTGTTAAACACGTCGGTTTCGATACGGGAAAGTCTTGATTTTGCAGCCGCCTTGTTATCGGCTTCAACGGTAAAGGTAATGTATTTGTGCTTCACAAGCCCGTTGTTGCCTTTACTAAGCTGATTTTTCAGCATATCCGAATACTCGGTGCGGATAGAGTTAAAAGCGTCCTCCTGTGCCGGGATAGTGATAGCTTTTTCTGCCTGTTCCCGCTGCGTCCCTTGATTGATGAAAGAAAGCTGCACGCTCACGCTCGCGTCAAAGTAGTTGAGGAAATCGCACCAGTTTTCAAAAATGGCGGTCTTATCGTCTGCCTGTGCAAGCTGATAATTGATGTCCTCGAACACGACGCACTTTGAATATCTCTTTTCCGTAACCTTGCAGATACCGTCCGGGTACATGGCAAGGTAAGGAATGGTCTGCTGTGCGGTGCGGGCTTTGCCGTCCCCCTTTGCCTTTCGGATAGCTTCGGCAATCTGTTTCTTTTCGGCGCGGGTCAGCTTACGCCTGTTTCCTGCGGCTTCCCGCGTCTTTTTTGTTTGTCCTTTTGACAATCGCTGATACCTCCTTTTCAAGTTTTCGCTGCTTTTCCAAGACAGCGTATAGGTTTTCGGTTCTGTAAGGTCGCTCCTTTGGGCGGGTAAACTTTGTCTGAACGACATTTCTTACCACCACTTCAAGGGGCTGCCCATGTTTTTCATACATGGCAAGCAGGAAACAGGGGAGCATGACGACAATCATCGCCATAGCCGCAAGGTTTGTCCCTGCGCTGCCTTTGAGCAAAAAAAACAGCGGCAGTCCGATTAAGAGAGCCGCCGCAAAACAAACGATTTGCCGCTTTGTCAGATTGAAAGCGACTTTTGTTTTGACTTTGGAAAGGTCTTTGGGTACAGGTACATACGCCAAGAAAATACCTCCTTTCTGCCCTTAGTGGGCGTTGAATATGGATTTTGCCAGTGTGCCGGATTTGAACAGGGAAAAACAGAGGATAACCGTATAGGCGGCAAGGGAAAATACCGCGCTGTGCAGATTGTCTGCGATTATCATATCGTTTACCAGTACGGCGTAAATACCGACACATATCATAATGAGGAAGCCTTGAAAACCAAGAGCGAACAGCCCTTTTAGGTAGTTGTTTCCAATCTGTCCCCATTCTCTGTTGGTCATGGTCGCAAATGGAATAGGCGATACCGAACAGTAAAGGTAAATCTCTATCATTCTGCCGTAGAGGATAACGGTTATCAGTACGGACATGATTTTCATGCAAAGGCTTACAAGGCTTGTTTCAAGCACAAGTAAGAGCAGTTCGGGGATTTCCATATCTTCAAGCCCCTCCTGCATGGCGGCAAGGGCTTCGGCAACGTCGATATTCGTATCGCCGCCGATAACCCCCGCTGCGCCGGAAACGATATGCTGCGCCATATCAAAGACCGCCATTGTGATGTTGAACGTGTTGGTTACGATAAACACCGCGACAAAGGCTTTGAATATCCACTTAAAGAACATGAATGTGTCTATGTCGTGCATATTGTTCTTTTCCGTTACCATGCTGATTAGCTCGTAGCATAGGACATAGGTAATGACAAGCCCCGCAATCGGAACGATTACATTTTCAGAAAGGGTCTGTATCATGCTGAAAATATTTGCGTTCCAACCCTGCGGGGTCTGTCCTACCTCGTTTGCGATAGTCCCGACTTTTTCGTTTACGTCCCCGAACATAGTTGACAGATTACCGTTTATCGCTCCGATAAGGATTTCCTTTATCCATTCGTTAATCGCGTCAAGTATGCTCTGCATAGGCAGCTACCCGCGCTTAACCGAACAAGCCGGAAAGCAGAGGTACAAGGATAGTGCCGATAAGGGCAACGCCGCCGCCCGCCATGAGCTGCTTAATGCCCTGTGATTTTGCGCCCGGATTATCATTTCCGTAGCCCTCCAAGAGATTGATAACGCCCCAAATGCCAAGTCCTGCTCCAAGAGCGATAACCAAAGTCTGTAATACGCCGATTGCGCTGTTGAAAAATTCCATAAAACTCCTTTCTGCCGCAAATGCGGCTTGCCCGTAAAAGGGCATAAAAAACGGCGGTCAGTTTTCAAACTGCCGCGGTCATAAGTCCCCGCGCTGCCTAAATGTCTGCTGCGCGGCGGTATTCAGTTGTCAGTGTGGGCGATAGGAATTTTTGTAGGGGCGCGTATCATGCAAGTTGTCTTTTTCTTTGTTACTGCGTCAATTCCTCCTTTCTTTTCGCTGCTGCTCATACAGGGCTTCACACCGTTTCACAAACTGCCGGATAGCAGCCTGCCGCTGCTGTTCCCGTCGTTCAGCAATCGAAACAAGCCCGTTTATGGCTTCTGTGATTTTCTTGTCCTTTTTCTTTCTGATACGTCTATTCATGGTCGGTGTCCTCCTGCAAATCGCTTTCGCTGATTTCGTAGTAGTCAAATACTTCGTCCGGCTTCACAAGGGCGGGTCTGCGCCTTAAATGCTTTTCCATATCAAAAGTATTTTTCTTGTCATAGTCGGAAAGATATTTATAGTTGGGGTGCTTTGTAATGTCGTACTTATCAGAGAAGAACGGGCGCACCCCTCGTAGCTGTAAAATACATTTCCCGCCGTCCATAACCGCTATTTCATCTTCCGTCATAAGCTGCTTGCCTAACTTCTGATAGTTCAGCCCATGCGATACCTCGCGCCCCCGGTTCTCGGAAGTGTTGAAGCTGTCAATGGTTTCTTTCCCCAAGATTTCCGACATTTCTTTGAGGGTGGTTTTCTCCTTGCCGCCCAAGAAAAGGGTGGTGTCGCAGTTGCCGACTATGGTATCGGCGTTGTCCTTATAGATTGCCTTTAACTGGCTTTGCGACTGTAAGATAATCGACGCGGAGATTTCCCGGCTTCGTATGGTGGCTATGAGCTTTTCAAACTTCGGTATCTGCCCGATATTTGCAAACTCGTCTAACAGACAGCGCACATGGACGGGCAGCCTGCCGCCGTATTCATCATCTGCCTTGTCGCAAAGCAGATTGAAAAGCTGCGTGTAAAGAATACTCACGACAAAGTTAAAAGTATCGTCGGTGTCGCTGATGATAACAAACAGGGCGGTCTTGCGGTCGCCTATGGTGTCAAGCTCCATTTCGTCGGTTTCCATAAGGTCGCGCAGCTCCTTAATGTCAAAAGGGGCAAGCCGCGCACCGCAGGAAATGAGAATAGAGCTTCGTGTCTTTCCCGCAGATAACAGGAATTTCTTGTACTGCCGGACGGCAAAGTGTTCCGGGTCTTTTTCCTCCAACCGTTCAAACATGAGGTCAACGGGGGACTGAAATTCCGGGTCGTCCTCGCGGGCTTCACTGGCATTTATCATTTCAAGCAGCGTCGTGAAGTTCTTTTCTTCCTCCGGGGCTTCGTACCAAATGTAGCCGATAAGGGCGCAGTAAAAGAGCCGTTCCGATTTTACCCAAAAATCCTCCCCGGCTTTTTCCCCGTCCCCTTTGGTGTTGGCAATCAAGGTATTTACCAGTTTCAAAATGTCTTTTTCGCTGCGGATATAGGCAAAGGGATTATAACGCATGGATTTCTTAAAATTTATCGTGTTCAGCACCTTTATCCGATACCCGCCGCGCTGTAAGAGCTTCCCACACTCGACTAAAACCGTACCTTTCGGAACAGTTTTGTCAAGATAGAAAACGGAAGTATTACTGATAATTTTCACTTTAGAAATTGGCGGCTTTCACATCGTCACGCATCAGCCGTTTCACCTTGTCCTCCAATGTGTCCTTGCTCTCCTTGCTGAAATGAACGCAGACAACATAGGTGGTGCCGCCTATCCTCATGTTGAACGTTCCTGCCGGAATTTCTTTGTGCTCCTTTGCTGTGTTTGGCGTTTCTTTCATTCAATACCTCCCAAATTAGGTTCTGAAAATCAAGAGGTCATTTTGACCACTTGATTTTGTGTGTATGGCAACTGCTGCACGGCGTGACCAACAGCTCATTTTACGGAATTTGCCCTGCAAAGTGGGGTGGTTCGTTTTGAACCACCCTACATCAAGTGACAAAAGTTGTCATTTGATTCCGCCTGTGCTGCGGTTAAAATCAGTGGTTCGTTTTGACCCACTGATTTCCGGCGTTGCCCTGTGTGCGCAAAAAGCCGGACAGGGTGGGTGTCGGCAACGAAGTCCGGCAACGGGCTTCAAAAAACCTGCAACATCGTCCCGTCCGTCTCTTATACTATTTTTATTCTTTTCTTTGATTTCTCTGTTGCTTTCGTTGTCAGAGAAGAAAAAAGCCTTATAGATAAAGGATTTTCAAGGGGTTAGTCCGGCAACGGGGTCGGCAACGGGCCGGCAACCGGGTCGGCAACACGGTCTGCCTTTCAGAACGGAAGCTCCATCTGGCGGGCTTCTTCCTCGGTCAGCTCACGAAAGCCGTCCGGCAAAATTGAGCCTGTTGCCGCCGGCTCGTTGCCGGAAGCGGCTCGTTCCCAACCTCGCTGTCTGCCGTACTTGGCAAAGATTCGGGGATTGGAAAACGGTGTCCAGCCCTCGATGCTGTTGTTCATGATTTCATTGATTTCCCGGATTTCCCATTGCTTCGGCTCGTCAAAGGGGTGGTTCAGTGCTTCCGCATAGATCAGCTTGGAGCAGACCTGTGTGCCGCTGTAATTGTCAAGGAAGGACTGTATCAGCCCCGCCTTGGTGTCCTCCGGCATGAATTGCTTTTGCAGCACCTTCAGCTCCTTGTTCATTTCCTTGGATAAGGTCAGCCTTACGGGGAAGTTGTGATAGAAGAACATGGCTTCCGCCCACATCAAGTCGATATACGCCCTCGATGCGGCTTCATCTTCCAGAATGTGAACCTTGGCGTTCTCTGCGTGTACCATGATGGGCAGAAATCTGCGGTTGCCGCTTCGGTCGAGGGGCAGGAAGTCCATCGTATTGGAGCTGCCGCCGAACACGCATTGCCGCAGCCTGTCTGCCGGGTGGGTTTCATACGGCACTTTATAGGTTTCCTTTGCCCTGCTGATAAAGGACTTAATATCCTCAATGCTCTTGGCGTTGGCGGTGGCGATCATCTCGGATATTTCGATAATCCAATGTCCCTGCATCTTGCGGTAAACATTGTCATCGTCAATTCGTTTCAGGTCGTCGGAGAACCATTCGTCCCTTACCGCCAGCAGCCGGAAGAAGGTGGACTTGCCCGCGCCCTGTCCGCCGACCAGACAGAGCATGACTTCAAATTTGCAACCGGGCTTGAACACTCTGTTGATGGCTCCCAGCATGAACAGGCGCAAGCATTCGTAGCTGTACTCGCTGTCCTCCACGCCGAGGAACCGGGGCAGGGCGTAACGGATGCGCTCCGTACCGTCCCATTCCAGACTGTTCAGATAGTCCCGGATGGGGTGGTACTTGTTGCAGTCGGCTACAATGGAGATTGCTTTCTGGATTTTCTTCTCGCTGGTCAGAGTGTACTTGTCCTCCAGATAGAGCATGAGATAGTTCAAGTCCGTATCGTTCAAGGTCGCTGTCGGCTTGCTCCACCAAAGGGGCTTCACAATATCAATGCGTTCCGTGAGAATATTGTACCTGACAGCACCTTGCAGATAGGGGTCGTTCTGAAACACGGTCAGACAGTTCCGTATGCTGTTTCGGATAGCTCCGTTATCGGTCAAGTCCAGACTTCCCCTGACTTCTTCCACGGTCATGCCCGTCTGGGTGTTCTGCAAATCGCTGTTCAAGTCTCATCACCTCTTTTCTTTGCTCGGCAACCAGAGCCTTCTTTTCTTCGGCTGTGCCGTACAGAAGAACATCAAGCAGATATTCGATGTGGCTTTCTCTTTGCAGGGCTTCCACGAACAGCGGATGCCATTCGTCCTCCGGCTGCTGCGGTGCGTACTGCCGTTTCCATGTTCTCAGGTGATGGAAGTAATCGGACAGCACCTTGTAGCACCTGTTTTCTTCCTGCCGGTATCTCTGTTCCGGGGTTGGCGCTCTTATCTTGGGTCTGACGGACGGCTTTTTCCGTGCGTCATAGGGAATGGAGAAATCGTCCGCCAGCTTCATAGCGGCGGCTTTGCCGGGCAGTCCGAACAGGCGGGAAACAAAATCAACTGCGTCTCCGTCAGCCTGACAGGCAAAGCAATGGAAACGCATATCCAGCTTCATGCTCGGATTCTTGTCATTGTGAAACGGGCAGACTGCCATGCCGTGACGGTTGACCCGAACGCCGTACATCTCCGCCGCCTGTCGGGCGGTAACTTTACCTTTTACTGCTTCAAAAACATTCATCGCATCTTCCTTTCAGGGAACAAAAAAAGACACCCGACATTTTCACAATGAAAACGGCAAGTGCCTTAAAGCTCCATATTCTGTTTTTTCTGTTGCGGGGTTTTCTGCTCCTGCTGATTGCTGCTCTGCTCTTGCAGAAACTTCATTTTCTCCGTGACGGAGTGCTTCGGTTCGGGCTTCTTCTCGACCTCGGACTGCTCCGGTGTGAGGACTTTGCTGACCCAATAGCGAATATCTTTCATCGGCTGCAATCTCTCCTTGGCGGCGGCAAGCTGTCCGGCAAGCTCTGCGTAGGTCGCTTGCAGATTGCTGTACTCCGCTTGCAGGGAATCCAGATTGACATTCAAATCCACGCCATGCTTCTTGAGGTAGCGGAACGCTTTGTTGAAGCTGTCCAGTTCGTCCCTGTGGCTTTCCGCAAAGGCGGCTTGCCTTGTTTTCCAGCCGATTTTCAGATACTTGTCGTGGACTGCCTTGTGGGTCTGGCAGTCTGCCACGGCGTTCTGAATGCCGGTAATGACCTTCATTCGGGCAGATGCTTTCTTCATAGCGGCGTTGATGCTCTTGGACTTCTCATTCACACATTGCAGGGCGGTATCCAAATCTTCCAGCGTGAAAAGCCCCTGCTCTTTCAGATAGTTCACGGCTTTGGAGACGGCTTTCAAATCATCGACCGTACCTTTCTGCTGTCCGTACCTCGACCAGTCGCTGCGTTCTGCCTTTCGCAAGTTCAGATAATCACGAAGCAGAAGAACCAGATCGGGCGAGGTGCTTTTTGCTCGTGCTTCCGTTTCTGCAAAGGCTTCCTTGGTCGCTTCCATAATGCCCGCAATCCAGTTTCGCAGATTTCGGATGGTGCTGCGGATGGCATTCATCATACGGTTGGCAGCTTTAATATCTCGGTTGAGATTGCCGATATTGGTTTCAATGCCCTTGCGTTCCAGCGCAGAAACGGCGGCTCCCATGTGGACAGTGGGAAGAACATCAAGTCCCTGCCGCTCATAGGAGCGCATATCCACTCGTTCGGGACTTCCGGCAAGTTCCAGATACTTATTTTGAACAAGCTCCCAGCCGTGTCTCCATTCCTCGGCATGGTACTGCTCGTTCCAGTCAACGGTATCCTCCTTGTGACTTTTCCAGTTGCCGGAGGGCAGCTTGATACGCTCTCCGTTTTCGTCAAGGTCATAAACCTTGCGGCTCTTGGGCAGCCACTTTCCGTTTTCGTCAATGGCTCTCATAGTCAGCATGATATGGCAATGAGGATTGTGTCCGGGAGGATCTGGGTCATGGATTGCAAAGTCACAGCACATTCCCTTGGACACAAAATGCTCTCGGCAGTATTCCTGCATCATCTGCGGATACATTTCGGTCGGGATTTCTCTCGGCAGGGCAAGAATGAATCGTCTGGCAAGCTGCGAGTTCCATTGCTTTTCCACTTCCTCGACAGCATTCCAGAGCGTTGCCCGGTCGGCGTACTCCGGCGGGGCATTTGCCGGAAACATGATTTCCGTGTAAACGACTTCCGGCTGTTTTCTTCTGTGGTCTTTGGATTTCTGGTCGTACTCTGAGAACAGTTTTTCTCCGGCTTGGTAGGCAGCTCCGGCAACGGCAGAGCTGCCCTTGCTCCGCTGGACGATGCGGATTTCCAAATGTGGTACTGGCATCTTTGATTGAACCTCCTTTTGATGGTACAAAAAAAAGACCGATACTTTTCAGTACGGTCGGGCGGGGGATATTCACTTGTTGTCGGGGAATGATTGCTTGCAATCGTTCCTCGGCGGCAAGTCCACAAAGGGGTAGCTGGCAAAGCCAGCGCAGGGGAAGTGTAGCTTCCTCTGGATGAATGGAGCAAGGGACTTTTGCGGAAATCATCAAGCTCCATGCAATGGGCTTTCGGCAGAACGCAATCACCTCATGGGGTCCCCGCAAAGTTGCAAAACTTTGTGGGGAGAGGAGGGGCAGCAGAATGAATGAGTTTTGCCGCTTGCGGCGAAACGAATGATATGGAGCTTGCCACGACGAGGTGTATAATTGCGCCCTTGTCTCCGTCAAGGGTTTTCGCCCCCGTCCGCTTTCTGCGTTTCTCTCCGGCTCTCAATCAGCAGATTCAGCTTCTTTTGAACCGCTTCGCTCTGGAAGATGAAGGTCAGCAGCTCCATCACATCCTCATCGGTCAGGACGGTCGGCTCTTTCAAAAAGGTCTCCAACATTCCGGCACGAGTGCAAAGCCGATGGGTTCTCTCGCTTCTGGTCAGCCGTTTCAGCTCGCTCTGCAATCGCTTCTCCTTGTGCTTAGCTGCGGTCAGTTTCTTCTCTGCAACATACTGTTCGTGTTTCAGCTTTTCAAATTTTTCGCTCATAGGCAACTTCTCCTTTCTGATAATGGGCAAAACAAAAGCGACCAACTTTTTACGGTTGATCGCCTTTGGGGTTATTGGTATCTCGCTTTACACGTTTCTGTATATCCAGTTTTCCAGACTATCCTTACGACACGGAACAACCTCAACGCCTAATCCTACAATCAGCGTGCTCGAACTGGGCGTAACCTGTACTGCTACTACGGGCTTCCCGATAGAGATAGCGTATTTGATTTCATCGATTGACATTCCATTATTGTTTGCGGGACGATTCGAGCAAACGACAACGCTTGCATAGCGTATTTGCTTTTGAATCTGCGGGTCAACATGGTAACGCCTATCAATACTATCAAAGGGAGAACTTGCTGGAACCGAATAGTCGCGGACTTTGTATTTTGTCCTATCCAACAAGGCGCTTATCGTAGAGTAATCATCATTATTCCATCTGTGCGGTATAAAGACATTGATCATTTATGTACCTCCTAAATTATTTGTTCATCAGAATGAGTTCATGGTTGGCTGATGGATGGTTGGCTACATCTTTGGAGTGTTATGAGAATGAAAATCACTACATAAAGAACGCAAAAAGCATAAGGCAAGACTTTTTCCAACTTCGTGCCCTCAATGTATTTTTTGCTTTTCTTTAGGGACTGCCATTCATCAGAAAAAGCAGAAACAGGCAAGCTCTGTTCTAATTTGTTGATGACCTCAAACTTTGCCCTGTTCAGTTCTCTGAAATTTCTGATAAAGAAAATCCAAACGACGCAGACAATGATGCCGGACACGAGCAACATAATGGTTTTTGCGTCCCAAATAAAGGAAGCAGCTGCAACGATTGCAAGATTCAGCGTAACAAAAAGATTGTTCATCGCATCTCTACGCTGACTGACCGCATTTGCCATCTCAACGCAGGTCTGCCATTGCGTCAACAAGGTTTCTTCGCTTTTATCCGTGCCAATTTCAACTGATTGCTCTTTTTCATCCATCTGAACACCTCCCATTTATACCCGTTTGTCATTTTCACAGAGTTCTTTCAACGCTCTTCCTCTGCTTTAAGTTCCGCAATTCCCAGCCCGAAGTATTTCTCAAAGAACGCTTTCAGCTTCTCAATGATGCCCTGCTTCTTTTTGGCTCTGCTGCCACCGCCGAAGCGTGATACAGGGGGCATGAGCTTGTCGATTTCTGTTCCTGTCGTTTTGAATGCTCCGTCACGGAACGCATTATCAACAAACTTCCTGGTTTCTTCCGACTTCAACTTTTCGCTTGTGATGATTTCAGTCAAATCACTCTCTTCCTGTTCCAGAACAAAGCGCCGCCAGTCCGTAGTGACCTGCGTATCCACATTGACATGGCTGATAAATGCTTCGATAAGCTCTTTCTTGCTGCGAAGCTGAATACTTGCATCTACCGCCTTGCGGATGGAGGTAAGGATTTCTTTATCTTCACAGTTGCCGTCGTGATATTTTTCAACCAACATCAATATGTAGTCGATATTGATTTCCACCTGCTTAATCAGCTCGATTTCAAATTCAATATCGTCCGTAATATCTTCCTTTTCTGCATCGCCCTTTTTGCGGTACTTGTCGTAGAGGTCAAGATAGATGCTCTGATAATTCTGTAAATCCCTTGCGGCGATACTATCCATTTCCTCAAACTGGTCAAAGGACGAGAGAATATTTCTCATACTGAGGATAGTACCGAACAATCTGATAAAATCTTTCTCTGCCTGTTCTCCGACAATTTGAGTGTCGATAGGATATTCAGCTTCCAGTTTTTCAAGCAAATCTACATAGCCGGGATGATACTTGCCGTCATTATCTTCGTAGCCGTTCCAGTAATCATTGAAGCTCTTTAGAAGCACAATTCCGCTTGCATTCTTATCGCCAAAGAGGGCGATTGCATCGTCTGTGGCTTTCTGCAAGTCACGGAAGCAGACAATGTTTCCGTAGGTCTTGACGGAGTTCAGAATACGGTTGGTTCTGGAATAGGCTTGTATCAGTCCGTGCATTTTCAAATTTTTGTCCACCCACAAGGTGTTGAGCGTTGTAGCATCGAAGCCTGTGAGGAACATATTCACAACAATCAGAAGATCCACTTCACGGTTCTTCACTCGCATAGACAAATCCTTGTAGTAGTTCTGGAACTTATCGGAGGACGTGTCGAAGTTGGTGTTGAACGCTGCGTTGTAGTCGAAAATTGCGCTTTCAAGAAAATCGCGGGAGGTCTTATCAAGCGCATCGGTGTCGAAGCCTTCCTCTTGCAGAATATCTTCCGGGTCGTCCTCGTTTGCGGCGTAGCTGAAAATCGTGGCGACCGTAAACTGGCGGTTATTCTCGGCGAGCTGCTTCTTAAACTCCGCATAATACTTCATTGCCATTGGAATGGAGCTGACGGCAAAGATGGCGTTGAAGCCTGCCATGCGCTTGCCCTTCAGGGAGTAGAAACTGTTGCGTTTGGTTTTCTGGTCGAAATGCTCCAGCGTGTATTTGACAATCTCCCGAATACGCTCCGGCGCACCCATAGCCTTTTCAATATCAATGGCAGAAACATTCTTGTCCTTGATGTCCTCTTTTTCCTTAACCGTGTTCACATAGTCGATACGGAAAGGAAGAACATTGCCGTCATTGATGGCATCCACAATCGTGTAAGTGTGGAGCTGGTCGCCAAAGGTCTGCGGCGTGGTCAGCAACTCCATGTGCTTGCCTTTTCCTGCATTGGCGGCGAAAATCGGCGTGCCGGTAAAACCGAACAGATGATAATTCTTGAACGCCTTGATAATCTTAGCGTGCATATCTCCGAACTGGCTGCGGTGGCACTCGTCAAAGATGATAACGCAGTGCTTGCCGAACACCTCGTGTCCTTTGTTTTTCGTGATAAAGTTGTCCAGCTTCTGGATGGTCGTGATGATGATCTTATACGGATGATAGCCGCCTTTTTCGTCCCTGTCCTCAAGCTGTCTCTGCAATACTCTGGTAGAAGCGTTGCTGTTGGCAGAGCCTTTTTCGAAGCGGTCATATTCCTTCATGGTCTGATAGTCCAGATCTTTTCTATCCACCACAAACAGAACCTTGTCCACATAAGGAAGTGCGGATGCAAGCTGTGCGGTCTTGAAAGAAGTCAGCGTTTTTCCGCTTCCTGTGGTATGCCAAATATAGCCGCCTGCGTCAATCGTTCCGGTCTTTTTGTAGTTGGTGGAGATTTCGATGCGATTTAAGATGCGTTCTGTCGCCGCAATCTGATAGGGACGCATAACCATCAGAATTTCTTCCGTTGTGAAAACACAATACTTGGTCAGCACATTCAGAATGGTGTGCTTGGCAAGGAAGGTTTTTGTAAAATCAATCAGGTCGGCAATCACCTTATTGTTGCCGTCTGCCCAGAAGGAAGTAAACTCAAAGCTGTTGCTGGTTTTCTTCGATTTCTGCTTTGCAGATTCGCCCATTTCCTTGATATGGCTGTTTCGGGTGGTGTTGGAATAATACTTGGTATGGGTTCCGTTGGAGATAATGAAAATCTGCACATACTCATACAAGCCGCTCGCCGCCCAGAAGCTGTCTCTCTGGTAGCGTTTGATCTGGTTAAAGGCTTCCCGGATGGCAACGCCACGGCGTTTCAGCTCCACATGAACAAGGGGCAAACCGTTGACCAAAATTGTCACATCGTAGCGTGTATCGCGCTTGCCCTCGGATTCCTCGTATTGGTTGATAACCTGCAAGCGGTTGTTGTGAATATTCTTTTTATCTATAAGCTGAATATTCTTAGAAGTTCCGTCATCCCTGCGGAGTACCTTGACATGATCCGTCTGGATGGTGCGGCTTTTCTCAACGATGCCTTCGTTGGCGTTGGCAAGGGTCTCCGTGAAGAAACGCTTCCACTCGCTGTCGGTAAAGGCGTAATCGTTCAGAAGCTCCAACTGCCGTCTGAGGTTGGTGATCAGACTGTTTTCATCATGGATGATAAGGTACTCGTACCCTTGCGTGGTCAGCAGCCGGATGAACTCTTTTTCAAGAGCCGCTTCGCTCTGAAAGCTGTCAGACCGTGCGCTTTCCGGCGTATATTCAGCGACCACGGTGCTCTCGTTGCTTTGTGCAACAATGTTGAAATAACTCATTCGTTTCACCTGATGCTTTCCAAAACTTCATTTGCTGCACGGAAAAGCTCTATCTGGTCATCAAGCTGGCATAACAATTTCAATCCGTGCATCAGATTATTTCGTATTCTATGAATAACCAAAAGGCAGCCGCAAGCCAGATCATCGCCGCTCTGCTCTAAGAATCTGCACATAATAGCCATATCGTCTTCGGAAGAATTTCTTGCGTTGTCGGGATGCAGTGATTTTCTGACATAATCCGACCTAAGTTGGCCAAACCAGCTTCGCCGTTTATTCAAAACGGTTGCAAGATTTGCTTGTTTGCTCCCATCTAATTGAATCGAATCGGCTATTTTTTTAATGACATAAGGATTGCATTTGTTATTACACCACTCACTTTCAAAGCAATTCCAGAGAATTGCAAATCTCCCTATTTCCAGTACTGTCTCATTTTTTAATTCACAACCTTTTATTTTCATCTTTACCCTCCCCTTAGAATGACAAAAGTTTGTCCCGGTAAAATTCGTACTGTTTTTGCCTTGCTTCAATCTCGGCAGGCAAGCCAGAAGTCAGGTCATTGCAAAGTGTGTCGAAACGGTCGAGGATAGAGACAATGCGACATTGTTCATCAATAGATGGAATAGGAATTTGGAAACTTGTAAATTCTTCCTTTGTAATAGTTTTTATCGTACTTCCCCTTGCAATCTTTTCCTTAATCGAAAACACTCTCTGCAACTGATATACAAAATATTGGGATAAAACAACGCTTGAAATATCTTTAAAAATTGCAACAGTGCGATCAATATAAGCATCATACTGAGTTACTGCGATTCTTCCAATACTTCCTTGTAAGCTAATCACAATAGAACCTTTGGGAGCAAATACACTCTTTGGTTGAGCGACAACAGATATTTTTCGCTTTGTGTCCTCAACCAGCCTCATATTTTCACCTATATCAGCAACTTGGACGAAAGGCATCGCCCCATCGCCGTCATACCATTCCTTATTCCCATAAGGTTGCGGAAAAGAGCCACGGCGAAAAGATGAAATTTCCCCAATCGTTTTCCACTCAGTTGAAGCACCTATTTCTTCACTTAATAACTTCTCCCGATAAAACTCATATTGTTTCTTTCTCGCTGTAAGCTCCGCTGTAAGCTCCGCTGTAAGCTCCGTGAAATTGTCCAGAATACGGACAATTTCACTCTGAACGGGTAGAGGAGGAACGGGGATGGTATATTTCATTACCGCTTCCTTACTCCCTCGTGGCATTTTTGCACCTTTGGAATTCTGCATATCATAAAGGAAAAACTGGTCTGAGGACAAAACATAATACAGAAATTCTGGCATAAGGAAACTGCGATCATTTATCTGAACCGCCAGCACATCTCCATTTGTTCCGCCGTTGCAATCAGCCAACCATATTTTCTTAAGATATGGGCGAATATTTCCAATCAAAACATCTCCGCACTCAAATGCAATGACTGCTCCAGATGCAGGAACTGAAGAAGCGATAGTCTTGCCTTGCTTCTCCTGCAAAAGATTTTCAACTCCGACATAGTTGTTTTCATTCATCTCAGAAGCATCTATTCTCGTCTTTGCATAGTGCGCAACTTCTCCGAGCGGTACAGTTGCTACCCTATCCGGGCAATATTGCTGAATCAGTTCATCCAATCGGCTCATTTATCTTCACCTCTTTCTTCGTTCCAACCGAGCACGTTAATAGCATCCAATAACTCTTTGTGATTGATTACATTTTCAAGGATTCCTATTACGAGCCTGTGCAGGGCTTCAAAATTCTTCAATCCTGCTTCTTCATCATATTCTCCATGGACGACGCCGCTCAATTCTCGAAACAGTTTATACCCGTTTGCAGAAAATTCTTTTGGAATTATCGAACATTTTTCATCCACCTTTTTTAGTAGCTCAGAGAAGTTCTTTGGGTTCCCGCCGTCATATTGGGCATATTCAATATTGACTGCTTTCGCTGTTTTCACTGTTAATTTTTCAAAGATTTTTCTCAGGTATACGACTGCACCTGCTCCTAATCCGTCGGTATATGCCTGCATGGCGTTGTCTAATAACGGAGTAAACTCCCCGTAGCGATTGTCATTAATGCGAACCATATCGGATAACTTTACGCTTTTCTTCAATATGCGTATAGTAGGTGCTTGACCTGTTATATCATTTTTGCTCTCTATCAAAAACCATACCGGTATGGAAGCACCGCATCCGCAAGTCAAAACGCAATCAACGCTGATCAGATTCTTGCTCACAAATATGCAGGTGAGTTTGGGACTTGACCAAAAAGTCCTTATATCCCCGCACGAAACGCAAAAGTAGTTCAGGGCGACCGTTCCAGTTGAAATATCAACCTTTTGACCTACTTTACCGGCTTTATTTTGCAAGAATGCATCAATTTGAACATATTCTTTTCCGGGCGGTTTTGATAAAACATCAGATAATCTCATAAAGTTTATTCACCGCCATCCTTCGCTTCCGGCAGTTCGTTTGTGTATGAATCTTTCTCCAGCAGTATCCTGTCGAAGTCGCTTTGATACAACTGATCCTGCACGATGCGATATTTTTCAAACTCGCTCAGGGCGTGTTGTTCCGCAATTTTGGCAGAAATGCTGCCCGCATTGGTCAGGATTTCCTTTCGGCTCAGCCGAAGAACACCTTCGAACTGCTCTGCCCAATCCTCCATCGTCATAGGAACCTGTTCCTCAGCTCGCAGCTCCGCCAAATCCAGATAGGCGTTGACGATTCTCGCCATTGCAGAAAGCTCTTCCTGTGTCAGATAATTCTTGGCAATCACCACATCGTATTTCTGAATTTTGCCATTGGGAGCATCCTTCCAAGTGGTCAACCCCATATGCTCTTTGCTGCTGTCGGCACGGCGATAGATGGTCTCTGCCGCCGTTTCGCCATGGATCGCCCAATGAAGCTGATTCTGCACCCGTGCGAAAAACAGCCTTGTCGTTTCTGCCTTGGCATCGTAGTCAATGCTGGTAGCATAGATGTCGGTAATCTTCTGGTAAAACCGCCGTTCCGAAAGGCGAATTTCACGGATGCGTTCCAGCTGTTCTTCAAAATAATCTTTTGTCAGAATAGTTCCGCCGTTTTTCAGGCGCTCGTCATCCATAGCAAAGCCCTTCACGGTAAATTCTTCAATGATACGGTTTGCCCACTTTCTGAACTGCACCGCACGGGGAGAATCCACCTTATTGCCCACAGCAATGATGGCGCTCAGATTATAGTGATTGGTGTTGTAGGTTTTGCCGTCCGCAGCAGTTATTCGAAATTTTCGAATAACTGAATTCTCGTCGATCTCTCCGTCGGCAAATATTTTTTTTAAGTGATAATTGATGGTGTGCGTTTCCACATTATACAGAAGTCCCATCATTTTTTGGGTCAGCCATACATTTTCATCGCAATATACTGCATTTACATCGCTTTCCCCGGTGGCGGTGATAAATGTCAGATATTCCGCAGCGGAGGAACGAACGATGCTGATTTCACGCTTATCCTTCTTCATCATCCCACCTCAATTTCTGCAATAATCTTTGCTATTTCATCACGAAGAACCTGCTCACGGGCAACGATTTTCTCGATCTCGGCATTGAGCTTTACAATGTCGATTTTCTCTCTGGTGTCCTCAGCTTCCACATAGGTGGAAACAGAGAGATTATAGTCATTGTCCGCAATTTCCTCATAGTTTGCCAGATGAGAGAAGTGTGCTTCCTCGGCTCGATTGGCAAATGTATCCACAATTCTTTCGATGTTCGCCTGTGTCAGTTTGTTGTTGTTCGTTACCTTGATACACTCGGCAGAAGCATCAATAAACAGCGTTTTGTTGTCAGCTTTGCCTTTTTTCAGCACCATAATGCAGGTCGCAATGGAAGTTCCAAAGAACAGATTGCTCGGCAGCTGGATAATGCAATCAATAAAGTTGTTGTCGATCAGATACTTTCTGATTTTCTGTTCTGCGCCGCCACGGTACATAATGCCGGGGAAGCAGACGATTGCTGCCGTGCCGCCTGTTGCCAGCCACGAAAGGGAGTGCATGATAAAGGCAAGGTCAGCTTTAGACTTCGGTGCGAGCACGCCAGCCGGAGAAAAACGAGGGTCGTTAATCAGCAAAGGGTTATCATCGCCAGCCCACTTGATGGAATAGGGCGGGTTGGAAACGATCAACTCAAACGGCTCATCGTCCCAATGCTGCGGTGCGGTCAGCGTGTCCTCACAGGCAATATCAAACTTATCAAAGCCAACATCATGCAGAAACATATTGATACGGCAGAGGTTGTAGGTCGTGATATTGATTTCCTGCCCATAAAAACCATTTCTGACGGCATCTCTGCCCAGAACCTTTTCGGCTTTCAGAAGCAGAGAACCAGATCCACACGCAGGGTCATAGACTTTATTGATTTCAGTTTTGCCCACCGTGCCAAGTCTGGTCAGCAGCTCGGAAACATCCGCAGGGGTAAAGAACTCGCCGCCGGATTTTCCTGCCCCGGATGCGTACATGGTCATCAGATATTCATAGGCATCGCCAAACGCATCAATATCATGATCTTTCACATCACCAAGGTTCATATCCGCTACGCCGTGCAGAAGTTTTGCAAGGCGTTCATTTCTCTTTGCAACGGTAGAACCGAGCTTATTGCTGTTCACATCAAAATCATCGAACAATCCGGCAAAGCTGCTTTCAGAAGAAGAACCTTTTGCAGAGCTTTCAATATGGTTGAATACACGCTCCAAGGTTTCGTTCAGGTTTTCATCGTTGTCGGCTTTGAGATTGACATTGCAAAACAGCTCGGACGGAAGAATAAAAAAGCCCTTTTCTTCTACCAATCCATCACGAGCTTCTTCAGCATCGGTATCGGGCATTTTGGCATAATCAAAATCGGTATTTCCGGCTTCCTGTTCGCCGGAATTGATGTAGTTGGTCAGGTTCTCAGAAATATAGCGATAAAACATGGTTCCGAGAACATAGTTCTTAAAATCCCAGCCGTCAACGGCACCACGAAGTTCATCAGCGATTGCCCATATCGCACGGTGCAGCTCGTCACGCTCCTGCTCTTTCTTTGTATCAATCATTGTTTCCGTTCTCCTTTTCGTTCGGTATAAATTCCAGAATATCGTCAACGCCGCAATCGAGGGCAAAACATAGCTTTTCAATGCTCTCCAATGAAACATATTGGTCTCTTCTAAGTCGGGTTAAAATGTTGGCACTAAAGCCTGCCTGTTCTGTCAATTCAGCCGTTGCAATACCACGGTCGATTAACAGATGAAATAGTTTTTTATACGTAACAGCCATAGTACCCTCCCGATTTAAGAATATCCTTGTCTATTGTATCACGATAATGTGAATTTTTCAAGCAGTCGGGATGAAATGTCGTGATTTAATCGTTTTGAAGCCGCAGAACCTTAAAAATGAGAAAATCGGTAGAAATACTCCTTGCTACGCAATAGCGGTCAAAACATCGAGTACAGCCCCGACGTTTTGACCGCATATCGCCCCTAAACGCTACATTATTTTGTTCGGCTCTGGAACCCGGTTTGCTTGGCGGTCTCGCTTGCTTTTCGTCTGCGTTCCTCGCTCATGGGCGGTTGCAGACGGATGGACAGCCGGGATTTGTCCAGCACATAGGAAACGCCGCCCTGCTCATGGGCCTTTTCCTGTCGGCAGAGGTCGGGGTACTTCTTGGCGAACAGCGCCAGCCGCTTTTTCAATCCGGCGTTGAAGGTGTAGATGCTTGCCGTGTCCTCGCCCTCGTTGAACAGAATGATGGTTTCCTTTTCATACTTCGTCAGTTTCGCCATAATCGTCCTCCATATCGTAACTGCTGATTTCTGCCAGCCGCAAAGTCAGTTCCGCTTCATAATAGCCGTCCATTTCCATACGGAGTGTGCGGTAGAAGCGGCGATACCAGTCGTGCGCTTCCTCGGTACTCAACTTGATTGCAAGGTCGTTGAACAGCTCTCCGGCAACAGGGTCGGGTGTGATTGCCGCCAGCAGTTGCAAGCGGTCAACCGTTGCCCCGTGGTTGGGGCAACCGAAGGTGTAAAGGGCTTTCTTCTCGTTGATGTTCAATTTCATAGTGTTTTCCTCCTTGATTTTTGATAAATGAAAAGCGGCAGGGACTTCACAAGGAAATACCTGTCGCTTTTGCTGCGGTATGAAGTTAGCGGGTCTGGACTTGGAATATCAGCAGTAAATCAACTCACGCTTGATGATTTCCTCGGCTCGGCTGCGGATGGAGTTCATGGACTGCACCCATAGCATCTGGTCGGACGCTTTCAGGGTTTCGTCTACGCCCTCGGCTTCCGCCATCTGCTCAATGATAAGACTGCATCTTTCCGTTGCCTGCTCGTTCAGATCGGCAAGGTAGGTGTGCAGTTCACCTGAGAGGACAAGGGTCGAATAGAGGGCAGGGCGGTACTGCCGCAGATATTCCCTGTGAAGATTGCCCCACTTGCCGATGGGACGGTGTTCCTCCGGCAGCTTCCAGTCCGGCACATAGTAATCGCCCACAAGAATGTAGTCGATGCCGTTTTCGTGGATTCTTGGCTTCAATTCTTTCATGCTGGTACTTCCTCCTGTCTTGCTTTCTTTTTGTGGTACTCGTCTCTGCGCTTGGCAAGGGTGGCTTCATATCGCCGGATGGCTTCGGGGTCTCCGGCTTCCGCATCGGCTTTCATTTTCTGATAGCATCTGACGGTAGCTTCACTCTGATATTTCCGTTTTTCTGCCAGTTTCCTTGCGGCTTCTTCATCGGTCTTGGCAAGCTCCGCAAGGGCTTCACGCTCCGCCTTGCGCTTGGCGGTTCTCGTCCTCGTATATTCAGCCTTGCGTTCTGCCATCATTGCGGCATATTCGGGGTCAGCCGCCATTCTCGCTTCCTCACGCTCCTTTTTGCGCTGTCTGGCTTCGGCTTCCTTGGCTTTCAGAGCTTCCCACGCCTTAGCGGCTTCCGGGTCGGTCTTTGCCTTTTCTTTCAGCTCGGCTCGTGTCAGCTTCTTTTTCCGGCTGTCCCGTTCCATCCGCTTGCGCTCCGTTTCAAGCATCTTTTCACGCTTGATGCGCTCCTTTTCCTCTAACCGGCTGATATATTCCGGGTCGGCTTCTCTGGCTTCCTGCAACTTCTGACGGTGTTTCCGGTTTCGCTCACGCTGAATTGCAAGGTGTTCCTCGTATTTTGCGGCCGCTTCGGGGTCTCCGGCTTCCGCAGCCGCCCGCAGAGCGTCCAGCTTCTGCTTTCTGCGCTCTGTCGATCGCTTGCCCTTTTCCTGCTTCTTCCGCTGTTGTTCGGCTTCGATGGCGGCGATGCGTTCTTCCTCGGAAACAGCTTCAACAGGCGGGTAGTAGTTGCCGATAAAATTGAAATGAATATCAATGTTCTGCTGGCGGTAGATAGTCCGTCCGCCTGTGGCTTCGTGAACCTCAATCCTGTCAATGAACGCATAGAGCATGGTATCGGTCAGTTCCTCGCAGTCCCGGTATTTCCTGACCAGAGCGATAAAACGGGATGCGTCCACCTGCTTGATCTCGTCCTGCTGAGCCAGACTTTCCAGCTCTGCAACACGCTTTTCCAGCACAAGCTGTTCTTCATCGTACTGCTGGATCATCCGCTGCGCCTGTCGCTCCGGCAACAGACCGCTGATTGCGCTGTCGTAGAGCTGCTGTATCCTTGCGTCCAGTTCAGCCATACGGGTTTTCGCTTCGTCAAGCTCCTGCTGTCCGTTGGCGGCTGACCTTGATCTGCTCTCGTTCCAGACGGCTTTCAGTTGAGAAACAAACTCCGCTTCGTTCTCAATGACATATTTGCTGACCGCTTTGATTGCCTGTAAGATTGCCGCTTCCAGCGCAGAAGTCTTGATAAAGTGGGAAACGCACTCACTGTTCTGATTTCGGTAATTGCCGCATTGGAAAGCGGAATCCGAATCATAGTGCTTTCCGCTGCGCTTTGCGTCCGGGCTGATAAAGCCCATCCGCGAACCGCAGTCCGCACAATAGACCAAGCCGGACAAGCGGTGGGAATACGTTCCGTTTGCCGCTCTCGGCTTTTTCTGAACACGGAGCTTTCTCGCCATATTCCATGTGTCCTGATCTATTATGGCTTCATGGGTATCGGGGAATATCATCAGCTCGTCCGGCGCTGCGGCTCTGCGCTGCTTCGTCTTGAAGTTCTCGCAGATGGATTTGCCCAGCACGGTATGACCGAGGTATTCCTGCCTGTCCAGAATATAGCCGACGGTGGTTGCGCTCCAACGGCAGGGGTCTATCGGCGCTTTGTGCCTGCAATTTTCGGGAGAATACTTTGCCGCATACGCAGACGGTATCAGCACCTTTTCCTCTGTAAGCATTTCGGCAATCGCCGTAACGCCGATACCCTGACTTGCAAGGCGGAATATCTTTCGGACGATTTCGGCAGCCGGTTCATCCACGACAAGGGTCTGCTTATCGCCGTTGGTTCTCTTGTAGCCGTAGGGGATGGAGCCGCTGCACCGCAAGCCGTCCTTCATTCTGGACTTAAAGACAGCCTTGATTTTGTTGCTGGTGTCCTTTGCGTAGTACTCATTCATGATGTTCAAAAACGGAGTGAAGTCATTGTCCTGCGGGGTGGCGCTGTCCACATTGTTGTTGACAGCTATGAAACGAACGCCCTTCTTCGGGAAAAGAATCTCCGTGTAATAGCCGACTTGCAGGTAATTTCTGCCAAAACGACTAAGGTCTTTTACAATCAGGACTTCCACATGACCTGCTTCGATTTCTTCCAGCAGGGTGGCAAAGCCGGGACGGTTGAAATTCGTACCCGAATAACCGTCGTCATAGAAATGGCGAATGTTTCTCATACCTTTCTGACGGGCATATTCTTCGAGGTATTTTTTCTGGTTCTGGATGGAGTTTGATTCCCCGGCCTGTTCATCGTCCCTTGACAGACGCTCATACAGGGCTGTGATTTTGATTTCTTCTTTCTTAGCCACGGTTTTGACCTCCCTTCTTCAAAGAAATCTTCGTTTGTGAAACGCTCCTTTTTTCTATCCTCTTATAGTATAGCCTTTCGGGTCAGTTACAACGTAGCTTGAGTGCATTTGCATTAAGTTGGGCTTCACAAAAAATCTCGTCTTGCCGCTGCCGCTTCCCCCGATAACAAGGATATTTTTATTCCTTGCATACTTCGGCTGCTTCGGGCGGCTGTTCATGGTAAGCCGTTCCGTCTGTGTCAGAAGCACGTTATTTTGAAATACCGGGTCGGTATAGGGCTTTATATCTTCGGCGTTGCCCCAACGGGCTGAACCGTATTCGATACCTTTTCGGTATTTCTTCGCGTTCTTGCCTTTGAAGTACACCATAAGCCGGATAAGGACAGCCCCCACAATACCGATAAGCAAATCCATAGGGGCAAGGCTCGGAAGCGGGGTTGCAAAGGCAGCGGAAAAGCCGTCTGCAAGGGAAAGCACCTTGCCGGAAAGGTCAGCCCCCGGCGCAAGGCGTACCGCTTGTCCGATTTTGTCAAAGAGATAGACAAAGAGCAGATAGGGGGCATTTAGGATAAGCAGCTTTTTAAGTTCCGGCTTCATAGCGATACCTCCCTGTCCTTTTTCTTCACTTTGTCCTTCTGTGCGTTCAGAGCTGCCGCCTTGTCTTTCAGAGTGGAAAGCAGCTTGCGGATAGAGGGCTTTTTATCCCTGCCTAATTTCTTTGCGGTAAATTCCCGGAACGCTTCGGTCATAACGTCAATATCCTTGCCCTTAAAAGACACAAGATAGGTCGGCGGCTTGCCGTTCTCAATCTTCTTGACGTTGTAATCAAGCCCGCTTTTCCTTGCGATAGGGTCAAAGGCTTTGATATTTTGGTCGGTAATCTCAATGTTGGAAACCTTTTCTCCCTGCTTCATAAGCTGCCGCATAGTGATTTTCCCATGCGGGGCTTTGGTTAGCTGCCCTTTGCCTTTGGCAAGCAGGGCTTTCATAGCCTTTTGCAGCACTTCGGCGGTCAGCTTAGATGTTTTGATTGCTAAAGACACGACTTTTTCATTGACTTCATCTTGCATGAAATCCCTCCTTTCATAGTTTGGTTAGGGTGGTGTGCCGCTTCGGGGCATAAAAATAAGGCGTACATTTTTCATGCCGCCTTTAGATACGCACCCGCAGCCCGTTCAAATCCGAAGCCCTCACACCGACAAGATACCAGTTGTCCCCGTACTCCATGCGGGTCGGCTTCCATTTGCCGCGTACAAACACTTCAAGGCAATCCCCACAATGCAATCCTCCGTAGTAGTCGTTAAGGTCAAAGCGAATGTCGTAACGGTCTGCCGTTTCATCAAAAATCAAAGCTCCTGTTTTCTGTGTCATATTAAAATCCTCCTGTTTTTTAATAGCCGCCGTACATATCGTGGTTGACAAGGGCGGTGTAATAGCTGTCAATGGTGTTGGGCGCGTTGAAAAGTACCGCTTTCAGATATTGCTTGATGTTACGGATTTTCGTGGTGTTCTCTTTCATGCAGTCAAAGACAAATTCAATGTGGCTGCTGTTCAGCTTCATAAACTTTGCTTTGACAAGCTCTGCCGGATAATCGTCCCCGGCGATACGAATTGTCTTTCGTTTGGTGCAGACAGTTTCAAGGATAAGGGACACAATCTCGTCCAAGCGTTCCCTGTCAATGTTGGTATGCTTGATAAAATGCTCATACTCGATATTGTCCTTGATGATTTCCTCATACACGCTGTATGCGTCTGCCGCTTCCGTTCCTTTCCGTTCCGGCTCTGCCGTTTCTTCCCTCAAAGGAGAGGGGTTAGGGGAAAGGATAGGAATGGAATGGTTACTTGATAAATCCGTATTTGATTTTTCTTTTTTTGGTAAGTCAGTCTTTTGTATATCTTTATTTAATTGCATTGGATTTTCCAACGTAGGTTTTTCCTGCGTAGGATTTTCCAATGTTGGATTTTCCAATGTAGGTAAATCCAAGTTAGGCGGCTGCTCATAGATGATGTAATCAGTTCCCCGCAAGCGTCCTTTCTCGTCGCGCTCCCTTGAACGCTGAATATATCCGGCTCTTTCAAGCTCCCGGACAGCTTCGCGGATAGCGTCGATTTTTTCCCGGTTGATATAGGACAGTCCCGCAAGGGTATAGTCCCAATCCTCCGGCAAGGACAGCATTTGCGATAACAGCCCTTTTGCCTTTAGGGAAAGTTCTTTGTTGCGTAAATGGTGGTTGCTCATAACCGTATATCCTGTGTTTCTCTCCACGCGGAAAACTGCCATAGCTTCATCAACTCCTTTGCTGCATATTTGTTACGCGGTAGAACAGCGATTTTAAGGGTTTAGGTATCAATCCCTTACCCTGTGAAAACCGTACCCGCAAAGCCTTGTGTAGCAAGACTCTTTTTGCCCCTACTGCGTAACATGAGGGTAAAAAAATAGCGGCGTTCCTTGTTTCCCGGTTGGGATAAGGTAACGCCGCCAGTGCGGTGCTATATGAAATTGTGTGATTGCCGACGTGCCGCGCCGCCAGTGCGTCGCGTTTGTATTGGGTTGTTTCATGCTCGCAAGATGTTCCGGCATATCAAGGCGCAATCCGTTAAAAGTAGTAAATTGGTAGTAAAATCAATCTGAAATCCTGCGAATGTGCTTGTATTTCAAGGGTTTTTCGGGATAATCAAAATTTTTCCTTAAAACTGTGTGGCTTTTTGCCCAAACGCATTACATAGCCGTCCGATTTTTCGGGCGGCTAAATTTACGAAAAGGAGGAACCCCAAATGGCAAATTGCAAAGTGATCGCTGTCGCCAATCAAAAGGGCGGCGTCGGCAAAAGCACCAGTGTCTATTGCATCGGTGCGGGGCTGGCTATGGACGGCAGGAAGGTCCTGCTGGTGGATGTGGACCCGCAGGGAGATCTCACAAAGATGCTGGGCCAGCGCAAGCCTCACGACCTGCCCCATACCCTGTCCGAGCAGATGAACGCCGTTGTACAAAACCAGAGTGGCCCGGAGCACCCGGAAATTCTGCACCACCCGGAGGGCTTTGACTTCGTTCCCGCCAACCGCAGATTGTCGGCGGTAGAGGTGGGACTGGTCAATGTTATGAGCCGGGAAACCGTGCTCAAGCGCTATCTGGAGGGCATCAAGGGAAATTACGACTATGTGCTGCTGGACTGCCGCCCGTCGCTGGGGATGCTGGTCATCAACGCTCTGTCGGCTTCGGACTATGTGCTCATCCCCGTACAGGCGGACTATCTGGCCGCCGAGGACATGACGGAACTTGTGGGCACGGTGCAGAGCATCCGACAGCAGATCAACCCCAAGCTGAAAATCGGCGGCGTATTCCTGACGATGGCCAACGACACGAACTTCCGCAGAGATATTGTGGCCGGGGTCAAGGAGAATTTCGGCAAATACCTGCCCGTGCTGGAAGCCGTCATTCCGTCTACCGTGCGGCTGGCGGAGATCAGCACGGCAGACAAGAGCATTTTCCGACACGAGCCGAACGGACGTGCGGCCAGAGCCTACGGCACGCTGGTGAAGGAGGTGGAAGGCATTGGCGAAAAGCAACGCATCCAGCCTGCTGACATCGCTCGATAGCCTGTTCACCACACAGGAGCAGCGGGACGCAGCCAAGCGGGATGTGGTGCTGGACCTTCCGCTGGACCAGATTGGTGACTTCCCAAACCACCCCTTCAAGGTAAAGCAGGACGAGGCCATGTTGGAAATGGTGGAGAGCGTGCGGCAGTATGGCGTCTTGGTGCCGGGGCTTGTGCGTCAGCTGGAGGACGGCAGCTATCAGATGGTATCGGGGCACCGGCGCAAGATGGCCAGCGAACTGGCAGGACGGGACACGATTCCCTGCATTGTGCGCGACCTCACGGATGACGAAGCCGTTATTATCATGGTGGACAGCAATCTCCAGCGCGAGCGTGTATTGCCGTCGGAAAAGGCGTTTGCGTACAAAATGAAGCTGGATGCCATGCGAAGGCAGGCGGGTAGACCGAGTAAAGAAAATTCATCCCCAGTGGGGATTGATTTTCGCGGAAAGCAAAGTCTTGATATTATGAGCGAAGAAAGTGGTGATAGCAGAAACCAAATTCACAGATTTATCCGCCTCACCAACCTCATCCCGGAAATTCTGGACATGGTGGATGACGGTCGGATTGCCTTTCGCCCTGCGGTGGAGCTTTCTTACCTTACCGAAAAGGAGCAGAGCGCGCTTTATGACACCATGGGACGCGAGGACTGCACGCCGTCGCTTGCACAGGCCATTAAGATGAAGGCGTTCAGCCGAGACGGAAAGCTGACCGATGCGGTGATCCTGTCCATCATGGAGGAGGAAAAGCCCAACCAGAAGGAACAATTTCGGATACCCAAGGAGCGTATCAGCAAATATTTCAAGCCGGGGACGCCCGCACGGACTATGGAGGATACGATCATCAAGGCATTGGACTATTACAGAAAGCGGCAGCGGGAGATGGAACGCTGAATCTTCCACCCAGGGGAAAGTCTGCCCATCGGACGGGCCGTGTGCCGGGGCCGGTTTTGCCGCTTCCCCCTCTCCACACCTCACCCCCTTCCTACCGGCTGTACCGGCTGAAAAAGAGATTATCTCACAAGTCCATATCGTACAGAAAGCAGCATCCTTTTCCGGATGGTGCTTTTTATTTTTACTCTTAGGAGGTCTAACAAATGAAAAAACTCTATCGCAGAAGCATTTCCGGGCTGTTGGCTCTGCTGATCTGCTTCACCGCCATCCTCGGCAGCGGCATGACGGCCTATGCCGCCGCATTCACCGGAGAAACTGCGGATTCGTACTCGGTGGCATTCCCCAGAGACGGCGACGCCAATCTGGATTACAGCGGCACTTGGGGCCACGACGAGCTGCACTACATGAACGGCTGGACATCCGGCGAGGCAACATGGATGACCACGCTGCACACCATCGGCTCCTTCGACGGCCCGGCCTGCTACTGCATCGAGCCAGGCGTTCCCCGAAACCTGTACCGTTCCTACGAAAGCTATGGGGAGGACTATTGGGACACCTTCCCCGCCGAATATAACCGCACCATTGATGGCCGAACCATGAAAACGCTCCTTGGCCGCATCATGCAGTACGGCTATCAGGGAAATCTCTCCCTCGACTGGCGCTCTCAGAACAAGGCCGACGCCGACAAGCTGGCCCACATGATGGCCACGCAGGTGCTGGTGTGGGAAACGGTGGTCGGGGAGCGGGATGCGGACTTCAATCACGTTGACCCCGGCAGCGCCGATGCCGTGAAGTCCGTCTACCGCACCTCCCATCCGCTCTATAGTCGGTTCTCTGCCTACTACGACAGCATCGAGGCCAGCGTGAAAAAGCACACCGTCGTCCCCAGCTTCATGGACCGCAGTGAGGAAGCTGCACAGACGGTTGAACTGAGTTGGGACGGCGGCCGCTACACAGCTACCCTGACGGACACCAACGGCGTTCTGGGCGAATATGCCTTCTCTTCGGCCCAGTCGGATATGACCTTTGCAGTCGATGGGAACGACCTGACTATCTCTGCCGAGACGGCTTCCGCAGATGGTGTGACCATTACTGCCGTCAGAAACAACACCCGGCAGGGCGTGCTGGTCTGGAGCGACGGCCACTATGGCCCAGACGGCACCATGCAGGATGTCGTCACCTTCCGGGATACCGTCAGCGACCCCATGTACGCCTACCTGCACCTGAAGGTCGGCTATGGCAGCGTCAAGATCATCAAAACCAGCGAGGACGGCGAGGTGTCCGGCATCTCCTTCACCGTTTCCGGCAACGGTACGGAGCAGACTGTGACGACCAATGCAGACGGCGAAATGCAGCTCGATGATCTCCGCCCCGGCGTTTACACCGTAACAGAGCAGAGCAATGACCGGTATGAACCCCAAGAGGTGCGCCAAGTGACCGTGATCTCCGGTCAGGTCGCCACCGTGGCCTTCCACAACATGCTGAAACGGGGCAGTCTGGAGGTAGTCAAGACCGCCGAGGACGGCCTGAACGAGGGCGTGAAGTTCCATCTGACCGGCACCTCCCTTGCAGGGCTTTCGGTGGACGAATACGCCGTGACCGGCAGCAACGGAAAAGCTGTGTTCTCCGACGTGCTCATTGGCACGGACTACATCCTCTCCGAGGTGGATACGGACATCCGTTATGTTGTCCCGGAGGACCAGACAACAGCGGTGGAGTGGAACACGGTCACGCAGGCGGAGGTCCGCAATGTGCTGAAAAAGTGGAGCGCCACCGTCACCAAGCGGGACGCCGAAACGGGTCTGCCGCAGGGAGACGCAACCCTTGCCGGTGCCGTCTATGGCGTTTACAGAGGTGAGAAGTTGGTGGACACCTACACCACCGACGAAAGCGGCCAGTTCACCACCACGGATTATGTTTGCGGCGAGGATTGGACCATCCGGGAACTCTCCCCCAGCGAGGGCTATCTGCTGGATGATACCGTGTACCCGGTCGGTGCAGAGCCTCAGCGCTATACGGCAGAATATAATCCCATTGCGCTGGATGTGACCGAACAGGTCATCCGGGGCGGCGTGAACCTCACAAAGGTGGACAAGGACTACCCGGAAAACAAGCTGGAGGGAGCCGTGTTTGAGGTCTACCGTGACAGCAACCGCAATCAGGAGTTGAACGACGAGGACGAACTGCTGGGCACGATGGAGGACCTGGGCGGCGGCGAGTATGCACTGACTGGCCTCTGCTACGGCGGTTATTTTGCAAAGGAAACCAAGGCCCCGGAGGGCTTTTATCTGGACGAGAGCGCCTACTACTTTGCCATCACCACGGACGGCGAAACCGTGACCGTGGAAAATGAAGCCGGAAAGGGCTTTCTCAATGCGGCGCAGGTGGGGTCTCTTCGGATCGTCAAGACCTCCTCGGATGGGAAGCTGGCGGGCTTTTCCTTCCGTGTTACCGGGGCCAACGGCTATGACCAGGTGTTCCAGACCGATGCGGAAGGTGTCATTCTCATCGAGGGCCTGCGTATCGGGGACTACACCGTATCCGAGGTGCGGGACGGCAGTTCGGACGGGTATCTCCTTCCGGCTGACAAGACGGCATCCATTTTTGAGGGAGCCGTGACGGAGGTGGAGATGCACAACGAAAAGAAGCCCACGCCGAAGGTGCCGCAGACAGGAGATAGCAGCCATGCGGCGCTGTGGCTGGCCCTGCTGGGCCTTTCCGGCATCGGCGCTGTGACTGTGCTGCTGATGCGCAAGCGTAAAAAATAAGCGCCAAGGGGCGGCCAGATCGGCCGCCCTTTTTTCTATGGGAAAGAAAAGTTTTTCGGCGTGAACCAACAATAACAGGATGGTATTTGTGAATAAATGGCTATACTGTTTGTGTGCCATCTACTCAATTGTTTCGTATTCACTTGACAAGTTTCAGTTTTAACGGTACAATTAAGAAAAAGTGAAACAAAAGGCGGAAGCGAAGGAGTCTTTCTGATATGCTATCTTTCCTTAAATTAGTATTCGGCCCCGATATTACAGTGAAGGGATTCGACTACACGGATGACACGCCCTACTATATCAAGGACGGATATACCCCCCAATTGTTAAGTTGGGGAGACCATGCGTGTGTTCTTTTGAAGCCAAATGGCTCTTCTTGGCGATTGCCTACATTAAAAAAGCAGTTGAAGAAGTTTCAGGAACTTTGTTCTCTTCCCTGTGCACTGTGCTTAGACAACCTGTCTGCGTTACAACGACGGAGTATGCTGGAAGAACACATCCCGTTTGTGTCTCTTTCGCAGCAGGTGTACCTTCCGTTTTGGGGGTGCGCTTTTCATGAGCAATTCAAGGCGGACGCTGCCATTATGGCAAAAATGGCACCCGGTACACAGCTTGTATTTCTATATTTATACTATGCAGAGAATACTGGGTCCGTAAATCTGACACAGATTGCAAAGGCACTTTCGCTCTCAAAGGCGACCTGTACAAGGGCAATCAATGACCTCTCTGCTTCGGGTCTGATCTCGCAAACAGCAGAAGGCACGAATAAATGGATCACAACGGCATACACCAAATCAGAACTTTTGGAAAAAGCATACGGGCGACTGAAAACGCCTGTTGATCGAATTCTTTACGTAAAAGGAACCGCCCAAATCGAGCATCCAATTGCAAGTGGAATACGGGCGCTGGCACGGCAATCCATGATTGGGGTAAACGATCAGGATGGTGCTATTGCGATTTCCAAAAAGGAGGCGGCAAAAATCCCAGCAGAAGATATCTGCACAAAACAGTATTTTGAAGACTTTGGCGGTGCTGTTATTGAAGTGTGGTCCTATGACCCGATCATTTTGGAGAGAGACGGCTGTGTAGATGACATTTCATTGCTGCTCAGCATGGACAACGACCCAAACGAACGAGTTCAGACGTGCTTGGATGAAATTCGGCAAAAGCACGGACTACCAATCAAAGAGGAAGAATAAAGGAGAACGAAATGGTAAATGGCATAGATATATTCCGAGAGCACTTCAATCATTTTAAGGAGCAATATACTGTAATTGGAGGCTTTGCCTGTGATCTTCTGATGAACGATGCAGGACTTGATTTCAGGCAAACCGTTGACATCGACATGGTGCTGATCGTCGAGGCTTTAACGACAGACTTTGCAAAAGCCTTTTGGGCTTTTATTGAAGCTGGTGGCTATCAGGCCAGGCAACGCAGTAACGGTCAACCGGAGTTCTATCGTTTTGTGGACCCAACGAACCCTGCTTACCCCAAGATGATTGAATTATTTTCAAGGCCACAAAGCAATGTGGTCTTGCAGCCAGATACACACTTGATGCCGCTGCATATTGATGATGAAGTTTCCAGCTTGTCAGCGATTTTGCTCAATGATGATTATTACCACTTTCTTCTGGATGGACGAACAGTTACAGATGGTATCTCCATATTAGATGCTGAACATATTATTCCGCTGAAAATGAGAGCTTGGCTGGATTTGAAAAGCAAGAAAGCAGAAGGAATCCATGTAAACGCACGTGACATCAAGAAACACCGTCTGGATGTGTTTCGCCTGTTCCAACTTGTACGGGAAAATCAGAGAATACCTGTCCCGCAGTCTATAATGGAGGATATTACTCGGTTTATAGCACAAATGCGGCAGGAGGACATTCGTTTAACGGATATAGGTATTCGCCGCTCGAAAGACTCTATTCTGGATATTTATAGTCAAATGTACATTACAGAATAAAAGCGCCGCCCCCATGCTGAACATTCAGTGTGGGGGCAGTTTCATGGAGTGGAACAAATCGTCGCAGTGTCGGTCTTGTGTTTGCACTCCTGCATTTCCAAAGAACGAATCCCAAGGGGGCGGCCGGATTGGCCGCCCCTCTTTTACATACCGAATTGAAAGGAGACGGAATGGGTATGAGCAATCAAACGGAAGAAAAGGATCTGTTCCATGCGGTATCCCTGTCCGGCGGTAAGGACAGCACCGCTATGCTGCTGCTCATGGTTGAGCGAGGGCTGCCGATCCATGCGGTCCTGACGGCAGATACGGGCATGGAATTTCCGGAAATGTATGAGCATCTGCAAAAGCTGGACGACTATCTGTTTGCAGAGCGAGGGCTGCATCTGACGTGGCTGCGCCACCCAAAGGGCTTTGAGTGGCTGATGTTTGAGGAAAAGAAGCAGCGATCAGCCAGCATTGAAAACCGGCAGCGGCTGGGTGTTTCTCTATACGGAAACGGCTGGCCCGGTCCCCGTGTGCGCTGGTGTACGGGGCAGCTGAAAACGCATCTCATCCATAAGGAGATCAACCGGCTGAAAGGACAATACCGGGCCGTGAGTTATGTGGGTATCGCCGCAGATGAGCCGAAGCGCATCAAAAGCGAGCGCTATCCGCTGGTGGATTGGGGAATCACGGAGAAGGAAGCCCTGCAAATTTGCTATGACCGGGGCTATGACTTCGGTGGGCTGTATCAGATTTACCACCGCTGCTCCTGCTGGTGCTGCCCGTTGCAGGGCATTGGGGAGCTGCGAAAGCTCCGGCAGTATCACCCGGAGTTATGGGAGCGGCTGCGGGAAATGGACAAACGTGCGTTGGCACAGTTCGGTCCCGGCCCGCTGGGACAGTTCAAAAAGGATTGGACCGTTGAGCGGTTGGAGCAGCGATTTGCAGCGGAAACACAGCAGCTTTCTATTTCATCCTCGCAGAAGGAGCGTGAACGATGATGTATCGAGAACCAAGTGATTCCCCTTGGGGCGTTGTTGTGCGGTGCGATACCCTTTGCACCGGTGTGTATAGCGTGTCCACGGCAGGCCACGGCGGCATTATGGTCCAAACCGACGCAGCTCGGCGGCTGCTGTCCCCGGAGGCCCAGGCCGTCGGCTTTCAGGCAGGCAGGTATCTGAATTTTGAAGAGGACTGCGATGCGCCGGTGGTCCTACGGGAACTGGTGGACAGCGGCATTATCGCACCCCGGACGGATAACTACTTCCGCCCCGGCGAGTATGAAGCCTGCATTGACAGGAGCCTGCAGCGCTGGAACCCGGCTTATTGGCGTGCACGGCAGAAACGGCTCTCTGTACAGGCGGCAAAAGCGACAAAGGAGCGTGAACGGTAATGGACTTTGAGATCGAGATCATGACCCAGGCAGAGCGCAGCTACTGTTATACCGGCAGCCAGCAACTCGACAAACAGACCGGCTGCATCGGTCATTTGCGGGGCGATATGGACAGAAGCGGGAAAGGTTTTTTCACCTCATGGGAGGATCATTGCGGGGAGCTGAAAACACAGGCGTTCAAGGATGAGTTTGATGATTTTATCAATGCCCTGCGTTTTGACGAGCGCTATGACGGCATTTTCAAAAACCGCAGCAGCCTTTCCCGATACTGCTATGAACACAAAGAAAGTGTGTTTGCCGAGGATTTTATTCCGCAGTACGGATTCCGGGTGGATACGCCGGAGTATGCCTATCTGCTGCGGCTGAATCCCATGCAGGGCGATTATAACCTGTATATCTACTGTTATCGCCGGGAAGCACTGGACCGGCATTTGAAAAACGCCGAGCGTGGCATCTGCTTTGTGAACCCGCAGGGAAAGACCCTGTTCCACATCCCGGACGGGGACAGCATCCGTGTAATTCGGCCGGATGGCACGCAGCGTGACCACGCCTGCCGGTATATCGACGACCACCGGGCCGAAATCGGCAGCGGGCATTTGTATGGCATGGCGCAGTTTGCCCAGCAGATGGAGCAGACGGGCAGCACCTTCGTGCCGCTTCGCTCGTCACTCCCGAAGCAGTGCTACTCACTCCTGCTGGATACCGGAAATGTGGTGATCCTGAAACGGGGCGAAACCGGCTATTACAAGACGGACATTCCCCACACCTCAAAGGAGGAAGCCCGTGCGCTGGTGGAGGAATATAACCGCAAACTGGGCGTGACCCGTGCCCAGGAGGAGGCCATGAAGGGCGGCTCCATGTTCGGCTTTGACAAGCCCATTGCCGACCCCGCCAACTACGATGCACAGGGACAGCCGCTAAAGCGCCGGGAGAAAGACCGAGGTGACACAAGATGACCGAGCAGAAACATATTATCTGGAGCAGCGATCCGGACTACGAGGACTGGCGGGCGGATCTGGAGGAGCAGTACCCCGACCTCTCCGAGCAGGAACGGATGGAATTGATGGTCGAGCAGAACAACGACTATCTCGATGACGAGCGGTGCAATCTGAACATTCAGCTCTCCCGCCCCATTCTGCTGATCGCAGACATCGGCCGATGGGATGGGCGGTATCCCGGTTATGCCGAGATCAAAAGCGGCAATATCCGCGATTGCCTGTATTCTGAGATGGACTATTCCACATGGTATGTAAACCGGCTGGGCGATCTGCGCTGCGATGCCGTACATCACGACGGCACGAACCATTATCTCTACCGTGCCTACAAGGAGAATGTGAGCGAAGCACAGATCGACCGGCTGAAAGAAAAGCTGTACAGCGGCACCGCCACCCGCGCCGATGTGACCCGTGTGACAAAGCGCCTGGGCGACGAGATCGGGCGGGTCTACGGCTGGCGGTTTCCGCCCGTCCGGGAAGCGGCGCGAGAAAGATAGGAGGAAAACGGTATGTCTGTTGATGCAAGAAAAGAACGCTTTGAGCTGGTGGAGGTGTTTGACCGTCCCATGCTCTTTACCTGCCTGCGGGTAGACCGAAACACGGTGCCCAAGGGGCTGTATCTCTATGAGGTACGCAATGACGACGATCAGTGCGGGATCCCCGTGGAGATCGGCCGCTGGATCATGGTTAACCACTGGGGAACGCTGCTGTCTGCGACACCCATCAAGCTGGAGCCGAACCGGTACAATAACAACGCCTACCGCCATATCGACCCGGAAAACGACTGGAACTACACCGGCGATCTGTGTTCGGCCAGGGAATATATGGATAAATACCTGCTGAAAAAGGACAGGGAAAAACCAAAGGAAAGATAGGAGGTGCTGCCCATGGCACGCAGATTTCAGGAGATCACGGAGGTTTACCGGCAGGAGATCGCCGCACTGGCCCGCGCAGACCGGTGGACGGCATTTCTGCGCTCTGCCTGCCGGAATTATAAGCTGCCCTTTGAGGAGCAGGTGCTGGTACACGCACAGCGCCCGGACGCAACGGCTGTGTTGGAGATAGAGCGCTGGAACCGTCAATTCGGCCGATGGGTCAATAAGGGTGCTACCGGCATTGCCGTATTTGATCGGGACTATCCGGGGCGCACGCGCCTCAAGTATTATTTTGATATATCCGACACCCACGAAAGCCGTTTGTCCCGCCCCGTGCCGCTCTGGCAGGTGCCTACCGAGCAGGAGCCGGATGTGATCGAAGCATTGGAAAACCGATTCGGTGCGCTGGACGATAAAGGCACATTGGAGGAAGCCATAGTATCCGCCATGGAAAACGCTGCGGCGGACAATATGACGGACTATCTTGATGATCTGCAGAATTGCCGGGACAACAGCCTTCTGGAAGAACTGGACGAGCTGAATTTGTCGGTTCTCTATCGCCGTCTGCTGGAGAACAGTACGGCGTATATGTTGATGTGCCGCTGCGGGCTGGAACCGGATGAATATTTTGATCCGGAGGATTTCTCCGAGGTGTTCAATTTCAATACCCCGGAAACGCTGAACGCCCTGGGCGTGGCCACACGGGATATTGCCGAAAGCGGTTTGAGCGCCATCGCATTGACCGTCCGAAGCCGTCAAAAGCAAATTCGCACAATTGCACAGGCACCGGAAAATGAGTATCCTATAGACAAGCAAACAGAAACACAGACCGAAAGGAGCGAAAACCATGGAACTGACATACACGATGAAGGACGGCTACCGGCTGCCGGATCTGCTGCCGCCGCAGGAGCCGGAAACAGCCCTTGGGAAATACGGCCTGCTGCGCCGGAGGTATCTGAAGGAGCACCGGAAGGTGCTGTTCACGAACCTGCTGACATCGGGCAGGCTGAACGAGCATCTGGCGGAGATCGACCGGACGGCGCGGCAGCGCGTGGAACAGACGGTGACGGCGATGGCTCAGGCCGAGGGCGTGACGGAGGAGCTGAAAGCCGCCGACCCGATGAAGTGGGTGGGGCTGATGAACAACCTGAGAAACGCCGCCGAGGAGACAGTGCTGGCGGAGCTGATCTACAGCTGAACACCGAACCCGAAGAAGCGGACAGTGCGGAGGAAGCAACCTCTGAGCTGCCCGCTTTTTTGGATGAAAAGAAAATTTTCGCCATCATTGAAAACCGCAATGATGATCTGATCTACAAGAAGGCACAGATTGAACTGTTTTTCCTGTCACATCCGGACGAGGCCGAGCGTGCCGAATATCTCCGCTCGGCATATCAAGACCGTTTCACCGAGATCCTTGCAGACGGAGCGCGGCTGGGGTATCGTCCGCAGAAAAACGGTCTGCTCATGTGGGAGGGTGCATATCTTTCCCGTACCAGCGAAAGCGTTTTTTCATGGAAGCTGGTGGCAGGCTTTACGGCACAGCTCATTGACAAACGGGAATACTATGTCAACACCGAGATCAAACCGTTTGTGCCGATGGAATCACAGCAGCTTACGCTGTTTGATATGCCTGCGTTCGACCAACCGGAGGATACACCGGTCGCACCACTGTTCTCCCATCCCAAGCTGCCGCAGCAGATCATGGATGAAGCCCTGTGCGTAGGAGCCAACGATGAGCATAGCCGGCTGATCATCTGCGCTTACTTTATGAAGGATAAGCCGGACAACGCCGCATTCCTGCAAAAACACTACGGAGAAAACGGTGCGGGCTTCTATTTTGGCGGAGAGAAAGTTTCGCTTTGGTATGACGCCGAGGGGATGCGTATTGCCCGCGGCAGCACGGCACAGCGGAGCAATTCCACGCTGATCTCCTGGGAGGAAGCGGCAAAGCGTATCCGGGAGCTGCTGGAGTTGGGGCGGTATATGCCGCAAAGTGAACTCGATGAGGTCGATCACTACGAGCGGATGCGGCTTGCTGACAGCATTGCCTACACCAGCCGGGACATGACAGCAGAAGCAAGAAACGCGGGATTTCTGCCGCTGGCCATGCTGGCGCAATCCGTCAAGGGCGGCTATCCGGAAACGCAGAAGCAAATTTATGAGCTTCTCTGTGCGCCGGATACGCTGCAAAAGTGCGTGGACGAATGGACGGCGTTCAACGCTGCGCTGGATGCCGGGCAAGACCTTTTGCGTTTTCGCTTTTATCGTCCGAAAGAGATACTGGAGCGGCTCCGTGATCTACAACGGGAGCCGCTTCATTTTACCGTTGCCGACGGGTTTGCTCCCGACCGGCAATTTTTTATTTCCGCCGATGAGGTGGACAAGGTGCTGCGCGGCGGCAATCACAGCACCGATTATCGCCTCGGTGTGTATGCCTTTTATGCTACCCACAAAGATAAGGCCGAGCGCGAAAAATACCTCAAGAATTATCACGGCGAATACAGCGGTCACAGCGGTGGGAACGACAACCTCACCCACGCCCGCGGAAAGGGCATCGAATTCAGTCACGGCAGTATCACGGCCCCCTATGCCAAGGTCACGCTGAAATGGCCGGAGGCGGCCAAACGCATCGGGGAGCTGATCTCCCAGAACAAATTTCTCTCAGATGCCGACTGGGCGGCCATGCCGGAGTATGAGCGGAAACAGCTGGCCCGGAAGATCGTCAACTTTTTCATGGATACACCGGACGATGTGGTGCGGCCTTTTTCGCAAAACGCCATTGCGGACTATTGGGAGTGCGTAAAGGCTGTGACCGTTCAGCTCTCCGACGCCGACCGCGTGCAGGAAATTTATCAGAATATGCTCCCTGCCTGGGAAGCCACGAAAGAGGAGGATCGGCACTATACCCTGCGAAAGCAGGGCATAGAAGCCATGCGTGCCTATCTGGACGGCACCTATTCCGTGTTTGGCCTTGGGAAAACCCTGCAAACGCCAACGACCGAGGCCGTTTCCGAACGGCCGGCAGCAGAACCGGAGGTATCGGAGCCGGAACCGCCCATAGCGGAAGCGGAAACCTCAGAGATAGAACCGGCATTACCTGCCGAAGAAAAAGCTGTGCTCACAGCGCCGCAGCCCAAACGGGAGCGTATGCGGTTTGCACCGCTCTATCCGGAAATACCGACCGGGCAGCGGCACGACTTTCACATCACGGATCGGGAGCTGGGCGTGGGCAGCAAGGCGGAAAAGTATGCGTCCAATGTGGCGGCGATCCGCACTCTGCAAGCAGTGGAAAGCGAAAACCGGCTGGCGACGCCGGAGGAACAGGAAACCCTTTCCTGCTATGTGGGCTGGGGCGGCCTTGCCGACTGCTTCGATGAAAAGCACAGCCGGTACGCCGAGCTGAAAGCGCTGCTCACCGAGGAGGAATATGCCGCCGCCCGTGCCAGCAGCCTGACCGCTTTTTATACCCCGCCCGTTCTCATCGACGCCATCTACCAGGCGCTGGCACAGATGGGCTTGGAAAGCGGCAACCTGTTGGAGCCTGCCTGCGGCATTGGCAACTTTATGGGAATGCTGCCGGACAGCATGAGGGATTGCAAGGTCTACGGCGTGGAACTCGACAGTATTTCCGGCCGCATCGCCCGACAGCTTTATCAGAACAGCCGGATCGCTGTCACCGGCTATGAAAAGGCGGAGATACCGGACAGCTTTTTTGACGCAGCAGTGGGCAATGTGCCGTTTGGAAATATCAAGGTCGTTGACCGGCGCTACGACAAGCATCACTGGCTCATTCACGACTATTTTCTCGGAAAGACGCTGGACAAGATACGTCCGGGCGGCGTGATCGCCTTCATCACCTCAAAGGGCACGATGGACAAGGAAAGCCCTGCCGTGCGGAAATATCTGGCCCAGCGGGCCGACCTCATCGGGGCGATCCGCCTGCCCAATACGGCCTTCAAGGCCAGCGCCGGAACAGATGTGACCAGCGACATTCTCTTCCTCCAGAAGCGTGACCGCATTGTGGACATCGAACCGGATTGGGTGCATCTGGACACGGATGAAAACGGCATCCGCATGAACAGCTATTTCGTCCGGCATCCGGAAATGGTGCTGGGCGAGATGGCCATGGAGAGCACTCAATACGGCATGGACAGCGTGTGCAAGCCCTATGAAAATGCCGATCTTGCCGATCTTCTGAGCGAAGCGGTATCGGGGCTTCATGCACAGATCCCCACCTATGAGCAGGACGGGCCGGAGGAGGAAGATTTATCCATTCCCGCCGACCCAAATGTGCGTAATTACAGCTTTACCAGCGTAGACGGCAAGCTGTATTTCCGCATTGACAGCCGCATGGAGCCGGTCGAACTGCCGCTGACCACCGAGAACCGAGTGCGCGGCATGATCGCCCTGCGGGACTGCACCCGTCAGCTCATCGAGTACCAGGCGGAGAACCATCCCGATGAGATCATCCGGCGCGAGCAGGAGAAGCTGAACGGGCTGTACGATGCCTATGTCAAAAAATACGGGCGGCTTTACACCCGTGGCAACAACCTTGCCTTTTCGGATGACAGCAGCTATCCGCTGCTGTGCTCGTTGGAGGTGCTGGACAACGAAGGCAATTTCGCCCGCAAGGCGGATATGTTCACCAAGCGCACCATTCGCCCGCATGAGACGGTCACGCAGGTGGATACGGCATCGGAGGCGCTGGCGGTATCTCTCTCCGAAAAAGCGCAGGTGGATCTCGGCTTTATGTCGGAGCTGTCCGGTAAAAGTGAGGACGAGCTGGTGCAGGAGCTTTCCGGGGTCATTTACCGGAATGTCCGTTGCGGTCTTACACCGGAGGAGATCAGTCCGGTGCAGTTTGATCTGGCGGCATATCCCTATGTCACTGCTGAGGAATTTCTGTCCGGCAATGTGCGCAAAAAGCTGCGTATGCTGCAGGCGCTGCAAGCAGCGCTGCCGGCCGAAAAGAAAGATGCGCTTGCCGGGTATCTCTCCGCCATGGAAGCTGTGCAGCCGACAGAGCTGACCGCTGCGGAGATCGGTGTGCGGATCGGTGCATCGTGGGTGCCTACCGATGTCTATCAGCAGTTTATGTTCGAGCTGTTCGGTACCAGCGTATACGCCAGGCAGAGAATGCGGGTCGTTCGCTCCGAACACAGCGGAGAATGGAACATCAGCAACAAAAGCATGGACGGCGGCAACATCAAAGCCGTCACCACCTACGGAACCAAGCGTATCACGGCGTATCACATCCTGGAGCAGACGCTGAATCAGCGGGTGGTCAAGGTGTTCGACACTGTTGTGGAGGACGGCAAGGAGCGGCCGGTGCTGAATGTGAAGGAAACTGCCATCGCCCAGGATCGGCAGGAGCTGATCAAGTCCAAATTTGCCGATTGGCTGTGGCAGGACATTGACCGGCGCGAACGGCTGTGCCGCATCTATAACGACACCTTCAATTCCATCCGACCGCGGGAGTACGATGGCAGCCACATCCGCTTTGTGGGGATGAACCCGGAGATCAGCCTGCGAAAGCATCAGGTGAACGCCATCGCCCATGTATTGTACGGCGGCAATACGCTGTTGGCACACGAAGTCGGTGCAGGGAAAACCTTTGAAATTGTTGCCGCCGCTATGGAAATGAAGCGTCTGGGGCTATGCACCAAGTCGCTGATCGTGGTGCCCAACCACATCACGGAACAGTGGGCGGCAGAATGGCTTCAGCTCTACCCAGCCGCTAACATTTTGGTAGCTACCGAACGCGATTTTGAAAAGCGCAACCGCCGCAGGCTGTGTGCCCGTATTGCCACCGGAGATTATGATGCAATCATCATCGGCCACAGTCAGCTCATGAAGATCCCCCTGTCCCGTGAACGGCAACAGGCCATTTTGCAGCGGCAGATCGACGAGGTGCTGCTGGCCATCAGCGACGCTAAGCGGCAGAAAGCAGAAAACTTCACCATCAAGCAGATGGAGCGAACCCGTAAGTCATTGGAGGCGCGGCTGGAGAAGCTCAACGATCAGAGCACCAAGGACGACACCGTGACCTTTGAGGAGCTGGGCATCGACCGGCTGTTCATTGATGAGAGCCACAGTTTCAAAAATCTCTTTTTGATGACGAAAATGCGCAATGTCGGCGGTATCGCGCAGACGGAAGCGCAGAAGTCCTCGGATCTCTTTGCCAAGTGTCAGTATCTGGACGAGCTGACCGACAGCCACGGTGTTATCTTCGCCACCGGCACCCCGATCTCCAACAGTATGGTGGAATTGTATACGGTGCAGAGGTACTTGCAATATCAAACCTTGCAGGAGATGGGTCTTATCCACTTCGACGATTGGGCCAGCGACTACGGTGAAACCGTTACCGCCATCGAGCTTTCCCCGGAGGGCAGCGGCTATCGCCCGAAAACCCGTTTTGCAAAATTCTTCAATCTGCCGGAGTTGATGGCGACCTTCAAAATGGTGGCGGATGTGCAAACGGCGGATATGCTGAAGCTGCCCGTCCCAAAGGCCAACTTCCACACCGAGGTCATCCACCCCAGCGAGCTGCAAAAGAAAGCTGTTGCAGGACTGGCGGAGCGTGCCGAGCGCGTCCGCGCCCGTGTGGTCGATCCCAGCACCGACAATATGCTGCGCATCACCAACGACGGACGCAAGCTGGCGTTGGATATGCGGCTGCTAAGCTCTCTGGCACCGGACGATGAAAACAGCAAGGTTTCCGTATGCGCCCGGAATGTCTATCGGATATGGGCAGAGAGTACCGCACAGCGCAGCACGCAGCTGATTTTCTGCGACCTGTCTACTCCCAAGGCGGACGGCAGCTTCAATGTGTATGACGATCTGCGGCGGAAGCTGCTTGAGATAGGCATTCCGGAAAACGAGATCGCTTATATCCACACCGCCAACACCGAGCAAAAGAAAAAGGAGCTGTTTGCCAAGGTGCGCGGCGGCGAGGTGCGTATCCTCATGGGCAGCACCGCAAAAATGGGAGCCGGAACCAATGTGCAGGACAGGCTCATCGCCTTGCATGATCTCGATTGCCCATGGCGGCCCAGCGACTTGCAGCAGCGCCTTGGGCGCATCGTGCGGCAGGGCAACCAAAATCCGGAGGTGGAGATCTTCCGCTATGTTACCGAGGGCACATTCGATGCCTACCTCTATCAGCTGGTGGAATCCAAGCAGCGGTTTATTGCCCAGATCATGACCTCCAAAGCACCGGCCCGTGCGGCGGAGGATGTGGACGAGACGGCACTGTCCTATGCCGAGATCAAGGCACTGGCCACAGGAAACCCGCAGATCATCGAAAAATGCAATTTAGATATGGAGGTCAGCAAGCTGAATATGCTCCGTGCCAGCCATCTGAGCCAGCGGTATGCGCTGGAGGAGCTGGTGTTGCGGAAGTATCCGGCAGAGATCAAGGAACTAAGCGAACGCATCGCCGGATATGAGCAGGACAGCGCACGGCTGGCCGAGCATCCGAAGCCCGCTGAGGGCATTGCACCGATGGTATTAAACGATGTCACCTACGCCGAGCGTGAGAACGCCGGTAAGGCGATCATTGAAGCCTGCACGCACATGAATGGCGCGGAGACCGTTTCTATCGGCAGCTACCGCGGATTTTCCATGCTGCTTTCCTACGACGGTGCTGCCAACGAGTTTCGCATGGTACTCAAAGGCAAGCTGTCCCATACGGCTGTACTGGGAGCGGATGCAGGCGGCAATGTCACCCGTATCGACAACGCACTGGAAAAGATCACGGAGCACTTGGCCAACGCCCGGTCGCAGCTTGCCCATACCACCGAGCAGCTTGAAAATGCCCGCACAGAGATGACCGCACCCTTTCCGAAGGAGGCAGAACTGGCCGAAAAGACGCGGCGGCTGAACGAGCTGAATGTGCTGCTGAATCTTAACGAGCAGGATCGCCCCGTCATGGCGGATGAGCCGGACGAAGGCGACCGGATCCGACCAAAAAACGCAGAACGGGAGCGATAATTTGCACCTTTGCGCAACCTCAAAAAGCAAGCCTGCGGAGCGAGTTCCGCAGGCTTTGCTCTTGCTTCGATTTGTTTTGAGGGGATCACTTCAGGCAGTGACGGAGACCGCTGAGAACACGTACCCGCCCCGGACCGTGCGGATATAGGTCTGGCTGCCGCCCATCTTCCGACGGAGATTGGAGACGGTATTCGCCACGACCTTCAGGGTGTCCGCGCTGTCCCGGCCCCACACGGCGGAAAACAGGTCCTCCTTGGAAAGCGTGACTCCCGGATTGCTGGCGAGAAGCAGCAGCATATTGAACTCGATCCGGGTCAGCGCCAGCGCGGTTCCGTTTTGAAACGCCTGCTGGGATCGTCCGTCAATGGTTAGTTCCGGGAAGGTAAGCGTGTGCCGGGAACTGAGGGAGACCCGCTCTGCGGCGATGTCCTCCCGCCGCAGAAGGGCCAGGATCTTTTCCTCCAGATCCCCCTCGGCCCCGTTTGCTTGAATGATGATCATAGTGTGTCTGTGTGTTACTCCGTGTCCAGTTCGTGGAGCAAGTTGACCATCTCGATAGCGCTGACTGCACAATCGTAGCCCTTGTTGCCTGCCTTGGTGCCGGCCCGTTCGATGGCCTGCTCGATATTCTCCGTGGTCAATACTCCAAAGAGAACGGGTACGCCGCTTTCCAGAGACACGGCGGCGATCCCCTTGGAGACCTCGTTGCAGACGTAGTCATAATGGCTGGTGGAACCGCGGATCACCGCGCCGAGGCAGATGACGGCGTCATACCTGCCGCTCTTTGCCATCTTGGACGCCACCAGCGGGATCTCAAAGGCTCCGGGAACCCACGCCACATGAACGTCATCCTCCCGAACCTCGTGGCGCAGCAGGCCGTCCAGCGCACCGCTGAGGAGCTTGGAGGTAATGAATTCGTTGAACCGGGCGGCTACGATGCCCACCTTGATGCTTTTGGAGACCAGCTTTCCCTCGAAGGTTTTCATAACTAAGTACCTCTTTCTTTGTTAATATTCCAAAATGTGTCCCATTCGTGCCTGCTTGGTTTTCAGGTAGAACAAATCATGTGCCGTTGCCGCCATCTGGATCGGAACCCGTTCGGAGATTTCCAGGCCGAACTCGGAGAGCTGATACACCTTGTCCGGATTGTTGGTCAACAGGCGCAGGCTCTTGACGCCAAGCTCCCGCAGGATCTGCGCGCCGAGGAAATACTCCCGCTCGTCTCCGTGGAAGCCCAGAGCCAGATTGGCCTCCAGCGTGTCCATGCCCTGCTCCTGCAATTCATAGGCCCGCAGCTTGTTGATGAGGCCGATGCCCCGGCCCTCCTGCCGCATATAGAGCAGGATGCCCCGGCCCTCGTTTTCAATCTGGGTCATGGCGGCGGCCAGCTGCTGTCCGCAGTCACAGCGGAGAGAGCCGAAGGTGTCTCCGGTCAGACATTCGGAGTGGACGCGGCAGAGGATGTCCTTCCCGTCACCGATGTCGCCCTTCACCAGCGCGACATGGTGCTCACCATTCAGACGGCTCACAAAGCCGTAGGCTTTGAAATCGCCGTATTTCGTGGGCATATTCACCGCCGTGACCTGATCCACCAGCTTTTCGTGGCACTTGCGGTACGCCTGCAAGTCCCGGATGGTGATGAACTTGATACCGAACCGCTCCGCCAGCGTCATCAGCTCAGCAGTGCGCATCATGGTGCCGTCCTCCCGCATGATCTCGCAGCACAGGCCACATTCCTTTAGTCCCGCCAGACGGCACAGGTCAACGGTGGCCTCCGTATGACCCTCCCGCTCCAGCACGCCGTTTTTCTTCGACAGAAGCGGGAACATATGGCCCGGTCGGCGGAAATTCTCCGCCCTCGCGCCCTCCTCCACGCAGGCCATCGCCGTCACGGAGCGCTCGGCGGCGGAGATGCCCGTGGAGGTGGATATGTGGTCGATGGACACCGTGAAGGCCGTTTCGTGGTTGTCGGTGTTGTTCTGCACCATCTGGGGGAATTGCAGCTTGCGGACAAAGGCCTCCGACATGGGCATACAGATCAGGCCCTTGCCGTGGGTGGCCATGAAGTTGATGTTCTCCGTGGTGGCAAACTCGGCGGCGCAGATGAAATCGCCCTCGTTTTCACGGTCAGGGTCGTCTGTGACCAGAATGATCTTCCCCTGTCTCAGATCTTCCAGTGCCTCGGGAATGGTATTGAAATTCATAGTAAAAACTCCTTGTTAAAAGCCGCAGCGCAGCAGCATTTCTTTTGTGAGGGTGCTTTCGTTCGTTGTGGTATGCGGTTTCGGTTCTTCCGGACGCAGCAGCTTTTCAATGTACTTGCCCACCACGTCGGTCTCCAGATTCACAGGGTCGCCTCGGCGGCGCTGGTTTAGATTGGTCTGGGCCACCGTATGAGGGATGGTGGACACGGAAAAGCCCTCGCCGTCCACGGCGGCCACTGTCAGGCTGATGCCGTCGATGGTGATGGAGCCTTTTTCCACCACATAGCGCAATATCTCCGGCCCCGCGAGGACGGTGTACCAGACGGCGGTATCGTCTTTTCGGATGTTGGCAATGTGTCCCACGCCGTCCACATGGCCCGCCACGATATGCCCGCCGAAACGGCCGTTGGCAGGCATGGCCCGCTCCAGATTGACCACGCTCCCCGCCGTGAGTCCCGCAAGGGACGAGCGGTTCAGCGTCTCGTGCATCACGTCCGCCGAAAAGCCATCGGGAAAAAGCCGGGTCACTGTCAGGCAGATGCCGTTCACAGCGATGCTGTCTCCGATCCGGGTCTCCTCTAAAACAGTTTTCGCATGGATCGTCAGGACGGCGGAGTGCTGCCCGCGCTTGATGTTCTTGATCGCTCCGACTTCTTCTACGATTCCTGTGAACACGGATATTCCACCTCGCTTTCTATCAGAAGATCCTCGCCCAGCCGTTCCAAACGGCTGTTTTTCAATCGGAAGGCATTGGTCGGAGCGGGGACGCCCACGCCCTCCACGGGGGTTTTCGCATCCCTTCCGCCGAATAGCTTTGGGGCGATATATGCCTGCACCTGCTGCACGATGCCGCATTCCAGCGCGGCCCAGTTCAGCGTTCCACCGCCCTCCAGCAGGATGCTGTCGATCTGTTCCCGCCCCAGCCGCTCCATGAGCTGCCGGAGATCTACATGGCCGTTTTCCTCATTCAGGCAGAGCACCTGGCACCCGGCCATCCGGTAAACCGCCTGTCTTTCTGGGTCGGTGCAGCAGGTGGCGAGGATGGTCGGGATCTGGTCTGCGGTAGTGACCACCTGCGCCTGCGGCGGCGTCCGCAGATGGGTGTCGCAGATGATGCGAACGGGGTTTCGCCCGTTCTCCATACGGCAGGTCAGGAGGGGATCATCCGCCAAAACGGTACCCACGCCTACCATGATGCCCCGGAATCGGTGGCGCTGCTGCTGGACATGGCGCCGGGCCGTTTCACCTGTGACCCATTTGGATGCACCCGTATAGGCCGCGATCTTGCCATCCATCGTCATGGCGTATTTCATGGAAACGAAGGGCCGCCCGGTGGTGATGTAGTGGAAGAAGATCTTGTTCAGTGCGTCACATTCCTGGCGCAGAACGTTTTTTGTCACCTCCACGCCGTGAGACCGCAGGATCGCCACGCCCTTTCCCGCCACCAGCGGATTTGGGTCGGCGGAGCCGATCACCACCCGGCGGATGCCGGATGCCAGGATCGCATCCACGCAGGGCGGCTGCTTTCCGTGGTGGCAGCAAGGCTCCAGCGTCACATACATGGTGGCTCCGGCGGGGTCGGCGGTGCAGGATGCCAGCGCGTTCCGCTCCGCGTGGGGTTCACCGTACCGCTCATGCCAGCCCTGTCCGATAACTGCGCCGTCCTTTACGATCACGGCGCCCACCATGGGATTGGGCGCCGTCCAACCCCGGCCCTGTTCCGCCAGCGCCAAGGCCAGACGCATATATTCTGCATCGTTCATACCGTTACCTCCAAAAGAAAAAGCCCTGAACGAATCGTTCAGGGCAAGGTAGAAAGACACAAGTATCCTTGTGTAAAAGCAAAGCTCCGGAATGTAAACACATCCCAGAGCAACTTCCATAGACGCAAAGCAGT